>ENA-OOXJ01001031-OOXJ01001031.1-human-gut-metagenome-genome-assembly--contig:-NODE-1031-length-19893-cov-6.023389_pt1 | contig 19893 bp, 17 predicted proteins | sample MGYA00241587_ERZ501343 | MGnify/ENA primary metagenome ERZ501343 (study PRJEB25962, sample SAMEA2042918) | human gut metagenome | biome: human gut; feature: human-associated habitat; material: faeces... | reverse complement strand
GTAAACTATTAATCACATTTTCTTCATAAACCGAATAATCGAATTTCCTATACTACAAAAAAATGACTCTTTTTTTCAATTTATAAGTCCTTGGGAGTCATTTTCTTGCTGATTTTCATATTTTCTAATTGATATTCGACTCGATGACCAAAAATAGGTTTTTTAAAGAAATAGCACTGACACTTTTTTTATTTTTTTCTACCTTTTAAGTTGGTTTTCAATAATTGGTTAAATTCTTTCCTTCTTAATAATGGTGCTATCTCTTCTAAAACTTCAATTGGATTCTTTTTAAATCGTATTCTAACAAGAGATGGTGTGCTTCCAGGAATAAATCTCGATGACAAAACAAAAAAAGCGTAAACAATATTGTTCATTGTGGCCATAACACGAATTGCATTCTTGTCAGTGAATATATAATTGTCCTCGCTAAACGAATAATCTTTTTCCTTATGGAAATCATTTTCTATTTTCCATCTATTATCAATCGATTGAACGATAGCATCAGTGTCTTTTAAAGAAGTTATAAAATATAATTCAGTAATTTTGTCTGTTGGCTGTTTCTCTCTTTTGTGTGAAACCATCTTTACATAGGAAGCTTGTCCAGGAAAATCTTCCCCAGCATATGATGTGGTCAAATTTAAAATGTCGTATTCACAATTGTTAAAGTCTACATGCTTTATTTTGTGCTTTTCCTTCGACATTTTCGCAATTATTTCGTTGTATAAGTTTTCTTGATTTCTTTTAACTGTAAAAACATAATTCCCCTTTTTGTTTTTGATGATTTCGCATGTTCTTCGTTGGCAATGTAAAGCATCGGCGGTAATAATAACATTACTAAGGTTGAATTTTTGAAGCATTGTTTGACCGGCAATTACTTCGCCTTCTTTGTCATCTAAAACAAGTGAGCTTAAACATATTGATCTTGAAACATTGTAATAATTTAGAACGTTTATGTTTCGCCTTGGATTATTTGTATATTTGTTCCTTCCGGAACCCTTGAACTCTTTTCCGTCTATTGAACATAGCTCTTTTTTGTTATTTTCCTTTTAAATCTCAACTATTTTTTGGAAAACAGTATTTACATTATCGATTATAGTCTCCTTAAGATTTTGAGCATCTAATAACATAAATACTCTTCTAATAGTGTCGTGAGATGGTGTGTTTCCATCGATGAACAATCCATATTTTTGAAATTCTTCTTTAAATACTTCCAAATAGGTAGCAGCATGAACAAAGGATTTAAACTCATCTTTCATTATCAAAATCAATGACGCCAATATTATATCTGAGAGTTTATATTTAACTAAAAATGTCTTACGGAAGTCTGGGATTTTTGAAACAAGATCAATAAGAATTTTGAAGGTGTTTTTCTTTCCAGAAAGATTTATCTCGTATTCCTTAATAACTGCTTCAATATTGTCGTATATGTCTTTAATTATGGTAACATTGTCATTCATAGTTTAAATTTAAACTCCCTGGCAATTTCCTCACTAAAAGAAGAGTAAACGCTATAAAGTTTAATTTTCTTCTCACCAAAATAAATAGCTGGCATGCTTCTTAAAGAAGCTATAAAAACCTCTCTTTTCTCTTTTGAAGGTATTTTTTCTTCTAACAAAACTTCTATTCTATTCGAAATAGTTGTAACTCGTCTGAGATTTAATTTTGTCGAATTATAAAAATTAAATAAGTATGAAGCTTTCTTATATGTAAGATACGAAGCACTTAATATTTCCTCGCTAATAATGCCAAAAACATATTGAATGATGCCAAGCATTATTAAATTATCAGCAGTTTCCCCAGTAATATTGAATAAACTTCTTTGTAATGTTCGGCGATGAAATGAATAAATATACGAAGAAAGGCCGTATTCAAGATATCTTTGCGGTTTATCGCTTTCTGTATGTGCTTTAATCAAATCTCCTGATTCTGTTATTTTGCCAACATAAAGATATTTAGTTGTTGAATATTTCTTATTTGGTTTCTTGATATGTGTGATCTCATAGAGATAATAGGTATTATCTTTTTTCTTCACATCAAATCCCTTTTTCTTATATTTTTTGGCATATTCTGGTAAATCAGCAACCTTCATACTTATAGTGTATACGTATACACTAATAATTACAATTAATAGATCGCCAAAGCGAAAAAATAATTAATTATTCATAAGAACCATTTTAGGGAGTATGCGTAATTACTATCATTAAAAAGCCAATTTAAAGACAATTTATAAATAACTATATAATTAAGAATTTATAGAATCTGGATTTAGTAAAAATTCTTTTAAGCCAAGAAAGAGTACTCCATTTTCATCTTTCCATTTTTTAATGTTATCTCTTACTATTACTATTTTTCGAAAGCTATCTTTTATATTTACTAATGATTTTTCTTCTTGTTCTCTTTTTTCTCTACTTCCTACGTTAAGAGCGGATTGAATATAATATCTTTCATAGCCAAGATTACATACAAAATCAACTTCAAGTTGCTTTTTTATATAATTATCATTCTGATTTTTTACATTTATATTAACAACGCCAACATCAACATTAAAATCGCGAGATTTTAACTCGTTATATATAACATTCTCTAATATATGATTTTCCTCTTGTTGTCTAAAACCTAATCTAGCATTTCTAAGTCCAACATCAGAAAAATAATATTTTAATGTAGTGTTTAAGTACTTCTTTCCTTTAACATCATATCTATAGGCTCTACTAATCAAAAATGAGTCAACACAATAATCTAAATATTGGCTAATTGTATTCGATGCTATTGATTGATTCTTGAGTGATTTATAAGTATTAGATAGCTTGGTAGGGTTTGTGAGCGAGCCAATGCTAGAAGCAAGAAAGTTTAATAGATCTTCTAAAAGTTCGGTATTTCTTAATTTATTACGATTAACAATATCTTTAATATAAGTTTCATTAAATAAATTTGTTAAGTAATTCACTTTTTGCTCATCACTTTTGCAGTTTAGCAGAAAAGGCATTCCGCCATACATTGCATATTCATTCCAAGCATTTTCAAAATCTAGATGCGCGGCATCAAAAAATTCTTTGAATGATAGAGGTGATAAATGCACTTGATCACCTCTTCCTCTAAATTCAGTAATAATATCAGAAGAAAGAAATTTAGCATTGCTACCAGTCACATAAACATCTACATTTTTAATATGAAGAAATGATATTAAAACTTCTTCAAAATTTGATACCAATTGAACTTCATCTAAAATTATGTAAAAAGTATCGTCATCAAAAATTTTCTCACGAATGTATTTGCATAAAGCATCAGGATCTCTATATTTTAAATTTAAGCGATCGTCTAATTGCAAAGTAATGATATGAGAAGGTTGAACGTTGTGTTCAATTAAATACTTATAAAAAATCTCTAGTAATAAATATGATTTTCCGCATCTTCTAACGCCGGTAACGACTTTAATCATACCATTATTCATTCTATCTACCAATTTTTGTAAATATCCATTCCTTTCTATCATCTCTCCTAACTCCTAACTAAAATTTTTGCAAGTTTTTACAAAAATATTATATAACTAAATCGAGTCATCGTAAATATAATTAAAATTTTTGCAAGTCTTGCAATTTTTTAACATAGATACATAGAATTCGTAAAAACTTAATTTCAGTTAATGTTAGGTTTAGTGAAAAGCGATTATCGAAATGAAGGTTAATTAATTCAACCAACTACTAGATTAATACTGATTAACTACTAAAAAATAACCAAAAAATTACTTAAATAGCGAAATTAGTAATTTTTATCATCATCATCGAAAGTATCTCTAATTCCAATAATATCTACTTCATCTTTAATTTTATTCTTTAGTTCTTTTTCTTTGTTTAACTTCTTAAGATTAACTTTAGCAATTCCTCTTAGCACCTCTTCATGAGTTGAGGCAAATAAACATGCATTAACCGGAAAATAAACTAAAATTGAATAAATCAGTTTAAGCATCATAAATAGTTGGAAATCAAAAAGAATATAAGTCAAATTTATAAGAATAAGTATAACTATCGAAGACAATAAAAAGATTGAATGAACCGCTTCTCTTCTTTTTAAATAGCTAGGATCTTTAAAAATAGAAAATTGTTTATCTCTTTTTAATATTTTTCTTAAAGAATTTAAATAAAAGATTAAAAAGAAGATTGAAAAACAAAAGAAAACAATATTAAAAACAAAGTTCAAATTACATATATCGACAAAACTAAACAAGACTAAAGTTAAGCTAGGAAAATAAAGTAGACTAGCAACTGAACCAGTGATGACTTTAGTAATTTCACTGGTGCTTAATCTATATAAAGCATCTTTATCTACATATTCATCAAAAAATACTTTTTCATCATATTTTTTATCCATAAAAATATTATAAACTTCTAAAGCTTTTAAAGATGTTAAAATGGCTCATCGTTATTTTCTTCTATTAACTCATCTCTTAAAGCAATTGGACCAATTCCACCAGCTTTCTTCTCTTCTAACGTTTTCTTTAGGTTATCAGCTCTTGCTTCTTTCCTTCTTCGCACCTTACCTATACCAACAATTACTTCTTGGTTAGTTCTTTCATATAAATAACAAATTAATGGCCAATAAATCAAAAAAGTAAAAACAAGTTTAACTATCATGTATTGCTCAAAATTAAACATTATTGGTGTTAAATTAATAAACACTTCAAATATAATGGCAAACACAAGCAGTAAAGAATTTATATAAATCTTCTTCAAAATATATTTTTGGTCCTTAAAAATATCTAGCTTCTTCATTCTTCTAATCAGTTTAAAAGTAGAATTAATTTCACACAGAAACAAAAATATAGAATAAGATAAAAATATGCTAAATAAAGGAAAATAAAGATTGCATAAATCTGCAAAACTCAAAAATGTAATTATAAAAATCGGAAGATAAAAGAGATTAGATACACAACTTCCTACTAATTTACCTAATCTCTTAAATGAACTCTGTTCAAGAACCCCCTTTTTTACATAAAGACTATAAAACTTTTCTTCATCGAATTTTTTAATCTTTATTTTTTCTAGCATCAATAAAATTCTCCCAATGCCCAACGCCAATCAAAAATGTTATAAATGAACCACCCGGCATAAAAACCCATTTCTCGCAAACCATAAACAATCATTGTCACAAGAATAGCAATAATAGACGCTCCAATCACAACAACTATTATAGCAATGATTTTTAGATACCGTGTACCATGTTGTATAGTATCAACTAACAACCTAATAATAGAACTAAAATATGAAACAAGTGCATTATATGTTTTTGTAATTAGAACAGAAATAGCAGCGCCTTTTTTTGTTAGTTCAGCAGCCTGTCTAATTGCTTTAAAAATAATACCGCCCAAAGTATATGATTCTCCACTCGTTTCATCGGTAACTCTATTATTAGCCCGGTTAGCAATAGCATTGTATACTGTAATGCACGCATCTTTACTGCACATAATCCCCCTTGAATACTCCCAGCGAGTGAAACAGAGATATTACTTTCATTAACGGGTTTTATTTCCAACAAATTATTGTTATTTCCAGAATCACCGCCTGTGCCGCCTCCGCCTCCAGGCGGAGTAACAAATTCGAAGTTATTTTCTCCCGCAAGAGGCCTAATATTTGGAAAGTTAATTCCAGGACCTGGTATTTCATGATCGCCACCCGGAAAAGGAAATTCTATTTCAAAATCATTTTCGTTTCGCAAAAAAACTTTATCGATATTCCCAAGATTAACAAAATAATCCTCTTCTTGAATTATTTTCTTTAGTGATTCTAATTGAGTGTCATCAAATAAACTGTTAACTTCCGCAAATCTATATAACTTTTGCTGAATAAATGACTGTGATTGTTCTAAGGATAGTTCATAATTAGAATAATCAAATTTATTTATCTCAATTACGGCCTCATTTATCAAATCATCTGTAATACTTTCTAATAGGTTGGCATTGCCAGAATGTTGACAAGTGCTAATTGTTGAACCTAAAACCAAAGCCAAACTTATTAAACTCATTTTTTCTCCTTTTTGAATATATTTGTATCTAAATAAATTCTCTTTATAATAAATAATTTAACTACTTAACAGTCAAACTGCCATCATATGAAGCACTAGAATAATACTCGTAGAAATCATTAGGTCCTTCAATTGATAAAGTATAGTATTTGCTGCTATAACTATAATAGTTTATTGAATATGTATAATCTCCAACTTCAAAAACTACTTCACTATCGCCATCAAAGACAATATTTTTTGCAGCTTCTCCATCAACTTTAATATCAGTTAAGCTATTAACAATAACGCTATGCGCGTCACCAGCTTTATCAGTGTATTCATAAGTATGTATTAAAGAAGTAAATGGATCTGCTTCTACAACTAAATCTTCTGCGGTAAATGGCATTTCTAATGTTCCACCAATTTGCTCAAAAGTCATTGTTACCAAGGTAAATAACTCATCTGTAAAGGTAATTTCGCTAACTTTATAGTCATCATTTAAAGTGACCGTAACTTTAGTCATACTAGCCGAAAATGGATTACCCATAACATCAAAATAATAAGCAACTGTTCCTGCATATACCCCAGTTATCTCAAAATGCTTATCGTCGATAACAGTAAAGTGTTCTGGTGCAGCTATTAAGAAATTGCCTCTAACTAAAGTTAAATCAGTCATCGCATTGCCTTCAGAATCTAAAGTTGGATAAAAACTTCTTGTATAAACATCTGTTTCAGAGTCATAAGTGACTTCATAAGTATTTCCATTTATGACTATCGCGCCATAACCTTCTTTATACAAATTATCGTAGGAATAATATGCGGTTTTATCAAAATAACAATCATTATCATAATAAACTTCAGCCTCTTCCCAGGTTTGATCTGATGTATACTTATCTATTTCTACATATTTTACTTTTATCGGACTTGTATTAATTTCAGTTAAAGCAGTCAATAAAGTTTCATGTTCTGCTAGAGTAGGCAAAACCTCTGGATAAGTCAAATCGTCAACTTCGTTTCCACTAGCGACAACTTTAAAACTTCCAACATAACGTTCAGTACCAAAATAAGACTCAAAAGTTGGTGTTTCAAATGTAACTTCACTAATCTCACCATTTGTTAATTTAAAACCGAAACTAGCTAAATCTGGGAATAGATAATTCGAAATTCTAGCAGTCATTTCAATTGCCATCTCTTTTACATGAGGTATATCAAGTCTTAACTCAAATGTGCCTGTTTCGCCTTCTACAGCAACAAAATCGTAGACAGTTAAGTCCTTAAAAGGATTTTCATATTCACTCCAAGGGCTAACATTACCATCATCATCAGTCATTGCAGTAAAAACTAATTCATTTTGTAGGTTAACCCCCGCAATTACTGCATTTCCACCAACTTTAAAGATGTTACCAGTATTTTCTTGGCCTAAATCATCAACCGAAGAATAATAGTAAGCATCTTCAGTAAACGTTACATCAATTGTTGTATCGCTACCCTGTGCCGTTTCATCACCAGCAAAAACCGTTAATGTACCATCTAAATCAATTCTGCCTTGAATGTCCTCTAAAGCATCACGAGTAACTGTCGCGTTTGTAGCATCATAATTTGGCTTATTAGGATCTACTTCAGCTGGCATTGTAAACGTCTTAGTCGATCCATCACTATAAGTAATAGTGTAAGTATCAGTTGTACCATCGCTTCCAGTTTTCTCAACGGTACTAATTTCTGGCATTTCAACTGGTTCAGTTGTATTACCACATCCTGTTAACATTAAAACAGCAGGCATTAAAGCCCATAAAAATCTTCTTTTCTTCATAATTAATTAGTATGTTCGTTTCAACACGAATACGAACAACCCCTTTCACCTATGCGCTTATTTTATTGAAACGATTTAAGCGAAATAATAAATATTGAATCTATCTTAATACGCTCTTAATGTTAGCTAGCTTATATGAATGGATTTTTATTAGTTATATCCATGATTCACTACTTATTTACTACTATAAAACTACTAATAAAATACTAATTTGTATTATTTTGCCAATATTTTAAATTTTATTGCTTATTGCAAGCCAATATAAAGATTTTACTCTTAACTACAAGGAATATATAAATAAGATTGAATAAATCCAATAGCCAAAAAGAAAAGCTCTTATATTTCAAAGAGCTTTAACTTCTTAGAATAATAGTTACATTGGCGGTAAAGGTGGAGGAATTGGAGGAAGACTTGATTCGCTCTCTGCTGTAACGTTTTCCCCATCATAAATTAAGTAATAATCTACACCTAATCCTGCTACCTTTAAGGCTAAATTACCATTTCTGCTTACAACTGTGTAGTCTGTATAATCAAGAGCAAAGCCACTGGTTGGAGTCACTTTAATGGTAAGTCCATCCACTGCTCCACCTAATCCTATAAAATCATTTACAGCAATGATATTGCCACTTGCATCAGTATAAGTTCCTTTAAAAACATCTAAATCGAGTTTGGTGTCAGTAAGAGTCTCTTCTCCAAAGCTAACACTACTAACATTCATTGAGGAATCTAAAGTAAATTCTAAATCTTTAGTTTCACCATTTACTGTAACATTTAAAGCGATTGCTCCATCAGCTTTTAGTTCACCACTTAATGAATTAATGGTTGCTTCTGTGCCATCAACATATAATCTGTCGCGATTAATAAAGACTACACTTTCATTATTAGCACTTGCATATGTTCCATTTACAGCATGGAGTCTTTCATCAGTATATCTAGTCTCAAAGCAAGTCACTGAATATGCATTCTTATATAAATATACCCAAAGTCCATTATGGTAGAATTGAAGAGTTACTTGGCTAGTTCCGTTTGCAAGTAAAGAAACACCAACATGGTAATCCTTTTCTTGACGAAGAACTAAGCCATCACCAGTTTCATTTAATACGTCAGCATAGAATTTTCCATCACTTGTTAATTCAAATGCTTCATCTCCATATGTGCCTGTAAAGACATAACGGCCAACTAAGTCATCAAAATCTTCTTGACTAATATAAGTTTCAATTGGATTTGGATCATCTACTAAATAATCAGCCATCATTCCGTATTTATAGTAAATAAGCGAGTGTTCTTCTCCACTTTCAGTTGTGAAATATATAGCAACATTATTTACGAATGAGTCAGAATCATATAATGGTTTAACATCAATTTTTGTTGTTTCACCTAAATAATTAATATTTGTTCCACTAATGGTGATATCCCCTTTACCTGAAGTATATTCTTTTCTTAAACCTTCAAAAATTGTATCTGTAAAGAAATATTTAGTATTTCCATCAACGCTTAAAGAATAAATTTCGTTGCTTAATTCAACAATTGAAAAGACATATGTTTTCCCATCAAGTTCAAAAACAACTGATGGAAATTCTGCTAATGGATCATAAACCAATTTGGCATCAACTTTTTTACCAAGATATGTGACTTCAAAATCATCTCCAATTGTCAAAGTATCTGAAACTCCATCAACGACTGCTTCATAATCATGCTTAAAATTACCTAAGAATGTATCATAAGCAACTAGATAGCGTGATGTATCACCAACTTGAACAGTAATAGCGATATTATCTTTAAATTCTGAGAAGAAATGTTCATTTCCATTAACTGTAACACTAACTCCTAGTTTCCCATCAACTACTTTCTTTTCAAATGGGACAACTTGGCCGTTTACTTTTACTTCTTCAGAGTAAGAATCAAAGCTAAATTCAATTTCAGAATCTTTATATGTTCCATTTAAATGAGAAAATTCATTAATTGGATATGATTTGGTTTCTCCATTTTCAGTTACTTTAATTCCATGATGGTAAGGCTTAATAGTTAACTCTCTTGTTTCGTTTTTAAGAATATAATAGGTACTTGTGTCATAGCCAAAAGATATAGTAAATTCTTCTTCACCAATTGTGACTTTATCTCCTTTTAAAGCTGACCAATCATCAGTTTCATAGCCAAAAGCAAGAGTTGTTTCACTATCAACAAAGTAAGTATTAAAAATTAAACCAAAATCACTCATATATGAGGCGTAATCTGGAACAGATACATCCCATAAATTTGTTACATTATTCTCTACTGTTGCATATAAAGAGTAATAAAGATATTCATCTTCATAATCAAGAATATCAATCATTAATTTTCTTTCGCCGCTTATAACTTGGTAATATGATTTTGCATAATACATGGTTTTGTTATAAACATTATTAGCACCAGCATAATTTACTAAGAAATTGCCGTAAACATTAGAATATTCTCCACCAATTATTAAAAGAATATTCCAGAGGTTATGATCTCCATAAGCAGAATATACTCCTACAAATTCATCAATTGCAGGCATAAAATCATCAACTAAGACATAATCTTCTCCATCTAATTTTTCAAGTGATAATTCCATCTTTTCTTCATAATTAAGATGGATGCGATAAGTGTCATTTGTGGTTTCATCTTCATAAAAAACAGCACTTCGAATAGCATTATTATCAGTGATTTCTTCGATACTAGTTGGTTTAAGCGTTAATTCTTCTTCACCCTTCAATGTCAAAGAATTAGCTTCAATATCTAAAACTCCACTACGACTATAAAAAGTTCCAAGTAAATCAGCATCATAATCTGATTCTTCAAAAACTATTGGATCTTCAGGTTCTGATGGCTCATCAGTTGGATCGTCAATTGGATCGTCAATTGGTGGATCAACTGGATCTTCAATCGGTGTTTCTGGATTACAAGATGCAAGCAAAGCACCACTTGTAAGAACAAGTAGCAAAAATGATTTTCGTAATTTCAAGGTTGTTCCCTCCTTTTATGTTAATTTGTAGGTATATCATATCGGAGTTAAATTTTTACGCAAGTAAATTAATAAAAATACGAAGATTATCTTAATTTTTGCTATTCAATTACACAGTGTAAAATAAAATAGTATATGTAGCCAACGCTTAGAATTATTTAATATAGCGCAATAAGAAATCATTAATACCAATAACAGTAAAACCATGTTCATCTCTAAATTCACCAATAGAATCGTTTACTACTATTATTTTTGTAATTTGATCATTTAAAGCGATATAAGGTTTAATTTCTCTTTGTATAGTACTTTTAGAAGAATAATTATCACACACTTGAATATAATACATTCTTCTATTTTTAATAGCTAAAAAATCAATTTCTAATGATTGACGTGTTGTTTTATTATTTTGATCTTTTGAAAAAACGTCAAAAGTTCCGACATTAACTTTATAATCATTATAAATAAGTTCGTTATAGATTAAATTCTCTAGCAATTTTCCTTTATCTTCGTAAACAAAATTTACTCTTGAATTACGTAGACCTAAATCCGTGTAATAATATTTTTTTGTAGAACCTATGATTCTTTTGCCTTTTAAATCGTAACGAAAAGCTTCTTCTAAAATAAAAGAATCGAGAAAATAATTGATATATGAATTAATAGTGTCTTCGTCGATTTTTTTACCACGTTTAGCTTCATAAAGCTTAGCCAGTTTTGAAGAGTTAATTAAATCGCCAACACAAGTTGAAAGAAAAATCGAAATCTCATCCAGTGCTTCTTTTTTACCAATACGATTTTTTTCAATGATATCTCTTATATAAGTTGCTTCAAATAAACCTTTAAGATAATTCTCTTTCTCTACGCCATCTTTAAAAATAGCAAGAGGCATTCCACCATATATAAGATATTCATTTAAAATGGTCTCACTATTAGATCCTTTAAACTCACAAAATTCTGAATAAGAAACAGGTCTAAGATTAATATTTGTCGCTCTATCTCTAAATTCAGTAATTATGTCAGTAGATAGCAACTTTGAATTGCTCCCAGTAACATATAAATCAATATTTTCTTTAGAAGCTAAATCTAGTATAACATCAACAAAAGTAATCACTTCTTCATCATTAGAGTTAGCCTTAATATGTTTTCCATCAGTTAACGATAAATTGATTAAAGGAAATACTTCCTGAATTTCATCAATTATTACGTAACTAATTCCTTCATTTGAACTGGTAAGTTTTAATATATGATTATATAAATTAATTGAATCTCGAAAATTACTATTAGATAATTTTGTTAAGTCAATAAAGATGATGTTTTGCTTTTTTACTCCAGACTTTAAAAGATGCTCTGTAAAAATAGTGTTAAGTAAATAAGACTTACCACATCTTCTAATTCCTGTCACAACTTTAGCAAAGCCATTGTTTTTAGCTTTTATTAATTGATTTAAATATTTATCTCTACTTATCATCATAATCGGTTTTTTTGTGTGTGCACACATTTTTTCCGATTTAATTATATCATTTTTATTAAAATTAAGAAACAAAATCGGATTTTTTGTGTGTACACACACTTTTTCCGATTTAAAGCCAATAAAAAACTTCTAAAACGATTTCTAACAAAGCATGGAATTAGAATTATTATATTAGTTATCCATGTAGTTCACTCACTATAAATAAAAGAGAATATATCTTAAATAAGTTAATATCATTGCAATAGGGTATCATTTTAATTTTGCAATAACTTCTTATAACGATAGTATTTATCTATACTTATGCCAAGAATCTCAGACGCCTTTCTATTAGTTATTTCTTTATTGTTAACTTTTTCTAGCACTTCATAAAATTTTAAAAGGTCAATTGGCACTGGCTTTCTTCCAAGATACTTATTATTCCTTTTAGCTTCTTCTATACCTTCTTTTTGTTTTACTTTATTGCTTTCATATTGAATCTTATAAATATAACGTAGTGTTTTAAAAACACTTTCATCATTAATTTTAGTAAGACTATCTAAATATACTTCATTATTAGCAGCTATTTCTGTAAGTATTAACTTAATTAGACCAAAAGAATTAAGTTTTCCTTTTATATCATTTATTAGTATTTTCTTTCTTTCCTCGTATTTTATTACATATAAATGATCCCCAGAATACCTTTGTTTAGATCTAATTAAAAATTCAATAGGCTCCATAAACTTCATGTTTACTTCATCTAAAATCTCATAATAATCTTCTCGATTTATAGAAGGTACTCTTTCTGAAATAAAAACCGGTAATATGTTTTTGCGAATATAGACCTTTTCTTTTAACTCCAAATTTAAGCCAGGTATACCTTGAAAAACATCAGAGTTTAATAAATCAATGACTGGATAGTTTGGAAAAAAGCGATATTCAAAAGAACCATCCTCATTTTCAAGATGCTCAATTATACAAACTCGATACTCAATATTAAGTTCATCTTTTACACAGATAATTCCTTTTGTTAAATGACTTTGCATTTATTCACCTCTAGTTTTTCATAAGAATACTTAATTATTTTATTAAATCTTTCTTCAATCATTCTTTTATAAAATTGTTTATGTATATTAGAAATGTTCAAAGAATCAAATAAAGAGTTAATCTTTTCAAGATCAATTTTTGGATAAATGTTAAGCAAAGATTTATTAATTTCATTAAACTTTAATGATGATATCACTTCAAAATATGATGATTTTTTATCATTTAATTTGATTTGGGAAGTTGGAAATTTGTAAACTCTTTCATTAAGTTCATCTTCATCGCTTAAAATTAGTTTCATCTCATCTTCATTTACTAATTGTGGAAATAATGAAGAGCCATTATCAAAGATTGGCGTTAAAGAATATTTGTTATCCTTCTTCAGAAAGCCCCAGTTTGCTCCATGTCGATCAAAATTTGCAATTAAAGCATCAACTATAAACATATCAAAAAAGATAGAAACAGTTTCTTCAATATTAGTAATTTTCTTGTTCTTCTCAAGTAGAAGAATTATATCCTTATAACTATACTGATATTTTTCTTTATCAGTTTCTATCGTTGATTCACCAACATCATTAAACGGGACAAACTCATATCCATTACAAACAAAATCTTTACAAGCTACCACCGCTTCATTTTTATAGCTACCTAAATATGTTTGATGCACATTAAAACCAAGAAGTTCAAAAATATGGCTGCCTAAATATTCAGAAAGATGATTGTTTCTTTTTCCAAACTGAGTAATTTTTTGAAACTTTAGCATATATGGCTCGCCATTAATTAATATGCCTAATTTTCTTTCTGATCCGCCATATCGAATATTGCTTAAAGGATAATTAGAAAAGTCAAAATACATAAATCTTTATTATATTAACTTTGTTTTAAAAATATTGCAATAGGGTATCATTTTTATTTTGCAATACTTCTTAATAATCACGATAAGAAGCTTTGGTCGAGGTAATTAACCATTATTATCAGTTATGATGCTTTGTGCTCTCTATCGATTTTCACAATTAGTATTTCTTTTTACTCTTAAATATTAGATCTTTGATTCACAACAAATATTCATACCACGGCAATATTTATTAATCTTTTTAAATACTTTTCTCGATTAAAAATAAACGAACTTTTAATATCACTTCTTTTAAAACAATTTAAAAACGTCTAACTTTAAAGTAAGATATTGCTATGAAAAAAATTGAACTATTAGCTCCAGCTGGAGATTTTGAAAGATTAGTTACTGCCATTCATTTTGGTGCAAATGCTGTTTACTTTGCCGGTAAAAAGTTTGGCTTAAGAGCTTTTGCAAGTAATTTTGATGAAGAAGAAATCATTAAAGCAATTGAATATGCTCACTCTAAAAATGTAAAAGTTTATATAACAGTTAATATTCTTGCTCATAATGAGGACTTTAATGGACTAGTTGACTACCTAAAGTTTTTAGAAAAAGCTGGTGCTGATGGAGTTATTGTTAGTGATATTGGAATAGCAAGTTTAGTTAAAAAGCATACTAATTTAGAATTACATGTCTCTACTAATGCTAATATTACAAATGTTTATAGTGCAAAAATGTGGGTTGAACTTGGAGCCAAAAGGTTAGTTTTAGCTCGTGAGTTATCTCTAAAAGAAATAAGAGAGATTAAAGATGCAGTTGGTGAAGACATCGATTTAGAATGCTTTGGCCATGGAGCAATGTGCATTTCTTATAGCGGAAGATGCCTACTTTCTAACTATTTAACTGGACGTGATTCAAATAAAGGTGAATGTGCTCAACCTTGTAGATGGAATTATGCTCTTGGCATTAAAAATGATATAAACGAAACTACTTACTTCCCTATTTTAGAAGATAATAAAGGGACTTATATTTTAAATAGTAAAGATCTTTGCATGATTGAACATATTAAAGAATTAGTCTTAGCTGGCGTCACTAGTTTAAAAGTCGAAGGAAGAATGAAAACAAACTATTATGTTGCTACCGTTATTAACGCTTATCGAAGAGCAATTGATGATTACTATAATAACCAAACTCCTTCATTTAACTATTTAGAAGAAGTTAAAAAGACTTCAAATCGTGATTTCACAACTGGTTTTTATTTTGAAAATGATAGTAAAGAAAATTTAACTACTTCTAAACAAAGTGAAACTCATAAATATATGGCTGTTGTTCTTGAATCCTTAAATGATGGATATATCTTAGTAGAACATCGTAATAAATTTGCATTAGGCGATGAACTTGAAATTCTTTCTTCTGGAGAAAATTTCAATAAAACATTTAAAGTTAATGAGATATTAGATCTTGATAAAACTCCTTTAGAAGAAGTTAAAAAGATTAAACAACATGTTTATTTAAAGTGTCCCTATAAATTAAATAAATACGATATTCTTCGTAAAAAGCAAATATGAAAACAAAATTAAAAGATAATGTAATTTTTCGAGCAATCATAATTCCTATTTCAATTATTCTTTGTTTTGTTGGTCAATTTATTCCTTCAGTTAATGGTTTATCAAGTGACGCCTTTGGAGTAATTTTTATCTTTATTGGCGTTTTATTGTTATGGCTAACTATTGGCATTGATTGGCCAAGTTTACTATGTCTATTTGCTTTAGGATTTATTGATAAATTTGGCTTTAACAAAGTTTTATCGTCAAGCTTTGGTAATTCAACCTTTGCTTTTCTTCTTTTTACATTTGTTTGTACTTATGCTCTTTCTAAAACTTCACTTATTAAAAGAATGGCTTTAAGTTTTGTTAATTTTAAAATTGCTCAAAAGAATTCATATCTTTTTATATTCTTCTTTTTACTAGCTACTTTAATATTAGGTTTATTTATATCTCCTAGTGTTCTTTTTGTAATTTTATTACCAATATTAAATGAAATCATATCTCTTCTTAATATTGAAAAAGATGACAAGATTTCTAAAGTCTTAATGCTAGGACTAGGATTTACCGTTTCAATAAGTTCTGGTATGACTCCAATTGCTCATGTTTTTCCAATACTAGCAATAAATGCCGCTAACATTGAAGTATCAACATTTGAATATATCGCCATTGCTTTTCCAACCGGTCTTATTTTATTTCTTTTAACTTACCTTGTTTTAATCCTTTGCATTCGACCAAAAAAGGATGGATTAAACTTTGAAAACGTTGCAAATTTAAAGAAAAGCCTGCAAAAGTTAGATAAAAAAGACATTATTACTCTGATTATTTTTATATCAGTTTTAGTTTTATGGATTGTTCCTTCTATCTTTGAATTCATCTATTATCCAATATATGAATTCTTCAATAAGTATGGAACGATTATGCCTCCACTTTTAGGAACTATTTTACTTTGTGTAATACGAGTTGAAGAAAAACCACTACTTGAAGTAGGTGACGCATTTAAAAATGGTGTTCCATGGGCAAGTTTAATAATGTGTGCTGCAACTTTAGCTTTAGGTGAAGCTATTAAAAGCGAAGATATTGGTTTAATTACTTATCTTCAAACTAACCTTGGAAATTCTTTAGTTTCCCTTTCTCCTATCATTCTTCTTATAATTTTTGCTTTATGGGCTGCTATTCAAACTAACTTATCTTCTAATATGGTAACCGCAACTCTTGTTGGAACAGTAGCAAGCACGGTAATCGCTTCTACTTTTTCAACTTTAAATTTAGAAGCAACAATTTGTATTATCGGTATGCTATCTAGTTTTGCTTTTGCAACTCCTCCTTCTATGCCTCACATTGCTATCATTTCTTCTTCTGAAACATTGTCTACAAAAGAAGTATTTATATATGGAATAATTATTATGCTTCTTTCTGTTTTAGTTGCTTTACTTATTTCTTATCCTATTGGTTTACTTATATTCTAGGAGTTAATTTTTATGGAAAAACTTGAGATTTGCAGAGATTTAATTGATTCTATTGATAATTCCATTATTAAACTATATGAAAAAAGAATGGATGTTATTAAAGAAATTACTAAATATAAGATTGAAAAAGGGCTTCCTGTTTTAGATCGAAATAGAGAAGATTCAATGTTAAAAAAGAATCTAGATAAGATTAAAAATGAAGAATACAAAAAATATTATAAAGATGTTCTTGCTGGATATTTAAAAGCAAGTAAAAAGATGCAAGAAGAGATAATTAAAATTAACAAGACTATTTCTTAAGACAACTCTGGTTTTACTACTAATTAATATCAAGCATATTGCATCTTCATCAAATAGTATTTTTAAATAACGTAAATTTTAAATCGAGTTAGTTTCTATTTTCTTCAACCGTTAAACAACTTTCTAAATCAATCCGCTTTTAATCTCAAAATACTCTTAATATGTTCGCTTAGGGCCTTATCTTCACAGAAGATATAGCAACCTTTTTGACCACGAGTTAATAAAGTTCTATATGTGTTTTTAATAATTATTTCACAATCAGTTTGATGATTTGAGTCATTTTTAAATCCTTTTAAAGATTGGTCGCTTTTAGCACGTGCACCTGGATTAGCTAATACTTTTCCGTTTCTATAAATTAGGTCTTTCCCAATAATAACGCCAACATAATCAAACTCTAGTCCTTGGCAGGTATGAATACACCCAACTTGATCAAAAGAATTTTCATCAATTGCCCATGTACTTGTATTGCTAAAGTTCCGTTTTGCCTTAAAATCATCGCCAATTATTATGTCATAAGCACTAGCATCTTTTTTGCTAGTCCAGTTATAGCAATAACCTGCAAGCATCCTTGATTTATTGTTAACTTTATTTTTGATTCTTAACTCCTCCATCATCACTTTTGGGTTATCAAACACTTTAATATCATAATCATCAATTTCAAAAGTTCTATTGGCAGTAGGTCTAATTTGAAGAAGATTATCTAAAAAAGCTAAATAAGCATCACTTCCATTACATCTAAATTGAGATGTTAATTTTAAATTTTCGCCAATATGAATCTTAGAATGAAGTTTTTCTGCCCAATATTCAATCTCCTCAATTGAACCAATATCTTTAGATGTAACTCGTTGATCTTCATCAATAAAAAATACACTTACTTTAGATGCGTTAATTATTTCTTTAATTTGATTTTCACCCATATTACCGTATAAACCTGAAAAACGCATTAATCGATGAGCTTCATCGGCCAAGATGCAATCAAAATCATTTTCATTAGAATTAACAAAGGTGCCACTGCCTTTAAAAAGGTTATGCAAATAACTTTTTCTATAATCGTTATTAGCCAGTTTTTTGAAATATACTTCTCTAGGTGCTTGGTTTTTAGATGTATAAATAGTATTTAGTCCCTCTTTAATTAAAGCTGAGAGTAATTTTATAGCGATAACTGATTTACCAGTCCCAGGTCCCCCTTGAACAATCAATGTATGTTTCAAATTATCATTTATATTTTCTCTAATTATTTCAAGAATTGTTTCATAAGCAACTTTTTGCTCATCTAAAAGATTAAAAGAGTCATTACCTTTCATCATTTTATAGAGTTCATCTTGCAAAGAAATAGAAGGTTTTATCTTCCCTCTTTCGATGTCATACAAAACTTTCCCGCCATCTGATTTAGAAACGTATTTTTTAATGAAATCAGCAAGTTTCTTACGATCTCTTTGAAGAAAAATTGGAGCTTCTTCAATAATTTCTTTATATCTATCATTTTCAATCTTTTCTCGATTTGATTCTTTAAAGTTATGTAAAAATGCACAAGGAAAAAGACTTATATTGTTCTTTTGGACTGTTTCATTGAAGTTTTCTATGGTCTTAGCATAACTATAAGCTTGATATGATGGATGAGGTTCCTCTCGATATGCTTTAGCAACATAAGTTATAACAACATCCTTCTTATTAGTAAGTTTTATATCTTCCCATTGCTTTAGTTCAATAATAACTGCATTTTTGTTATCCTTATCATCTTTACCACAAATAATAAAATCTATTCTTTTTGCAGTTAAAGGAATCTGAAATTCTATAGCAACAGTTAAATCTTGATTTACCCCAAAAGAACTATCAAAAACTCCATCAAGCTGAGGCAAAGAATTCACAAAAGCACGATGTTCTGCAGGGTTATTATGTGAATATCCATGTTTTTTAAAACCATCTTCAATGCGATCAGCGATAATCCCATTAATTACATCTTGATGAAAATCTTTTATTACACCTTGGTAAACAATCATAATTTATCGTATTTAGTAGAGATAGATTTACATTTATCAACCGGGTATTTCTTTTTGGTTTTTTCAAGTTTATCCATTACTATTTGATAAATGTCGAGATTTAAAACTTGTGCCATTTGAATACAATAATTAATAACATCAGCAAGTTCTTCTTTGACATCATCTAAATTATAGTTTTTTTCGTCCCATTGAAAACATTCTAAAAGTTCATTTGCTTCAATAGAAATTGATTTAGATAGATTAGCTGGTGAGTGAAATTGATTCCAGTCTCTTTCATCAACAAAGTTTTTAATCTCTTTACTTAATTCTTCTAACTTATCCATAAATAGCCCTTTAATGGGAATATTTTAACATAAAATTAACATTATCATTAAAACGATATTAATTAAATTGTTTGACAATCAAGCTGAAATGTACAAGTAAAACAAGAAAAAACCAGAATTTTTTTAACTTTTGTAATCTTGTAT
>ENA-OOXJ01001029-OOXJ01001029.1-human-gut-metagenome-genome-assembly--contig:-NODE-1029-length-19914-cov-3.072964_pt1 | contig 19914 bp, 17 predicted proteins | sample MGYA00241587_ERZ501343 | MGnify/ENA primary metagenome ERZ501343 (study PRJEB25962, sample SAMEA2042918) | human gut metagenome | biome: human gut; feature: human-associated habitat; material: faeces... | reverse complement strand
TAGGCGTTAAGTTAAATTTAATGATCTAGTAGCAACATTTTTCATAAACTTAGCGAATAAAATTGAAATTCTACACAGAAGATCAATTGAATATACAAAAAGTTTATTAGACAAACAAACGTTGGAAAGAATTTATCAACTTATTCAAAACTGCAAATATATTGAGATATATGGAACAGGTATTAATTTTGCATTAGCACAGGTCTATAGTCTGAACTTTGAAGAAGTAGGGATTATATCAAAGGCTTATGACAGTTTAAACCCAATGCATGTTCAATACTTGAAACAAAGAAATTCAGATGACACACTCTGCATATTCTTGACTCATACAGGACAGAATAAAGAGATGTTGAAGATGGCTGAAGATATCAGTAAATCACATGCTAGATCTATTGTGATATGTGATCATAAGAAAAGAGATATATGCAAGTATTGTGATGAAACAATAGTAATTATGGCAACACGAAATACTATTGAGTTATCTAATGCGGTTTATATTTCTTCTTTACAGTATATATTTGATGTATTTGCTTCATTGAAACTTATAAGTAATTATTCTTATCTAGAGGGGACAACAAAGACAGTTGATAAATTCAAACTGGGAGAATAATTATGAACAAAGACTTTCTATGGGGTGGCGCAGTGGCTGCCAATCAGTATGAAGGTGGTTATAACGAAGGAAACAAAGGTTTAAGTGTGACTGACGTCATGTCTTCTGGAGATGTAAATCACCCTCGAGAAATCTCGTTTGAAATAAAGAAGGATAACTATTATCCAAACCATTTTGGTATTGATTTTTATCATCATTATAAGGAGGATATTAAACTATTTGCAGAAATGGGCTTTAAATGTTTTCGTTTAAGTATTGCATGGCCTCGTATTTATCCTCATGGTGATGAGTTAGAACCTAATGAAGAAGGTTTAAAGTATTATGACGATGTATTTGACGAATGTTTAAAGTATGGTATTGAACCTGTAGTGACTTTATCACACTTCGAAATGCCTCTCTATCTTGCGAAAGAATATGATGGATGGCGTAATAGAAAGCTTATTGAGTTCTTTGAGAGATATGCAATTACTTGCTTTGAAAGATATAAGAATAAAGTGAAATACTGGATGACTTTTAATGAAATCAATAACCTTATTGATACTGATAATCCTTTTAATGCGTGGACTGGTGCTGGTGTACTATATAGAGAAGATGAAGATGTAGAAAAGACAATGTATCAAATCTCTCATTATCAGTTTGTTGCAAGTGCAAAAGCAGTACAAAGAGCAAAAGAAATCAATCCAGAAATGCAGGTAGGATGTATGCTTCATTTTGGTCCTATTTATCCTGCATCATGTGATCCAAAAGATATCTTTGCGGGTATTAAAGCAATGGATAAACGTTACTTCTTTAGTGATGTTCATGTAAGAGGATATTATCCTGCTTATACATTAAAACATTGGGAAAGAAATCATATTCATTTAGATATTACAGATGAAGATCTTATTGACCTAAAGAAAGGTAAAGTAGACTACATCGGCTTTAGTTATTATAAATCTACAATTGCACAATATGATGCTGAAAACAACTTTGTAGAAGTTCAGAATCCTTTATTAAAGAAGAGTGATTGGGGATGGGCTATAGATCCAACAGGATTAAGAAATATCTTAAACGAAGTATATGAAAGATACCAGAAACCGATGTTTATTGTGGAAAATGGTTTTGGTGCTTATGACAAATTAGAAAATGGAATGATCAATGATGATTACCGTATTGATTATCTAAGAAATCATATTAGTGAAATGAAAAAAGCAATAGACCTTGATGGTGTAGAAGTTTTAGGTTATACACCATGGGCCGCTATTGATATTGTAAGTGCCTCAACAGGAGAACTTGCAAAAAGATATGGCTTCATTTACGTAGACTTAGATGATCAGGCAAAAGGTACTGGAAACAGATATAAGAAAGCATCCTTTGAATGGTATAAACAAGTTATTTCATCTAATGGTGAGAAGTTATAGGAGATAATAATATGGAAAAATTCATAAACGAAAAAGTTGTGGTATATATTTCAAAATTCACAAATACAAAAGTTATTAAAGCATTAAAAGATGGCATGATGTTCTCATTACCATTCTTGATGATTGGTTCCTTATTCTTATTAATTGCGAATCTACCCATTAAATCATTAAATACATTAGTTGCAGAATGTGGTTTAGCAGATATCTGTTCACAGGTTTATTCATCTACATTCTCATTAATGGCTTTGTTTACAGTAGTAGGTATCACTTATTCTTATCTTAAGAATGATAAAATCTCAACTGCAGTCAATGGTGCTTTAACTGGTTTAGCTGCATTTGTGTTACTTACACCTTCTTCTAAAGTGTTAGAAAACGGTGAAGCAGTAACTGGTGTTATTTCTAAGGACTGGACAGCAGGACAGGGAATGATATGTGCCATCCTAATTGGATTCTTAGTAGGGTACATATATTCATTATGTATTAGAAAAGATATCCGTGTAAAAATGCCTGAAGGTGTTCCTCCAGGAGTCGCAGATTCTTTCTCATCATTATTACCAACAGGTATTATTACTATTATTTGTGCTATTATCTATGCAGTATGCCATTTTGTGTTTAAAACTACATTTGCTGAATTGATCTATTCAGCTATTCAGATTCCTTTACAGGGTGTGACTGATTCATTTGCTGGTGTAGTAATTATGACAGTTATGATGTCATTATTATGGTGGACTGGTGTTCATGGTGGTTCTATCTGTGGTGGTATTCTTTCACCAATCCTACAGGCTAACATGGCAGCTAACCAGAAGATTCTAGATTCTGGTGTAGCCTTAACTGTTCAGAATGGTGGTCATATCTTTACTCAGCAGTTCTGGGATAACTTCTTATGTATGTCTGGTGCTGGTATTGTGATTGGATTAGTCATTTATATTACATTCTTCGCAAAATCAGAATCACTACGTAGCTTAGGTAAATTATCAATTGTCCCTAACATCTTTAATATCAATGAACCAATTATCTTTGGTACACCAATTGTATTAAATATTTACTTACTTGTACCATTTGTTCTTGTTCCATTGATTATTGGTATCAGTAGTTATCTACTTATGTATTTTGGCATTCTACCTTTATTTAGTGGTGTTATGGTTCCTTGGACAACTCCACCAATTATCTCAGGTTTCTTAATTGGAGGATGGAAAGTTGCGTTATGGCAGTTAGTGATGATTATCATTTCATTCGTTGTTTATTTCCCATTTATTAAGAAGATAGATACCTTAAGTTCTAAAAACGAAAATAAATAATACAGAGAAGATGGTTGCAAACTTGCACCATCTTTTTAAAATCGGAAAATACGTTAATAAATTGAGTTGAATGGTTATAAAAAAAGAAAATTTCCAAGATAAAAACGAAAAATCTGTTTTTATCTTGGAAAATGCTGAGAATAACAAGGAGAAGCTCTTTTATTTTAAAAAATAACTATTAAAAATACTGTTGACTATTTATATGAAAAAAAACTATAATGACTTCGGTGGACAAAAACATTTTGTTTTATGTGATGCGACGCCTGCGTTGCGTCACTTTTTTATTTTATTTCATCTCACAGTACATAAACTGTGAGTTTTTTTTATTTATATCTCAAACTTGGCACATGCATTGCAGTATATATAAGTGAATAAACAATGGAGGTATTCTATGTACGATGTAACAGCAACAGGTGAACTCTTAATAGACTTCACTAGAAATGGTTTAAGTGAACAGAATAACCGTATTTATGAAGCCAATCCAGGAGGCGCACCTTGTAATGTACTTGCTATGCTTGGAAAATTAGGTTATAAAACCGCATTTATTGGAAAAGTAGGAAATGATGAGTTTGGAAAACTATTAAAGAATACAATCTCAGAACAAAAGATTGATTCTATAGGTCTTGTAATGGATTCAGATGCAAAAACAACACTTGCTTTTGTAGATAATGATGAAACAGGAGATCGCAGCTTCTCTTTCTATAGAAAGCCAGGCGCAGATATGATGCTTAGGGAAGACGAAGTGAATTATGAATTAATTGATAACTGTCGTATCTTCCACTTTGGCTCTTTGTCTATGACGGATGAGCCAGTAAGATCTGCCACTTATGCGATGATTGATTATGCAAAAAAGAAAAATAAGATTATTTCTTTTGACCCTAACTTAAGACCACCTTTATGGGAAAGTGAAGATCTTGCAGCTAAACAGATCTGGTATGGTATTGAACAGTGCGATATCTTAAAGATTGCAGATAATGAGATTGAATGGCTCACAGGTACTGATGATTATGATAAGGGAATTGAAATCATTAGAGAAAGAACACATGCAAAACTCATCAATGTTACACTTGGTCCAAATGGTAGTATTGCTTACTATGGTAATCATAAAGTATTTATGGAACCTTATTTAAATAAGGATACTATAGAAACAACAGGTGCAGGTGACACATTTGGAGCCTGTGCACTTCATGCAGTACTTAAACATGGTTTAGATAACTTAACTGAAGAAGATTTAAAAGAAATGCTTCAGTTTGCGAATGCAGCAGCTTCTTTAATTACAACTAAGAAGGGCGCATTAAGAGTGATGCCAGAAGAAAAAAAATTAAAGAATTAATAAATAAAAACTAAAAGTTGGCATTACAATTGCAGTATATATAAGTGAAAAGAAAAAGAAAGGAGAAAATAAAAAAATAAGAAAACTAAAAGTTGGCATGACAATTGCAACTTATATAGTCGTAAGGGGGATATCAAAATGAGACACATTTTAATCGCAACACATGGGTTACTTGCTTCAGGTGCAAGATCAACAATGGAATTCTTAATCGGTAATGTAGATAACGTAGACTATATTACAGCTTATGTAGATGGACAGAAACCTATCAATGAGCAGATTGAAGAATATTTCGCAAAGATTCCACAGGAAGATGAAGTAGTCATCTTTACTGATATTAAGGGTGGAAGTGTAAATCAGAAGATGATTCCATATTGTGTAAGGGAAAACACTTTCTTGGTATCAGGATTCAATTTAGCTGTTCTTATTGAAGTCACTATGACTCCAGAAAAACTTACTAATGAGTTCTTAAAGGCTAAGATTGAAGAAGCTAGAGAACAGTTATGCTTAGTAGAAATTGAAAAAAACAACACGGAAGAAAACGATGACGATTTTCTTCTATAAGAAAGAGAGGAAAAGAAAATGATTGTTTGTTTAAGAGTAGACGAAAGATTAATTCATGGACAGGTTGCTATGACTTGGACAAAGGAACTTAAGCTTAATGGCTTAGTTGTTGCAAGTGATGAAGCAGCATCTAATGAATTACAGAAAATGTCATTAAAGATGGCAGTACCAGAAGGTATCAAATGTATTATCAAATCAGTAGAAGGCGTTTCATCTATCTTGGATGATCCTAGATCAGAAAAGATGCGCTTAATGGTTCTTGTACCTACAGTACGTGATGCTGTTACTTTATGTAAGAAATACAAGAATATTGAATTAGTTAACTTAGGTAACGCTGGAAAGATGACTTCAGGAGAAAAAATTACTTTAACTAAGGAAGTTATGCTTACTAAGGAAGAATTAGACGCATTAAAAGAATTAGTTGAATTATATCCAAATACATTCTTCCAGGGTACACCTTCAATGGAAAAGAAGCTTGCTACAAACGTATTAAAAAATTTATAAGAGATAGGAGAGAGTTATTATGTTAAACGCGTTTTTCGTTGCAGTGGCAGTATTCGTAGGCGTTGCAGGACATGAATTATTCGGTATGGTCATGTTAAGTAGACCAATCGTTGTTGCACCACTTACAGGTTTATTGCTAGGAGATGTTCAGACAGGTTTATTAGTTGGAGCATCATTAGAATCAATCTTTATGGGAGTTGTCAATGTAGGTATCTCAAGTACTGCTGAACCAGCTCTAGCTGCAGGTCTTGCTACAGCATTCACAATCCAGATGGGTGGAAATGTTGGTACTATTATTCCAATCGTATTCCCACTTGCTGTATTAGGTCTTCAGTTCATGAACTTTATTTTCTCATTCGTTATTGGTCCATTCGCACCAAAATTCGAACAGTTAGCTTTAGAAGGTAAAGACAAATCAATCACAGCCCTTCACTTTGGTTTATGGGCATTACATTATGGTTTATATGCTTTAATTCCATTCTTTGCTGTATGGTTAGGATCTGATGTTGTACAGTCAATCTTACAGTCAATCCCTAAGGTAATCATGAATGGTTTAACAGTTGCAGGTAACATGCTTCCTGCTGTAGGTATGGCTATGTTAATGCAGATGTTATGGGATAAGAAAACAGGTGTTTACTACATTTTAGGATTTGTTGCAGTGGCTTATTTAAAATTACCATTAATCGCAATCGCAGTATTAGGTGTTGTTATCGCACTAGTAACAGCACAGCGTGATATGCAGTTAAAAGATATGATGGCTAAACCAGCTGTTGCAAGTGCATCAGCTAATGACAGTGAAGAGGAGGACTTTTTCGCATGAAACTAATGAATAACATTGATAAAGAAGAAAAGAAATTAATCAGAAAGATGTTCTGGAGATCAGGCGCTATGTATGCATCTGTTAACCCAGTTACTATGGGTGGTGCAGGTTTCTGTTATGCTATGATTCCATTCATCAACCATTTCTATAAGAACGATGAAAAGAAAAGACGTGAAGCTCTTGCAAGACATGTCTCTTACTTCAGTACTACAGTACCTCTTGCATCATTTGTAATGGGTATTGCTGGTTCAATGGAAAAAGAAAACAGTGAAAAACCAGACTTTGATGCCAATGCAATTGGCTCTATTAAAACAAGTTTAATGGGTCCTTTAGCTGGTATTGGTGACTCATTATTCTGGGGTGTATGGAGAGTAGTTTGTGCAGGTCTTGCTATTGGTTTTGCTAATGCAGGTAACATCCTTGCTCCAATTATCTTCTTAGTATTATTCAACGTACCAAACTTCCTATGCAGATACTATGGTGCATGTTTAGGATATTCTTTAGGAGCTAAGTATATTGAGAAATTATATGCAAACGGCATGATTGAAATCCTTACAAAAGCAGCTGGAATTGTTGGTTTAATTATGGTTGGTGCCATGACTAGCCAGACAGTTGTATTTAAGACAATTCTTGAATTCAAGATGAAGGGACAGTCATTAATGAATGTTCAGTCAGCTCTTGATAGTATCTTTAAAGGTATCGTTCCATTATTAATGACATTTGGCTGCTATAAGCTATTAAATAAGAAAGTCAACGTTATCGCTATTATCTTTGGTATCGTTGCATTAGGAATCGTTTTATCACTATTAGGTATTTGTTAATAAATATCGCAGGAGGTCGCTTTGAATACAATGAAATGCAATCCATTCTATATGTTAAGAATCAAGAATGGAATCTATAGTACAGACAACACAATCAGTTATTATCGCAATAAGCTTCCAGATGATACATTTTCATTTGATTCTTCTAATCAAAAAGTTCAAGCCAATCTTGATGAATTTGGCACAATTAAAAACCTTACCTTCTTTCATCACAACTACTACATGGAAAGCAAACCAGGTGTCTGGGTAGGAAAAGACTTTGTTCAAGAACATGATCTTTCTGTCTCTATCACATGGAATGGTAAAAGAACTGAATTAAAATCTGATAATGTAGATGTCATCTCTGATCTTGCAGATAATCTTTTTCCAAGAAGTATTCATCATTTTACCTGGGGAACAGTCAGCTTAATTGCTGCAGCACCTATTACTCATGATGGAGAAAGATTAAGTAGTTTAATGTATGGTATTATCGTTGAGAATCAAAGCGATACAGAAGGAGAAGGAGTCTTAGAACTTCCTTCTCTTTATAAAAAGAAATACTCTGATACAAGAAATGTATTAATAGAATGCCGTGAGACTCAATCTCATAACAGTATTTCATTTACTTTGCCACCTCATTCTCAAAAAGAATTCATGATTGCTTTCACTGATCCTAATGCATATCAGGATACACAGAAGCTGTTTAGTAGAAGTGTTGATGAGTGGTTAGAAGAAACGCGCCTTTATTATAAACAATGCATAGGACAAGTCCAATTTGAAAATGACCCAATGGCAGGCTACTTAATTGAAAGAGCTTATCAGCAAGCGTCCGGTGCTTTCGCCATGAATGGGTATAATCAGATGCTCGGTTCAAATTGGGGCACTTACCCCGTTACTCCTCATATATGGAATAAAGATATGTATTATTCCAGCCTACCTTATACAATGACCGAACCAGACCTATGTAAAAAAACAATAAAATGGTTTGCACAATATGGTATCAAATACCCTGGTACTAAATTTAAAGGCGGAATCTTCCATTCATTAAGTAACTCACTTTCAGTGATTCTTCTTTCTGGTGCGTATTATGATTATTTTGCCGACAAACATTTCTTTTTAGATAACGAAGATCTCTATAGACAGATGAAGGAAATCCTGAATGAAGTCATTACTTCTAGAAATCCAGATGAACCACATTTGTACCACAGTATCTGGATTTCAGACGCCTACTCCCTTGGCACATATCATACAGGATCAAACATTTGTGTATATCGTGCATGTCGCTCCCTATCAAGACTTGCACTTGAAATCTTTGATGAGAAAGAATATGCGATTGAATTAGAAAATGAAGCCAATGCAATCAAGAATGATATAGAAAAATATATGACTGTAGAATCAAATGGTCATCGTATTTTCCTAGAAGGTATTGCGTCACTTGATCCACATACAAAAGAATATATGTCTGATGAATGTTATCGTAAAGAGATGCTTGATCAAGGACTTCAGTTCTTAACTGATGTGGATCATGACGGTACTATTACATTAAGAATGCATGATGGTGAAGAATCAGACACTACATTATTGAAATATTATGGCTATGAAGCAGGAGATAGAACAACACATTATGGACAATTTAGTTCAAGTGATGAAAATCCTACTTATAGTAAGCTGAGCAGAGGGATTAAATGGGGTAACCAGTCAGGTGCCACATTCCCTGGATACATTTCAATATTGAATGGTGCAGATAATGTAGAAAACTGGAGTGGAGAACACGGCAGATTTAAAGAATTAGAAAGATTGGCTGATCTAGATGGCAGCTGGTGGTGGTGGCCTTATAAAGTAGGGGCACCAACAGGAGATGTTACACGAATGAACAGCTGTGGTAAATGCGGATGGGCATCAGGTATCTTCTATGTTTTATTCATTACTGAATTCTTAGGAATCAACTATGATGCACCAAATAAGCATTTTACAATAAACCCTAAAGAATTTATAGGAAACTTCTATTGGGAAGATTTCCATATTGGTAATGCAAGATTTGATATTAAGGTATATGATCAGTGTATTCGTATTACCAATAAAAATAAGTATTCAATTACTGTGAATCAACATGCAGTAGAGGAAGGAGAAGATTATGAATTTACTAAGTAATATCATGACATATAAAGGAGAACGTTCTAGAGCTGTTTCACCAGAAAACCCAACTGGTGAAAAAGGCAAAGCTTGTATGGAAGCAAGTGCTCTTGGTCCATCAAGAAAGGGCCGTGGAAGCATTAAGTTACCAATGGGTGAAGAAACAGTGATTGCGGATATTAAGGGTCCAGGTATTATTAGACATATGTGGATGACAATCCGTGAAAATACCGAAAAAGGCAGCTTCGTCATGAGGGATGTTGTCATGAGAATCTATTGGGATGGTAGTAAAACACCTGCAGTAGAAGCCCCTATTGGTGATTTCTTCTGTAATGGTTTTGGTGAAAGATGTGATGTTGCTTCTTTACCAATCGTAGTTAATCCTACTGGAGGAATGAACAGCTACTTTGAAATGCCATTCGCAAAAAGAGCCGTCATTACAATGACAAATGAACATCCAAAAGATATTACATCTTTCTTCTATACAATCAATTATGCTGAAGTCGATGCACTTCCAGAAAACTGTTTATATTTCCACGCTTACTGGCGTAGAGAACGTCAGACAGAGCTTGCGAAAGACTATGTCATCTTAGATGATGTAAAGGGTAAAGGTTACTATGTAGGTACTTACCTTGGCCTAACAGCACTTGAAAGATATTGGTGGGGTGAAGGAGAATTTAAGTTCTATCTTGATGGTGATGAAGACTATCCAACAGTATCTTCAACAGGTTCAGAAGACTACTTTGGTGGTGCCTGGGCATTCCATCAGAAAGATGAATTAGGAAGACCTTCAGTTAAACCATATTCTAACTTATTCCTAGGTTATCCATTCTATTCAACAAAGGATAAAACAAGAGAAAGATTTGAAACAGGTAAGTTGAATGCTGTTCATGCTTTTGGTAATGACAGTCTTCCTCGCCATGGCTTATATAGATTCCATATTTTGGATCCAATTGCCTTTGATGAAGATATCAAAGTGACATTACAGCAGATTGGTAACGATGATCTTTCATTATATGAAAGACAGGATGATGTTTGTACAGTCGCTTATTGGTATTGTGATCATAAAGAAGGATTCGATAAAGAATTCCCAAATAGAAGAGCAAGACTCCCAAGATAGTCTGACAGGAAGATATACGCATATCTTCCTTTTCATGCGTGTAGGAGTTAAATTGTTTTCTTCAAATCTTCAAGGTATAATTATGAGTAAGGAGGTATCATGATGGATGTAAAAGAAAAGGTTTATATGTCACTCAAGGAATCTTTAAATGAGTCTGAAAAGATCCCTACATCTTTAATTGCAGATAATCTTCATTTAAGCAGACAGATTGTGACACATTATTTAAATCAACTTTTTGATGAGGGAAAAGTAAAGAAAACAGATACAAGACCGACTTACTGGTATATAGAAAAAGAAGAACAGAATGCACCTGTCGAAGAAGAATTAGATTCAGAAGTATTTGATTCTATGATTGGTGCTACAGGAAGTCATAAGAAAATAGTAGAAATGTGTAAAGCATCTGTTTCTTATCCACCAAATGGTCTTCCAATTCTTATTATTGGTGAAAGTGGTGTAGGTAAAAGCTATATCGCAAAGCTTATTTATAGTCATGCATTACAAACAGGCAGTATTGATAAAAAAGCACCTTTTGTCGTATTAAACTGTGCAGACTATGCCAATAACCCTGAACTTCTTTCTGCTACATTGCTTGGTTATAAGAAAGGAAGCTTTACAGGGGCTGATTCTGATAAAACAGGATTATTACAGGAAGCAGATGGTGGTTATCTTTTCTTAGATGAAGTACATCGTTTATCATTTGAAAACCAGGAAAAACTATTTGTATTTATGGATACAGGTAAATATCGACCTCTTGGTGATTCTAAATGGAGACATTCAAATGTGAGATTCATATTTGCGACAACAGAAAACCCACAAGAAGTCTTATTAGAAACATTCAGAAGAAGAATTACATTACAGATTACCATTCCTAACATTACTGAACGTCCTTTGCAGGAACGTCTAGAACTCATTGAAACATTCTATAAAGAAGAAGCATCTAAAATAAAGAAAAACCTCACTATTTCTAGTGGGGCTGTCAAAATGTTGTGTTTCTCTAAGTTCCCAGGTAATATTGGTAGACTAAGAAATCTGATTCAGGTCAGTTGTGCAGAAGCCTATTTCAAGCATGGCAAAAAAGACAATCTTCTTATTTCTGAAGCAGAACTCATTCATGCAGGTGGAGATATACCTGTTAATACAGCAGGATTTCAGGCTGAGCGTAATATGGAAATATCTATTACATGGAATCAACCTAAAGAATGTATTCATCAAGAATATTATGATGAACATCATTCAGAAATCATGAATTTATTTCATAAGATAGAAACTGCATCATGGGGGCAGATAGACCAGCTTTATTTGAACTTTCGTGCTATTTTAAGAAAAATCCATCCTACTCATAACAACTTTACAGAACAGCGTTTCTTTATGCAGATCTGTAAGGATATATTGATTCGTTATGGTGTCAAGATGAATGATTCCTGTGGTAAAGAATTATATATTCTTTATATAACATTCAATCAGATGCATATTGATAAGGAACAGGAATGGAAGCTTAAAGCTTATTTTGAACAATCATGCCCTCGTGCTTTCTATGTTGCAAGTCGAATTATCCTTGAATTAAAGAAATATGAATTGCAGCTAGAAGATAATCTTGCATTCTTGTTTGCCTTAGCTATTCATGAATATATCAGTGAATCATTAGAATTAAATGGTCTCATTGCAGCCCATGGTGATACAACAGCATCTAGTATTGCGAAGGTTGTCAATCAGGCGTGTGGTACCTTTATTATGGAAGGTATTGATATGCCTATGGATACAACTCTTGATCAGACTGTCGAAAAGGTACAGGATTACTTGCTTCACTCTGCGAAGGGTAAAGGACTTATCTTACTTGTTGATACTGGATCATTAAGAAGTATGTATTCAAAAATTAAGAATAACTTATCCGGTGATTTGTTGATTATTAATAATGTCTCTACAGCTATAGCCCTAGATGTTGGTTTAAAGATGTTGGGACATGGTTCATTTGAACAGATTGTAGAAAGTACTAAAAAGATTAATAGCTTTGATGTTCAGTTCTTTGAAGGTTTATCTAAAGATAAGAATATAATTATTTCATGCATGTCCGGTGTTGGTATTGCGGAAAAGATACAGGAAATCATGAAGAAGACTTTAGGAGACTGTGGTCTTGATTTTGTGACTATGGAATATAAGAAACTCCTCGATCTACTTGATGAAAATGAATCTAAGAATTTCGATCAAACTCTTATGATTCTCACAACATCTCCTCTTCATGATGGTATTTCAACACCTTGGCTGAGTGTTTATGATATATTAGATGGCCATGGTGAAGAAAACCTATGGAATGCATTAAGAAGTGTAGTCACACCAGAACAATTTGAAGCATTAAAGAATGAATTTGTACGCTTCTTTACGATTGAAGGTATTGTCAGTCGATTACAGTTCCTCAATCCTACAGTCGTTATTCAGGATGTAGAAATGATCCTTCATCGTTATGAAGATTATTATAAGCTGGAAATGTCAGGGCATATAAGATTAAATCTCTATATGCATATCGCATTTATGTTTGAACGTCTAATGACTGCAGATGATACGGATGATGAAGAAGAACCTACAAATCCATCACAAAAAGAATTCTATCGTATCTCAAAAATTGTTTTCCAGGATGTAGAAAAGAAATACCGTATTCATTTAGATAATTATGAATTATCTATATTGTATGAATTATTGAACAAAGTTATTAAGGAGCCAATAGGCTTAGATGAAGCTTGAACTTAAACAAGGTCAAAAACATCAAATATATCAGAAACAGATTGAAAAGAATCAGATCTTACAGATGGACGTCCAACAACTTCTTGCCCACATAGAGAAGATTTCTTTTGAAAATCCATTAATAGATACTGATGATATGATAGAAAGTACTTCTGATATAGGAAAAGAATTTGATATTGATAGCTTATCTAGGAAAACTGAACCGACATTAAAAGAAGTTATTCATTGGCAGTTGATAAACAAGGATATAGACAATAAAGAATTAGTAGAATCTCTTGTAGAATTATTAGATGATAATGGGTATCTACGTCTCTCAATAAATGATATCTGTACTTATCTAAAGTGTGATGAAAAAGAGTATTTAGAAGCTAAAGATACATTATCCAAGCTAGATCCCCCTGGACTTGGTGCTGATACATTAAAAGAATGTCTCCTTCTTCAATTAGAGCGCCTCAAAGAAACAAAAGATATTCATCTCACAAAAATACTTGTAGATGAATGTTTAGAAGACCTTTCTAAAAGTCACTACCATGCTGTTTCCAAGAAACTTGGTATATCACAAAATAAAGTAAGAGAATTACTACAAATTATCCTTACATTAGATCCGCGTCCAGCAAGTAACTATAGTTCTTCTCTTGAAGTCAATTATCCTGTACCCGATATTATAATCAAGGATGGTATAGTTCAATTAAATCCTATGATTTATAAGGATATAAACATTAATACAAACTATTTGTCTCTTGATGAGAACAAAGAAACTAAGAAATATATAGAATCCAAATTAAGACAAGTTTCTTGGCTCCAACAATGCCTTAGCCAAAGAAAGAATCTCATATATGATATTGCGGTCTTCTTATTTGATTACCAGCAAGACTTTTTTATGAATCAAGGATCTTGTCATCCATTACTACAAAAAGATCTCGCAATGCTGCTTGGAGTACATGAATCTACAATCAGTAGAGCCATCAAAGATAAATATATATATTGTGATAAGGGCTTTATTCTTCTGAGTGATCTTATTCCAAAGGGAACAGAAGATAACTCTGTTGATTCTATCAAAGAAAAAATCAAAGAAGTTATAGATAATGAAGATAAGAAAAAGCCTTTAAGTGATCAGAAAATTACTAATCTATTAAAAGATAAGGGTATTGAAATATCTAGAAGAACAGTTGCAAAATACCGTTCAGAATTAAATATTCCAGATGCATCTGGTAGAAAGCATGTAAAAAAGTAGAACCGCGTTCTACTTTTTTGCATACTTTATTTTTTCTTTTTTGCAGCATTTACATCACTGATTTTGTATATTTCTTTGTGTCACCAAAGTAATTCTCATCCGCTCTAGAATAATAAGCCACTCATTTTTTCATATCAAAATTCTCCTATGGTTATCATAACGGTAGATAGTTACTCTTGGTCAATGTAATAATATTTTTAAATTGCATTGACTAAATATGATATTGTATCGTATAATAATGATACGAAATAAAGAAAAACGTATCATTAAAAAGGAGAGGTGATATTGTTGGAATTAACACGAATCGAAGTAGAAAAATATTTGAATAGAGTGAAAGTGGCTGTTGAAAAAGATAAGTATCGTATAGAGATAAATAAAAATAGAAGTGACAATAGAAATTTATTTGAAAATTATGTTTTAAGTGAAGCAAGGATTAAAGAGATACTTTTGAGTTTGACGGTTGATGATTTTTCTGAAAGGAGAAAGAATAACCATAAAGGATTCGAAAAAGAAATATTATATATTTTTGGAAAAGAAATAAAAGCATTAGAGAGATTCGGTGAAGACTACAAGGCAATCAATTTATATATAAAATTTAATTTGATTGCAGATGATTTTGTGTTTATTATATCCTTTCATGAGCAGAAATATCCGCTTCACTATTATTTTAAATAAGGAGAAAAATATTATGAATGAAATAAGAAGAGATTATTGTATAAATTGTAGAAAAGAAACAACCTACACATTGAAAAAACAGGAAATCAGAAAAGTTATTAAAGATAAGGAATATACTTTCTTGATTACTGTTGCAGTGTGTAATGAATGTAATGAAGAAATATCTGTACCAGGACTACTTGATTTAAATATTAAAGAAATAGATTCACAGTATAGAGAAAAGGAAAATCTAATTACTATTGAAGATATCAACAAACTATTAAAGATATATGATATTGGGAAAGGACCTCTCGCTTTAGTTCTTGGCTTTGGTGAAGTGACTATCAAAAGATATCTAGATGGACAGGTTCCTTCTCTTGAGTATTCTAATATTATGAAAAAAGCTTTACTTTCTCCTGATTATTTCTATAAGAAATTAGAAGAAAATAAAAATAAGATTACTCCTGCTTCTTATAAGAAATCACAAGAAGCAGTGAGTAATCTACAAGAATTATTTGTATTATCAGATAAGATGAGACAAGTCATTGCATATCTATTTAAAGAATTGAATGAAGTCACACCACTAATGTTGCAAAAACTTCTTTATTTAATTCAGGGAACATCCTATGCATTATATGATCATCCTATATTTATAGAACATTCACAGGCATGGGTTCATGGCCCTGTCTATCCTGATGTTTATCATTTATTCAAGCAGTTCAGTTTTAATCCTATTGATGATGATCGATTTGTACTCTTTGAAGAATTAGAGAATACATTAAGTGAAGAAGAATGTCATGTGATTGATTTAGTTATTCGTACATATGGTCTCTATAGCGCTAAAGTATTAGAAACAATCACTCATACACAGGATCCTTGGATATCAGCTAGAAAAGGCTATGAAGGAACTGTTCCTTCTCATGAACCTATTATAGAAGAAAATATAAGAAACTATTTCCAAACATTACATAAACAATATGACTTCTCTCAAAGAGAGGGAATCAATCGCTATATTCATGATATTATCATGTAATGACTATGTACCACTTATTCTGTTTTCTATTATGTGAATAACTAGAAATCCATCATACAGATCTTAATAGAAACATACCAAGGATCATAATTCTCTTTATAACATGAATACACTCTTGCATGAAGTATCTTACCTGAATCCATTAGTCGAGTAAAAATACTATTATCCCTCTTAGGAATATAACCAAGCTTTTCACCATCTATTGTAAGCACCTTAATCGCATTACTATCATATTTATTATCTGCTTCTCTTTCTAATAAAAGAGGGTCATTCTTCTCTAGTTTCTTAAATACATCCTGGTTATCTACATAACGTGTTCCTGCAATATCAGTAAAAGACAAAAAGATTTCATTCATTAAAGGCATAACCACATTCTCTATACCATTCATTTCTACTGCTTCTAAAATCATATCTTTCATATTATCCATAAATGCTTCCTCCTAACATGCATGCATAACTTTTTCAAAACAGGAATATTGTTTATCTAAGTTATATTTATACAATCTGTATATCATGATTTTCTTTTCTAGATACTCTTTTGTTATTTTAGGTTTTCTATTCTCAATAGACTCTATTTCTTTTTTGAGTCTTTCTATTTGTGTTGTGAGATAGGTCATATCTAAGTTTTTTCTAATTGATTGGGTATCATAATCCACCAACATTTCTATATCTTTTAAATCATTCAAGTTATTATATCGATAGGATTCAAGAGCACGTTCCCATAAAGGATGGTCTTGATCAATTCTTTTGACAATTCTCTTGAATATCTTCTTTGCCTGTTTCATATCTTCATTACTTAGATGCTGTTTCACTATTTTCTTATGAGTTCTTAGTTCCTCTAACTCATGCATATAATCTTCTTTCACAGCATCCATATAGCCTTCTAACTCTACCTTATATATCTTGATATGATGATTCTTACATCGCTGACAATAGGCAATTCTTTTCTTAAGGAAGATACACTCAACCATCAAACTATAGTATTCTTTATATGAATCAGCATATATTTGATAATTATCTTTTTGATTCTCTTCAACTTGTTTCTTCAATTCATCACGCTTAATGATTAAACTTCTGTAAAGTTCGATTAAGTAGTTTGTTGTAGTAGACATAACGCATCTCCTCCTTAACTACATCATACAACTTTCATCAAAAAAATGTTTTGAGTAAGGCACTCATAAAGTCTATTTATAGGCGTTCAAATATTTTTTTGTGTAATGACTATGTACCACATATATTGTTAGTTAGTATGTGCATAGACTATCTTATATAGAATATTATTACTTTCATGCATGAAAGTGTAGTGTCGTGATTGTGAAGTAAAATATCTCATGATACAATTAAATTACTATTCATAGGAGGAAAAGAGATGAAACACAAAGGGAAAAAGATATTTGCGGCTTTAGTAGCAAGCACGATGATTTGTAGTGCTCCTGTCTATGCAGCCAATAATACAACAGATGTATTCTATGATGATTTCAGTGGTACAACACTTGATACAAATAAGTGGTTGATTGCGGATAAATCATGGGGTGGAAACAATGGTGGTGTTGTTCCTGAAAACGTATCTGTTTCTAATGGTACATTAAAATTAGAAGGGCATGGAAACAAATATAAAGGAAACGTAAAAGGACATAACCAGCCAACAGGTATACGTACAGGAGCCGCTATTGCGACTAGAAATTATTATTCTTCAGGTAGTTATGAAGTCGTCGCAAAAGTTGCACCAGAACTCGGTGCCTGCTCAGCTATCTGGACATTTGAATATGAAGAGTACTATCCAGGTGATCCAGAATATGAAGCATCAGGTACAACAGGACAATATTATGCCGTCAATCATGAGATTGACATTGAATTACCTACAGCCAATGCAACGCATAAAACACCTTCATTTGAAGCAGCACGCTTTAATACATTCACTACAGAAAATGGCTATAGTATGAAAGAAGATTTACCTTATGCAGTCGATGATGGAAAGTTCCATACATATCGCTTTGACTGGCATACAGGCAGTGATACAGAAGAAAAACGTGTGGATTATTATGTAGATGATATTTATATGTGTACAAGTAGAACACAGGTTCCAAGCAATGCGGGAGCTTTTGGATTGGTTTATGGTTCCCTACAAGTATTGATGCCGATAAAGATGGTATCTGTGAAACAGGTTGGACAGGCACAGCAGACTTTGATACAACCGTATTTGAAATCGATTCTGTCAAGATTGAACCTTACCATGAATCAGGTGACACCCCACAAAAAGAATCATTCCCATATGATGGCTGGGCTATTGATTCATTCCCAGAACTTATTGATCAGGAAAAATACAATCATATTATTAATGGTGACTTCTCAGAAGGTAAAACAGCCTGGACTCTATCTGGAGATGCCGCTGTATTAAACGAAAAAGCTGTACTTTCTTCAGGTTCTAAAACGGATACCATCTCACAGCTTATTGATATTAAACAGCGTATGACTTATACAATCAGTGCTGATATTGAAACAGATGGTACAGAAGTAACTATCGGTGCAAGAAAGAAAAATGGTACATTCAACTCATCTCAGACATTTAATAAATCTGGACATGTAGAAGTATCATTTGTGACAGATGCAGGTTCTTCACAGCAGATGGAGGCTTATGCACAGGTATTACGTTATCAGCAGGGCGCACCTGTTAAGGTAGATAATATCAAGGTAACAAGTGGTAAAGCTTCTACAGTGATTCCTACACCTACACCAAAACCAGACGTCTTTCAATTAGTAGCTAATGGTGAATTTGATGAAGGAGATAAGAACTGGAAGTTATCAGGAAGCACTATTATTGAAAACGGACATGCTGTGCTTGCTTCTGGTTCAGATACAGATGGATTATCACAGAAAATCAGTGTAGAAGGTGGCAAAACATATACATTAACGGCTAATGTCATTTCTAGTGGTACTAATATTGATGTTGGTATCAGAGATTATAATGGTCGTTATACAAATATTCATCAGACATTCAATAAATCAGGTACAATGACTCTTACATTCACTACCGCAAAGCATATCAAGGAAGTAGAATTATATGCTGAAGTAGTCAGATATCAATCAAACAACAATCCTGTCTATTTGGATTCTATTGTCTTAAAAGAAGGAAAAGAAGAAATCACACCAGATCAGCCAGAGATTCCAGAAATTCCTGTTTCAGGATTATTAAATAATGGCACATTTACACAAGGTAATTCTTATTGGACACTAGGTGGTAGTGCTTCTATTTCATTAGGAAAAGCTATTCTTACTTCAGGATGTGATACAGATACAATCTCCCAGAAGGTATCTGTAGAAACAGGTAAGACATATAAACTTACTTGTGATATTGAATCCGATGGCTGTAATGTAGATCTTATGATTCAAGGACATGATGGTAAATATAGTAATAAGAAGTTGTCTTATTCTACAAATACAAAAGGGGAACTAGTATTTACAGTAGGAAAAGTACACTCTGAATCTAAAGTAGTGATCCAGGTATTACGTTATCAGAACGGATCAGTTAAAGTATCCAATATTCAATTAGAAGAAATGAAATAAATAAGGCAGAGACACCCGTCTCTGCCTATATTACTTTATAGATGGCTTCACTGACACTGCTTACTACTTCATTGACTTGTTCCTTTACACTATCAGGAGAACTATGGAAAGTAA
>ENA-OOXJ01001028-OOXJ01001028.1-human-gut-metagenome-genome-assembly--contig:-NODE-1028-length-19920-cov-4.265643_pt1 | contig 19920 bp, 13 predicted proteins | sample MGYA00241587_ERZ501343 | MGnify/ENA primary metagenome ERZ501343 (study PRJEB25962, sample SAMEA2042918) | human gut metagenome | biome: human gut; feature: human-associated habitat; material: faeces... | reverse complement strand
AACGCATTATTTATCGTCCTACTAAAGTATAGCCCTCCGGAGAGAGCTCGATGGCTGTCACCGTCTCACCGAAGGTGGAGGCCCAGGCATCGAAGTGGAGAAGGTCATTCCTGCGCAGCGCTCCGTACTGGAGATACTTCTGCATGGTGTACATCTCCACCATGCTGTTGGAGATGGGTGTGCCGGTGGCAAACACAACGCCTCTGCCGCCGGTCAGCTGGTCCAAATACCGGCACTTCATATACAGGTCGCTGGACTTCATGGCCTCGGTTTGGCTGATGCCGCCCACATTCCGCATTTTTGTAAATGCGGCGAGGTTTTTATAGTAATGCGCCTCATCGATGAAGATACGGTCAACGCCCAGCTCTTCAAAGGTCACAACATCATCCTTGCGGGACTGGTCATTGAGCTTGTCCAGCTTCTGCTTGACCGTTTTCTTGGTTCGCTCCAGCTGCTTGATGGAGAAATTATCCCCACGGTTTTTCTTCAATTCAGAAATGCCGTCCAGCACTTCATCCAGCTGTTGCTGCAGGATGGCACGCTGTCGTTCCAGGGACATGGGGATCTTTTCAAATTGGCTGTGCCCAATGATGACTGCATCGTAGTCGCCGGTGGCAATGCGCCCGCAGAACTTCTTGCGGTTCTTGGTCTCGAAGTCCTTCTTGGTGGCGACAAGAATGTTGGCGGAGGGGTAGAGCTGGAGGTATTCGCTCGCCCATTGCTCCGTCAGATGATTGGGGACCACAAACAGGCTTTTTTGACACAAGCCCAGCCGCTTGCTCTCCTGTGCAGCCGCTACCATCTCGAAGGTCTTCCCGGCCCCCACCACATGCGCAAGCAGGGTGTTGCCGCCGTAGAGGATATGGGCAATGGCATTGACCTGATGCGGCCTCAGCGTGATCTCCGGATTGATTCCCACGAAATTCAGGTGGCTGCCGTCATACTCACGGGGGCGAATGCTGTTGAACTTCTCGTTATACAGCTTGGTTAGCTGCTCCCGGCGTTCCGGATCGCTCCATATCCAGTCTGCAAAGGCCTGCTTAATAAGCTCCTGCTTGCCCTGTGCGATGGCGGTTTCTTTCTTGTTGAGCACAGCCGTTTTCCTGCCGTTTCCGTCCTCGATGTAGTCGAAGATTCTTACATCTCGGAGGTTCAGGGTTTCCTCCATGATCTTATAGCCATTAACTCTGCCGGTGCCGTAGGTGTTGTGGGCTTTTACATTGCTGCGGTCATAGGATTTCCCCTCCACATTCCATTCGCCGGTGTACTGCGCGTAGTGAACATGGATGTTCCACTGGCAGTAGCGTGGGGTGCTGAACAGTTCAAACATGAACTCCTCAATGATTTCCGGAGGCAGCCATGTTGCGCCCAACCTTACGGAAATCTCACTTGCCGTCAGGTCAACCGGCTGCACCGCCTCAAGCGCACGAATATTCTCACCGTAATCTTCGGGGTAGAGCTCCGCACTCCGCTTTGCCCAACGGAGCTTTTCACGGACATTGCCGGAGAGATATTCATCGGCAGGGAGATACTTCGGCTTGCCGTCCTCTTCGCTTATGTGCATGGGGTTGAGGAAAATAACACCCTTCAAATCCTCGAACAGCTCCTGCTCGGTTTTACCGGTAAGCTGCGACATATATGGCATGTCGATTCTCGCTTTTTCCGAAAGGGACAGAGCATAGGCCTCGGAAGCCGTGTCAACCGACTGCACCGTTACCTTCTGCTTGATGGTTCGTTTGGAGAACATATCTGCCTTGCGGAGGAAGTTGCCCTCATCGTCCAGCACCTCCAGCGAAGCAAGCAGGCAGTAGGAGCTGTCGGAATTGAATGCCGAGTTGTTGGCTCTTGCGCTGATAAGCCCATATTTTTTGCTGAAATCATCATAGAGCCGATTGAGCTTTTCCTGCTCCGCCTTGATATCGGCATCGGGATAATCCTCCGTCTGGTACTCAATCAGCGTCCGGACACAATCTCGGATAGCAATCATGCCTTTGATGCGGCTTTCGGCAGTCGCGGAAACATCCACGGGATTCATGCGGCTGTTTTCACGGTAATAGATTTTACCGTCCACCACCGTGAAGCTGAAATTGCGCACATCAGGGTCAGCGGGAATAGAAAGGTCCTCATCCTCCGCTTCAAGATCGTCGATTTCAAATTCGGTAATCTCGGCATGAATGTTCTGGATGGCATCCCGCAAGAGGTCCCCAAGCTCTGCATTTTCATAAGCAATACAGGCGGACTCCATGCCGTGAGGCCCGCTGACCATCTGCATGTCGCCCAGCACCATTTCAGGGTTGTCCACAAAATAGGCGTTCATCCGGATGCCATTGGCGTCGGTGGCCAGATGCACCCAATCGGGCTCAATATCCACCAATCGGTCACGCTTTTGGAGGAAGATAATGTCCGATGTGACCTCTGTGCCGGCAGCGGCCTTGAAGGTATCATTCGGTAGCCGGATAGCGCCGAGCAAGTCGGCTCTCTGCGCGATATACTTTCGAACATTGGGATTTTCCTTATCCAGCGTACCCTTTGAGGTAATGAAGGCGATCACGCCGCCGGGTCTCACCTTATCCAAAGTGCGGGCAAAGAAATAGTCGTGAATGAGAAAGTTGTGCTTATCGTAGCGCTTGTCCGGTACTTTGAACTGCCCGAAGGGGACATTGCCGATTGCAGCGTCAAAGAAGCTGTCGGGAAGGTTTGTATTCTCGAAGCCCTGCACTGCGATGCTGTTTTTCTGATAAAGCTGCTGCGCAATTCGCCCGGAAATACTGTCCAGCTCCACGCCGTAGAATTTCGCGTCATTCATGCTTTCGGGAACAAGCCCCATAAAGTTTCCGATGCCGCAGGAGGGCTCCAGCACATTGCCGGTCTGAAAGTGCATGTTCTCCAGGGCACTGTACACCGCCTTGATCACCACGGGCGGCGTATAGAAGGCCGTCAGCGTGGATTCTCTTGCCGACGCATATTCCTCATCGGAAAGCACATTCTTCAGCTCGGTATAATGGGGATTGTCCTCCTTGAAGAACTCGGATAGACCGCCCCAGCCCACATAGTCGGCAAGCACACGCTGCTCGGTGGGTGTTGCCAATCGGCTTTCCGCATCCAGCTTATTCAGAAGCTGAATGGCACGGATATTGTGATAGAACCGTTCCAGCGGCGTGCCCACGCCGATATCATCGCTCTCGATTTGGAAGTTGGTTCGGTACTCGGTGTTGATCTCCGGGTGCAGCACATGAGGCGCGATCTTGGAAGGCCTTTTCACTTGTAGAGGCGGGGCAAGCGCTTCTTCCTGGTCATCCAGCAAGGCCTCCGCATTGGGGTAGGTCACGACCTCGCCGTCTTTGACGGTGCTGATGGGCAGAGCATCCAATTCTTCGTCCGTTAGGCTCTCAATTTCGGAATCGTCTTCTGCCAAATCTTCCGTTTCTCTGAATACCCGTGTGCCGTCCGCACCAAACTCCGCCTCATATCGGTCAGTCTCTCGCGCTGCTTCCCGGTCTGCCTCTAAAGACAGAATATCCTCGTGAATCTTCAGGAGGTTTTCCGGCGTGAACTCGATAAAATCGCAGTCCATCTCATAGTCATTTTCAGCTTCCATGAAGAACGGAGTATGGATGTCCGCAAGGAACTGATCCGACATTTCTTCAAGGTCATTTCGGAAGTCGGCGGCGTTTTCCGGATGGCTGGCAATGTCATACTGCTCGACAAGCTCTTCAAAAACAGAGAAATCAAGGTCACCGGAAACATACTGTCCACCTGCATCTGCATCGGGATTGAAGTAAATCCAGTGAACCTTGTTACTGCCGGTGTCAAGGGATATTCTCGCCTTCGTATTGTCTGCGACAGGGAGTTCTTCCACGACTTGCAGCAGTCTGTCATTCAGCGGATTTTCTTTGAGCCGGTTATCGAACTCCTCACGAGACAGCTCTTTGTTAAACAGCGGGAACTGTGCATCAAAGAGGACGACCTTCTTCTCGTCAAAAGACAGCAGCTCGTATTCCTGCGTGCCGATATAGACCGTATCACCGAGATGATAGCGGTATTCCTTCCGGGGTTCCGGTGGAGGGTTCAGCTCATCAAAGGTCGGTTCAAGAATCCTTGCCACATCGCTGTTCAACGCTTCCAGCATGGCTTCGCATCGTGCGGTCAGGTGGGTGTTGTCCGCAATGATCGCATTCATTGCCTCGCGCATCATGGGGAGGATGAAGTCACCCTCCGCTGTACGGGCGTACATTTTCTTATCGCCCACGCTGAACGCACTCCAGCAGCTTGAGAGATAGTACAGATTCAATGCTTTGTTTTCCTCACCAAGCTGCGTCACGAAGTCATTGTAATCATAGACAATCGACCGGAACTCCTCAGAGATTTCACCTTGTTTCCTCCGAGCTTCTGCCTGCTCCCGGTAGGCGGGATAGTCGTCCTTTTCGGCCTGGCTCAGATAGCGGTCGGCACGGATCAATTCCCCGATCCGCTTCTCGACCTTATTCCACCGCAAAAGCAATTCTGCATCGGGCCGAGAGATTCTGCCTCTGCTGATTTTGATTCCTTTAGCGTCGTGGCTTTCATCGAGATTTCTGCCGGAAACGGCAGGATACGCGCCGCCGGTACCATATTCGTTTTTCAAAAAGGCGATATTGTTCTCGGAAGAATCCTGTTTGAGAAACTGCTCATAGATGCGGAATTTGCCTTGATGGATGCCGCTGCCCCGTGTCAGAATGGCGTCGATGTCCTCCTGAGAAATAGCAAAAGCGGAGGATTTTTCTTCCTCCGCTTCTGCGATGATTTCCTGTTGCTGTTCAACTGTGGGGAGCGTTACGCGTAGATCAGATCGTTCAGAATCACTTCCTCCGCCGAGTGGCGAATGGAGTTCATCATCTGCACCCATCGCATCTGATCCTCCGCCTTCAGCTGCTCCGTCACTCCGTTCAGCGCCTTCATCTGCTCGGTCAGGTCGTCCAGCATCTTCTGTGCCTGCCGGTCCACCTCCTCCAAATGACTGTTCAGTGTTCCGTTCAGCAGCATCCCGGTGTAGATCCCATCCCGGTGCTCGCGGAGGAATGTCCGCCGCAGCATTCCATACTTCCCAATCTTCGGACTCTCCGGCACGGTCAGATCGGGAATCAGATAGTCCCCCTGCATCGTATAGGTCAGTTCCATGTTCGTTGCTCCTTTCCTTGTTTTCTGTTCGGTTCTTATGATACGCAGAAGCACCCTCCTGTGCAAATGTGCGAATCTTCCGTCTTTCTTCCTTCTCCATCTCCTTGACGGTTTCGCCCATTTCCCGGATGACCATCTCAGAAATATCACTGACTGCGGCACCGAGCACGGAGATAACCTCCACGGTGTTGAAGTCAAAGAGATGGCTGAAATCCTCCCGGTCAAAATACTGCCTCGGCTCATACCCCGCACGGGAGAGCGCCATAAAAGCGACGCTGCTTTTCAGCGAGGTTTTCAGCCACACTTCAAGGCTTGTGTCGTCCAGCTCCTCCAGAAAGCTGCCGGCTTTGACAGCGTTCAACTCCATGAGATAATCTGAAAGATTATCCTCCACGGCATAACCGGAAATATCCATGAGAAGGTGCGGGAAATCTCGCGGCTCCTCCACATCGCCGAAGCTGGCCTGAAGGCTTTCCGATACCGCATATTCGTACTCCGGCTTCATCTGCCAAAGGGTGATGTTCCTTCCGGCACGGCTGTTGGTGTCGGAGATATCAAAGACATGTCTCAGCTTGTAGGGAACATCTCTGTCGATCAGCAGCGCGATGCCTTTCGTGCCCTTGTTTACCCATCTGCCGAGTTTATTCCATGTGTCGATTTCCGCACACGCCGTTGCATCCGGCTTCTGCGCATGGATGAGCAGCTGCTCCTTAAAGCTGTACTTGTAGTTGTTTGCCGCCGTAATCAGAAAATTGGTATATCGGTCGGCATTGGAGGCGATATCCCTGGCAGTCTGGGACGCCATCTCCAAAATGATTCTGTATTTGCTCGGCATGGGAACTCCCTCCTTATCTTACTTTGATCGTGACCTCAACGGTCTGCGCATTCTCTCCGAGGATCGACGCAAATAAAAGCCCGGTTCTGGCGTTGGATACCTTCGTCACAAGCTCATTCAGCCGGCAGACGGTGGTGTTGATTTCTTTTTGGTTGTCTGCGTAATAGTAGCCCGTTTCATCGCTGCAAATAGGAAAGCCATCCTGCCGCAAGGCACTGATCTTGCGGCGAATATTTCGTCCGTCAAGCAGAAACAGCTTTTCAAGCTCCTTGCTGTGGATGGCATTTTCTTTGCCAATATGATTTTTGCGGAGATATTCGCAGATGGCTTTCTTCTTATCCATAGCTTCTCCTTATCTCGCAGGTTCGTGGTCTTTTTGCTTATGAACCGCCGGTGGATTCTTCTCCATGTACTCCTTCACGGTAGTAAGCGTGCCCTCATAGTTCCAATCGTTTTCAGGATCAATGTCGCGGTAGGCGTTTCTCCCATCCGATCGGGGCTCCAAGCGAATGGGTCTATTGGAAATCAATGTTCCCCAATGATTCACCATGATCCAGTTGGCAATCTGAACCGGCTCGCCCTGTTGGTCATCATCGTGGCGAACCTCGTACATGTACATGCCCTGTGGAACGGTATCACGGTCTACCCGCAGGCAGGTAAAAAGCATGGGATGCCCCAGAACCGTCACATCCTCAAACTTCTCTGTCATGGCATTTACCCTCATCGTGCTTCACCCCTTTCCTTCGGCTTTCTGTGGGAACTGTCCTCTATTAAAAGTCCTTTTGGCAGCGTATCCAGGTCGTTCAGAAACGCACGAGAAATCGTCTTGCCGTTCCGGTCTCGGTAGAGAACGACGCACAGCGGCTCTCCGTGATAGAGCGACTCCTTCAGGTCTTCCAGGAAGCGCTGCTCATCGCTGTACTCAACGCTGCTGCAAACTTTTCCGTTGAAAGCCAAATAGTCCAGCCTGGCAATATAACTTTCGCTCGGCAGTGCATGGTTCATCGTGCCTCACCTCGCTCTCTCTGCCTGGTTGGAAAGCTCCAGCCGTACACTTTTCCGATCTCATCGCCGAGCCTGCGGGTGACACGGACGATATCTGCTCTGGTGGCTGTGCCGTTGTAGATTTTTTCTTTGAGCCGGTCCTTCTGCGCCTGGGAAATATTGTCCTTATACACCCGATAGAGATAATGGTTCGTACCGTCATGGTGGGTATCATCGCACCGAAGATCTCCGTTCTTGTCCACATACCATGTGGTGTAGTCGTAATCAGAGTAAAGGCAGTCGCGGATATTGCCGCTGGGAATTTCTTTGTATCCCGTGCGCCTGCCATTCCAAAGCCCCAGATCGGCAACAACCAGAATGGGCTGGGAAAGTTGAATGTCCAGATTGAGCCGTTCGTCCTCAAGATAATGCCCATTTTCCTCATACATCATGGCGACGCGCTCGTCCTCGGAAAGCGTCGGATATTCTTCCTCCATCCAGTCTTTCCACTCCTCATAGTCAAGGTCAGCATTGGACCAGATGCGATAATCGTCCTTACTCATCGTGCATCACCTCTGTCCTTCGGCATCACGGGCTTTCCGTCTGCGTCATAATTTCTCGGGTCTGCGGCGGGCACCTGAAAGCCGAACATAGAGCCAACCTTCATCGCTTCTTCCTGCGCCTTGCTGACGCCGAGCTTTGTGTTGTACTCATTCACGATGCTCCGGGCTTCGTCCTTGTCGGTAACGGGAATGTCCGTCTTGAAGTAGCCCTTTTCACCGCGCTTGATGATAATGATTTCGTCGCTGCCGGAAAGGACGCTGTAGCACTGCTCGGGCAGGTTGTCCCGAATCGGCTCGCAGGTATGGCCGCCGTATTCCATGCGCTCGGCAAACTCGCAAATGTGATAGAGGTTACTCCCGATCTCCACATGGTAATCGTCGATATAGCGGCAGGTGCGGATCTGCTCTTCATTCCACGAATAGTGGATTTTCACCTTGCCGCCATCCGGAATGCGAAACAGCTCCTTGTAATGGCTGTCAATAAACCGGATTCCTTTCTCTGCGTCCTTCAGGTGCTGATCGAGCCAATCCCGGCGATAGCAATAGCAGTACAGGTTATATTCGCCTCTGTCCGGGTTCAGGCGCAGAAGGTAGGCATACTTTTCGGTATCCACACGAACGCCATAGTAGCCCGGCTCCTCCTGCATCCGGCTTTGTGGGGTGCAGTAGCAGTACTTGGCAAGCGCCCTGCGGTTATGAAGAATGTCGCCTTCCTCACGCAGAGAGTTGATTACATCATCAAACTCTGCCTTGAACCCATCGGTTTTCAGCTCCTCCCGGAAATCAAACCAGCTGCTGAAAAAGCCGTTGCCGTCTGTATCCATGTCTGCCCGGAGGTGGCCGATCAGTCCGGTTTGCATGGAAATCTGCGTGCTCTGGCGAAAGGTATATTTGTCCTCCGCCTCGATCATTGCTCTTTTTTCATACTCGATCATCTTGCGTCACCTCTTTCTTTAGTCGGTTTCTTTTCCTGCGCGTGCATCTCTTTCGCTTTCTCCAAGCCCTTCTGCGCCCATTCGGGAAGCTTCTTTTCATCCATGACGCCGAGAAAATCCGTGCGGTAAAAGGAGGTCTTTCTCCCGTCGTACAGAGAAATGCAGTAGCAGGTACGCCCTCGCGCATTTGCCTGCGCGCCGAAGCCACCGGTACACAGCATAAGTTGGTGATTGGCGTGGCGGAACTCAGGCCGGAGAATGCTGCCCTTGATGACAACCACCTTGTTCTCAATGGAATCTTTGTAGGAAACCGGCGCGCAGCTTTCTGCCATGAGTTCCTCATTTATGCCGACCTCCTGACAGGCTCTCTCGTTTTCCTGAATAATCTCCTCGGCTGCATCTGCTACGCGCTGTCCGAACACCTTTGCAATCTCTGCAAAATCGTCGCTGACCAGCACTCCGGAATAGCGCTCGAAAATGGCGTTGGTCTCTACAAAGCAGCACATATACCGTTCATCCTTGTCGGCGTTGGGATTCTCGCCCAGAGCAATATCCTTGTGCCCGATATACATGGAATACTTTACGGAGTAATCTCCGATTTTTCTTGTCTCTTCCATAGCGTCTCCTTTTATAAGCGGGGCGGCATCTGTAAAAAGATGCCGCCCCTTGCCGTTTTACTTTCTGTTCTTCAGGCGAAGAACGATCAGCCCTGCGATAATAAACACCACAAGACCGATGCCGATAATGACCTTAGCGTTCATGCTTGCCTACCTCCTTCTTTTTGCGGAAGGTAAAGAAAGCCGCCGCACCTGCACCGATTGCAGAGATACCGGCAAGTGCCGCCCAAAGAGGCATATTGGTGGTATCTCCGGTTTTGGGAATATCCGTAACAGGCTTGAGCTTGTTATGGAACTTGGCAACGACCGTCTTTCCTTCGTGAACGGTTACGGTGACATTTGCGGGAAGCTCATACTTTTCGTTGGCTTTGTTGGACACCTCGGAGATCACATAATCGCCGATGCGCAACCCCTCAATGTGAATCTGGCCCTTCTCATCGGTCACAAAGTCCTTGCTGAAGGCATTGCCGGTGATATCCGTGCCCTCCACGCGGAAGGTAAAGCCCTTCAGCACGCCGTCATCCGAAGTCTTTTCAATGCGAATGCCTCCGGTCTGTGCCTGGTTGACAAAGCCCTTTCCGGCCTCATTTTCCACGACGACGGTTTTACCATCTTCCTTAATGGAGAAACTGTAGGTCTTCTCATCAAGGAAGAATCCCTTGGGGGCCTCGGTTTCCTTCAGCGTGTAATCGCCGTAGGGCAGATCATCCAGCTTGTAGACGCCGTCGGACAGCTCCTCCATCTGATCCACGAGCTTTCCGTCACGGTATACCTCAAAGATCGCACCGCTCAGATGGTGGTCGGGATAGTTTTTATCCACCTTGGTCAGCTGAACGCTGCCGCAAATGAGCCTGTTGTTGATCTCGATCTCGACCACAGCGCCGTTCTGGTTCACTTTCACAGCATGGGGCGTCTCATCCAGCACATAGCCCTCCGGCGCGGCGATTTCACGGACCACATACTCGCCATAGGGGATACCCGTAAAGGAGAAGCTACCGTCCTCTGCGGAAACAGTGGTCAGAATAGGCTCTGTGCCGTCTGTGAGGAACAGGCCGATGGTAGCTCCGGCCAGCGCCTTGCCGTCCTCATCCTTCTTCATGCCGTGGATTTCCCCGTAGATCATCTCGTTGGTAATGCTCTTTCCGTCATTGACGGCAAGCTCCACGACGGGGATTTCCTGGCCGGCATAGGCGAAGGTCACAGGGTACTTCTCATCGGAGAGCATATAGTGGCTATCGGTGCTGATTTCTCTGACATAGTAGCTGCCGAAGGGGACATCGCTCTTGAGCACGGCTTTCCCGTTTTCGTCAAGGGACAGAATCTCAATCAGTCCGTCCGCAGGAATGACAGAGCCGTCTGCTGCGGTAAGCTCCTCGGCGGCATAGAAGCCGAAGGTCACGGCGGAAAGCTCGTTATTCATACCGATACCGAACTGCTTGTTCTGCTCCAGCACCTTGGAAAGAGAAATCCGCGCCTTCTGTCTGTCATTGCAGAAGCTGGCAGCCGTTTCGGTGATCTCAATTTCCTGGCCGGCGTAGACAAGTTCTGCGGTATGGGCGTCTTTGTTTACGACCATGCCATCGGGAGCTTTCATCTCGGTGATTTCGTATTTTCCCAGATACAGCGGCTTGCTTTCCGCCATGCCATCTGCGCCGGTGGTCACCGTATCCACCACCTCGCCGGCGCTGCAGCGCAGCGTACCGTCCGGAGTGTAGATGTCCTCCGTTGCCTTGATCTCATAGGTTGCTCCCGCAAGTCCCTGCACCGTATAGACCGGCTGATAGACCCCGTCCGCCGCCGCAACAGAGGCAAACACCTCACCGGTTTTGGAAATCTTGATGATGCCCTTCTGCGCGTAGTTGCCCAGCTTCACTGCAACGACCGTCACACCGCTTTCCTCGGTGGAATTCTCTTCGGCCACATCGAACTTGACCGCCTCATGACTGAGCACATAGCCGTAAGGTGCGGAGACCTCCTTGAGGGAGTAGCCCTTGCCAAACTCCAGCTTCTCCGGCGTGATGAGCATGCCGGCGTCATTGGTGTAGAAGGTGTCGATGGTGGTGACCTCCGGGTAGGTAAAGGTCATTTCCACCTTAGAGCCATCCGGACGGAAGATCTGGAAGCCCGCACCCGCATAGGGAATGGTATTACCGGTCTCCGCATCCACCTTGATGACCTTAATGAAGGACTCAAAGTTGGCATTGTTGATGAGGTAGCGGTAGGTCTCGCTGTCCTTGGCAATGAACACATCAAAGTCGCTCATCAGCTCACGACCCTCCCAGCCGGAGACCTGATGCACGGTATACACGCCGTAGGGCAGGTCCTTGCTTTGGACAAAGCCGTTTTCATCGCAGGTCAGATAGTCCCGCTCCGTATCCTTTGCCGCCTCATAGCTGCCGGCAGATTTCAGATAAACGGCGAATACTGCACCCTCCTCGGGAGTTTCGATCTGCGTATCGCCGTTATCCGAGTGCTTGATAATGGCGATATTGCCCTTCTGCACCTGCTCGGTTACAGCCACAGCAGGTACAGCGTTCAGCTCAACGGTGTAATTGGCCGCCTCTGCACCGACAGGATAAACGGTGCTGTCCAGCAGATAGCCCTCGGAGGGGCTGATCTCACGAATCGTCCAGTCGTCGCCGCAGACATAATAGCCGGTGGTGAACTGGCCGTTCTCGTCGGTGTAGTAGGTATCCACAAGCTGATCGCCCTTATAGATGCCGTAGGCGGCACCGGCAAGCGAAGCGTCGCCCTGCGCCGTTCCGACCTCACAGTCACTCTTAGTGACGGTGACATTGAATTTCTTGAGGATGTTGGAAAAGCTCTTATTGGTTACACTGTTCCATTCCACTGCGGCGCTCTGGCTGTTGGGAACCACATAGCGAATGGCGGTGTCCATCTCCTCCAGCGTGTAGCCGGTGCCGATAAGCACATCCTTGAAAGCCGCCACACCGTTTTCATCGGTAACAGCAAATTCATCTACAGGCAGACCACTGAGAGAGGTTCCAAAAAGGTGGAACTTCACACCCTGATTCAGCCCGTCCTCGGAGGTCTTGGTCACGGTCAGATCGCCGCGGCGGAGTACATTGTTGAAGGAAACCGTCGCCGTCTGTCCGGCGAGCACGGTAATGCGGTGGCTTTCCTGGGGCACATACTTGTCATAACTCTGCTCAGTGACGGTATAGACACCGGGCATCAGATTGTCGATGTGAATTTCACCGTTTCGGTCGGTGGTAACGCTCTGATTGACGCCCTCGCCGGTGATGGTGAAGGTAATGCCGTCCACCTTGCCGTCCTCGCTGGTCTTGATGATTTTAGCGCCGCCATAGCTGACCTTCAGATTCAGAAAGGCTGTGACCGGGTCGCTGACCGTAGCGCTGTAGGTAACAACATCCTGCATGGTGCCGTCCGGACCATAGTGGCCATCGCTCCACACCACGACGCCCTTACGCAGAGCCTCCTTTTCGGCAGTGACCCGGAGCGTAGCATTAGGGGCATTCTGAGTTGAGATCGTCAGCACATTCCCCTGAACAGAGAAGGACACACCTGTTTGGTTAGCAGAGAAACGGTAATTGCCCAGGACGCCGTTGGTATCTGTCAGCGTGGCCGAATAGCAGCTGCCGTCCCAGTTCAGCTCGACAGTCTGTGCCTTGCCGGTACTTCTGGCCATGAAGCTGGGAACGATGGTATGCTTCTGCACGCTGTCCTCAATGCTGTCATAATAAGCGGAAAAGCGGCTGTACAGCGGGTGGCTGGTGCGGTAAACGGATTTCACTGCGTCGGCACTGCCGGGGTCCACATGGTTGAAGTTGGCATCCCGCTCTCCAACGACTGTTTCCCACACCAACGCCTGGGTGGCCATCATGTGTGCCAGTTTGTCGGCATCCGCATCATTCTGCGATCTCCACGAGGTGGAAAGATTGCCCTGATAACCGTACTGCATGATCCGGCCCAGCAGGGTTTTGATGGTGTCAGCGTCGATGGTGCTGTTGCAGTCGGACGGGTAGTTCTTCCAATAATCCTCGCCATGGCGGGAATATGTCTTGCCCAGCAAGCGGGGCACGCCCGGCTCAATGCAGTAGCAGGCCTGTCCATCGAAGGAGCCGATGGTGTGCAGCGTGGTCATCCAGGTTGCCTCGCCGGAGGTCCAGCCATTCATGTAGTGAAGCTCATCGTGACCCCATGTGCCGCTGTAATCCAGATTGGCGTCCCCGTCTCTGGGGAAGCCTACGGAATAGGACTCAGCGGTTTCTCCGGCAGTCGAGGCAGCAAAGGCCGTAGTCGTGCCGATGCCCATGAGCGCGGTGAATGTCATCAGGACTGCAAGCAGTCCCGATATTCCCCGTCTGAAAATGCTTGTTTTCATATTAGTTTCATTCCTCCTGAAATTGAATTTTGGCATGAAAAAGCGCCGTATTTCTACGACGCTTCTCAATGTGGTATAAAGTTTTATGTGTACCCGATATAAATCAGGTAACTTCCTGTGCCGATGCATTCGTACCAAATACAGATATCCGTGATACTCTCGTCCTCGGCATATCGCTTCAAGCGCGAGTTAATGTCTCGCTCCAGATAGATGCAGCCCTGATCTGCGGTGATCGGATTGTCCCAGCATTCTGTTGCCGAGTTCTCCAAGGTCAGTCCCAAGCTCACCGCCGTGCTTTTTGCGTAGGAAATCCAGTGCTCGATATCAAATGCGGGTTCAGTTTCCGGAGTCGGTTCCGGCTCGGTTATCGCAGGAACGGACGGCTCCTCTTTCGGACTTTCTGCTTTCTCCGGCTTCTCCGGAAGCACGGGTGCCTGCCGGTCTTCCTCCGGTGTCGGCGCGTTCGATTCTGTGGGTGCACTTACCGGCTCAGAAGAAAAGCTCGGGCTGCTATCGTGCTTGTCCTCATTTGGTATGCAAGCTGCTGGATCGGCGGCTTCTGTCGGGGCTTTGGTGTGAGCGCTTGAATCTGTGGATACCGGCTCAAAGGAAGCAGGCGTTTCTTCCTGTGGCGTTGGAGCTTTCGATGTGTTTCCTGCCGTTTGGCCTTGCGAGGGCTCTGCGGCGCATCCGGAAAGCAATGCGGCAAGCAGGAGTGCGCACAATATAAGAAGCTTTTTCATGGGATGACCTCCAATGACTGTTTTTCTCATATTGTACGAATGCGCTTTGTTTTCTTCAATTGTGCCGCCTGTATATTTTCCTTTTGAGCTGGTATTGCCGGTAAATGAAGGGGAGAGTGTGAGAGGGGGAACGGCGTCGGTGCACCGTCAAAAGGGTAGACTGCTCCCTTGGCGAAGAACCTATCTTGCGTCATTCCGACTTTTCTGCCGTTCCTGATACCGGTGATAATACTCCAGCGCTTTCAGAATATACTCACCGGTTTTTTCGTAGGGAACGCTGGCAGGGATAAACCTTCTGGCCTCTGCGTACTTGATGTTGATTTTCTCCCTCTGGTTCGGCTTTTCCTCGCTCATGATCGACTCGATGACCTCGTTATTCAGCTTTCCGTCCTGAGAGAACCGCTTCAGCTTAATGGCCTGGGCAAGGGACGGCGTGGCATCTGCATAGGCAATTTGCTCCAGCAGCGCACCCTGTTCTTCTTTTTGCAGGTACGAAAGCTCCACCGCAGGTCTGAACGCAATGCGTCCTTCATCAACCAAATCCAGAAGCTCCGGAATGAGCTCCGTGAGGCGGATATAGCGTCGCACCTGTTCGCGGCTTTCACCTGAGTCGTTTCCAATCCTCGTAACCGATAGTGCTTCTTTTCCTGACAACTTCTCCACCACTGGTGTAGAAGTTAAATCTGTGCGCTGGCCCTGTCGGTTCATGGCCTCCAAGCGCATCTTGTACGAAAAAGCTTTTTCACTGGGCAGTATCACAGAGCGCTGCAGGTTCGATTCCACCATCAAAATGATGGCCTCGTCTCGGGTCATCTCCCGCACCTCGGCCTTCACGGTGTCAAAGCCGGCAAGCTCGCAAGCCTTCCTTCTGCGATGCCCCGACACAATCTCGTACCGCCCATCCTCCTTTGGTCGGAGGGTGACAGGGGTGATGATCCCACGCTCCTTGATGCTCTGGACAAGCTGATCCATGTCCTCGTCCAGCTTCACCTTGAAGGGGTGGTCAGGGAAATCGTCGATCTCCGAGAGGGGAATATCATAAATGCGCGGGAGTTTATTTTCCTTTCGCTCCGCGTCATTCATGAAAAGCTCATCGTACCCGGTCAGGCCCAGATCGATTTTTTGCACGCTCTTCAATCTCTGTCACCTCCTTCGTCAGAGCCTCATACGCTGCTGCGACCTTGCCGTTCCTGTCATGGGAGAAGATGCTTTCTCCGGAAAGACTGCACTCCGCAGCTCTTACCGAGAAGGGAATTTCGGAACGGAACACGCGGATGTTCTCTCCCACAGATGAACGAAGCGAGGAAATAATCGCCTTAGCGTTGTTGGTGCGGTTATCCACCATCGTCAGCAATATGCCGTCAATCTTCAGCCTCGGGTTGATCTGCCGCTTGATCTTTGAAATGGAGCGCAGAAGCAGGTTAAGACCTTTGGTTGACAGGAAGTTCGGCTGAGACGGGATAATCACACTGTCTGCCGCAACCAGCGCGTTGACCGTCATCATGCCCAGAGAGGGCATACAGTCAATCAGAATGTAGTCGTAGCTTTTTCTCATGCCGTCGATGGCGTTCTTCAAAACATACTCACGGCTCATGACATTGAACAGACCCGTTTCCATACCGGAGAGTTCGATGTTCGAGGGAAGCAAATCCACACCCTCCTGGTGCCGGATAATGGCACCCTCCGCAAGCGGCTCATCATCAATGACCGACTGCATAAGGGAAGACAGCGATACATCCAGCTCGTCTGGGTTCTTTACGCCGAGGCTCACGGTTAAGCTGCCCTGCGGGTCAGCATCCACTAGCAGGACCCGCTTGCCAGAGCTTGCCAGTCCCACACCGAGATTGACTGTGGTCGTCGTCTTGCCGACGCCGCCCTTCTGATTTGTGATGGCGATCACCTTACAGTTTTCCATGGGGTTTCCTCCTTTCTGTGAATTTGAATCATTTCTGATCCACGAAAGCCTCAAAACACCTTTTGGGGCTTTCGTCGCTGCATTTCATTTTTCCTCGAACCCAAAATGCAGAAAAGGAAGTCATCAGACGCCCGATAGCGAATCGGGTCCATGGGAATCTCACCCCCGCCGGGTACTCCGCCGGTTCCGTAGAAAAGTATCATTATACCCTAAGCCTGTCGTGGCCGTATCCGTAGCTGCCAGATATTTCAGAATGGTTTCGGGGTCGCTCTCCACCTTTTGTCCCGCTGATACCGTTAGCGGCAGGTGGGTCTTGGCGTACCTTCATTTGGCTGTTGGCTCAAGGAATGTATCTGATGAATGTATATGAAATTTTCAAGGTTCACGGAAGGCTCATCGCCTTCTCACTTTCTCTTTGCCGAATTTTTTTGCGAGATTCCCACACTTTTTCAAAAAAATTTTTTGTGCCGGTTCCAGAAAACAAAAAAGCGCCCACTGCACCTGTTTAGTAGGCGTAGTGAGCGCAAAAAATAAGACCCGGTGATTTCTCACCGAGTCTCATATCTGAATATATAGTTTTCAAAAAAACAGCCCCGCAGAATCACTTCTGCGAGGCTGAAATTCAATCGCACATTTTTCTCGGCATCCGTGGTGCACCCTTGGTGTAAATTGGTGTACGGATTGGTGTACGAGAGGCTTTTTAGCTCGATCAGGGGGCAATCAATAGAGCTTTGCGCCTGCCGGAATGTGAGGATCGACCATCAGCAGATGGAGCTTTTCTTCGCCGTTTTCGTGATGCACAGCGGAGATCAACATACCGCAAGAGTCAATGCCCATCATCGCTCTCGGAGGCAGATTGGTGATTGCAATGCAGGTCTTACCAACCAGTTCTTCCGGCTCATAATATTCGTGAATTCCACTCAAAATGACCCTATCTACGCCGGTTCCGTCGTCCAAAACGAACTTTAAGAGCTTTTTGGACTTCTTCACGGCTTCGCATTCCTTGATCTTTACGGCACGGAAATCGCTCTTGGAGAAGGTGTCAAAATCCACCTGATCCTGGAACAGCGGCTCGATCTCCACATTGGAAAAATCAATTTTTTCTTCGACGATAGGAGCCGCTTCAACGGACTTTTCTTCCGCCTTGGTCTCGGCCTTTTCGGTCTTATCCTTGTCCAAAGGTTTCATTGTCGGGAACAGCAATACATCCCGGATGGAAGCCGAATCGGTCAGCAGCATCACCAGGCGGTCAACACCAAAGCCCAAACCGCCGGTGGGGGCCATGCCGTACTCCAGCGCAGTCACAAAGTCATAGTCCACCTCGGCACGGGTGTTCGGCTCCTCATGGCGTTTCGCCTCTACCTGCCGTTCAAAGCGCGCCTTCTGATCAATGGGGTCGTTCAGCTCGCTGAAGGCATTGCCGTACTCGGTAGCGCAGATGAAGTACTCAAACCGCTCGGTAAAGGCAGGGTCCTCCGGCTTGCGTTTGGCCAGCGGGCTGTTTTCCACTGGATAATCATAAATAAAGGTCGGCTGGATGAGGTTCTCCTCCACATAGGCATCAAAGAACTCGGCCAGCACGGTACCCTTGGTCGCATCAGCAGGGACCTCCACATTCTTCGCCTTGGCGGCGGCGCGGGCGTCCTCATCGCTCTTCCAGTCGTAGTAGTCCACCCCGGCGTACTTCTTCACCGATTCCGCCATGGTCAGGCGCTCCCAGTGGCCCAGGTCCAACTCCACACCCTGGTAGGTGATCCTGGTACTGCCGCAGACATTCTGCGCCAGGCGGGTATACAGCTCCTCCACCAGGTCCATCATGCCCTTGTAATCGGTGTAGGCCTGGTACAGCTCCACGGTGGTGAATTCGGGGTTGTGCTTGGTATCCATGCCCTCATTGCGGAAGATGCGTCCCACCTCGTACACACGATCCAGGCCGCCCACGATGAGCCGCTTGAGATACAGCTCGGTCTCAATGCGCAGGTACATATCCATATCCAGCGTATTGTGGTGGGTCACAAAGGGCCGGGCGGAAGCGCCGATCTCCAGCGGCACCAGGATGGGGGTATCTACCTCCAGGAAGCCCTTCTCATCCAGGTAGCGGCGGATCTCGGTCAGGATGCGGCTGCGCTTATAGAAGGTATCCCGCACCTCCGGGTTCACAATAAGGTCCACATAGCGCTGACGGTACCGGGTATCGGTATCCCGCAGCCCATGGAATTTCTCCGGCAGCGGCAGCAGGGACTTGGAAAGCAGCTTGATATGGGTGGTATGAACCGAGATCTCGCCCTTCTGGGTACGGAACACGGTGCCCTCCACGCCCAGGATATCACCGATATCCCACTTCTTAAAGTCGGCATAGTCTTCCTCGCCCACATCATCCCGGCGCACATATACCTGCAGCCGTCCGGTGGAATCCAGCAGATCCATAAAGCTGGCCTTACCCATCACGCGGCGGCTCATCATGCGGCCGGCAATGCGTACCGTTTTGCCCTCCAGCGCCTCAAAGTTATCCCGGATCTCCTCAGTTTTGGTATCCCAGTCATATTTCGTGATCTCATAGGGGTTCTTGCCGGCTTCGCACAGTGCCGCCAGCTTGTCCCTGCGCACCTTTACCTGTTCGTGCAGGCGCTCCTCTTCTTCCTCGGCCTCCGCCGCCGGGTTCATTACCTTTTCTTCGCTCATATTTTGTCCTCCTTCACCGGCGCAGGCATACCCGCCCCGTCACATTCATCCATTCCTGCAGGGGGCAATCTCCGGACGCCCCTCCGCTTTTATCGAGCCGCCCCGCTTCGCCGGGGACGGCCCTCCCTCGCTGCGGAGCGCCCGGTGTTCCCGCCACTGCCGCTGCTGTGGGTATCACTTTATTCTACCATCAAATGCCCCGCAGGGCAAATAAAAAAGCAGAAAAGTTCAGCACTTTTCTGCCTTTTTGCCGGTAAATTACTTGCTGATGTCCAGAATGACCATCTCGAAGGCGCCGCCGGGGGCTTCCACCACCACGGTCTCACCCTTTTTATGGCCAATAAGCGCATGACCTACGGGGGACTGGTCGGAAATGGTGTTCATCTCGTGGCCCACTTCCATGGCGCCAACGATGAGGTACTCACCCTCTTCCTCCATATCCTTATCCAGCACCTTCACCTTGGAGCCAACCCCCACCACATCCAGCGAAAGGCTGTCGGTATCCACGATGGTCACATGCTTCAGCTGCTCTTCCAGCACGGCAATGCGGGCTTCTATTTCCGCCTGCTCGTTTTTGGCAGCATCGTATTCACTGTTTTCGGAAAGGTCGCCGTAGCCGCGGGCGATCTTTATTTTCTCTGCGATCTCGCTGCGTTTGGTCGTTTTCAGCTCTTCCAGCTCTTTGGCCAGCTCATCATAGCCGGTCTGGGTCATTTGAATGGTGTTTACCATGAAATACAGCTCCTTTACGGGAGGCAAACGGTGCCCCGCTGCCCGACGATAGTCTAATTATTATAGTTTTTTCTGCCCAAAATGTCAAGTACGCATCAGCTTCCCCAGTTCGGTAAATTCCGCCAGCCGTCCATCAATGCGGCATCCCCCAAGGGTCAGCGGCAGCGTCTGGGGTTGGCGCAGGCGCTTTTGGCTCAGCCCAAGATCATGATTCTCGACGAACCTACGGTTGGTCTCGATCCTCAGGCATCATCCTGGATGTACGCGCAACTTGCGCAACTGCGCAGTCAGGGTTGCACGGTGATTGTCTGTACGCATGAGCTCAGCTTGATCGAACCCTTTGCGGATTTGGTTCTGATGCTCTCGGGCGGCAAATTGCGCGCAAGCGGCT
>ENA-OOXJ01001019-OOXJ01001019.1-human-gut-metagenome-genome-assembly--contig:-NODE-1019-length-20030-cov-2.606408_pt1 | contig 20030 bp, 16 predicted proteins | sample MGYA00241587_ERZ501343 | MGnify/ENA primary metagenome ERZ501343 (study PRJEB25962, sample SAMEA2042918) | human gut metagenome | biome: human gut; feature: human-associated habitat; material: faeces... | reverse complement strand
TGAAGGGTGAGGTGGATTTCAAGGATGTGTCCTTCCGCTACAACGACAGCGAGGAGATTCTGAATCGCATCAACCTGCACATCCGTGCAGGGGAGAACATCGCACTGGTAGGACCTTCCGGTGCGGGAAAAACCACCTTCTGCAATCTGATTCCGCGTTTTTACGATGTTACATCCGGAAGCATTTCCGTGGATGGAGTAGATATTCGAAAGGCGAAGATTCAGTCTCTCCGTTCCCAGATTGGAATGGTACAGCAGGACGTATATCTGTTCTCCGACACCATTGCGGGAAATATTGCTCCGGGAGTGGAACACATCGACAAGGAACGGCTTCGCCGGGCGGCGCAGATGGCCTGCATCGATGACTTTGTTGACGGCCTGCCGCTGGGATACAATACCCGCATCGGCAGTGAGGGGCATGGACTGAGCCAGGGGCAGAAGCAGCGTATCCTGATAGCGAGGGCGGTGTATAAGGATCCGGAATTCATCTTCTTCGACGAGGCGACCAATGCGCTGGACGCCAACAACGAACGGCGTATCATGGAGAACCTGCAACGCTTCTTTGAAGGAAGGACTTCGGTGGTGGTGGCCCACCGCCTGAGTACCGTGCGCCATGCCGACAAGATAGTGGTGATAGATCGTGGACGCATCAGCGAACAGGGTACGCACGAGGAACTGATAGCAAGGGGAGGGCAGTACTACAGACTGGTGAAGAACCAGTTGGAAATATGAAACGGACGGTTGGTGATTGGCGATGGAACAGAAAGAGATAGAACTGAGGAGCGAGGAAGTGCAGGAGATTTTGACACGGCCTCCGCATGCGCTGGTACGATGGGGCATCACGGTGTTCTTCGGAGTGCTGGCCCTTATTTTTGTGGGCGGATGCTTCTTCAAGTATCCCGACACGGTGGACGCTACCGTGACGGTGACCACCGAACATCCGCCGGTGTGGATTGTGGCCAAGGGAAGCGGCAAGCTGAAGGAACTGTATCGGCACGATCGGGATTCGGTGAGGGCAGGCGACATCATTGCCGTACTCGACAATCCGGCAGTGACGGCCGACGTACTGGCACTGAAAGAGGAACTGGCGGCATTCACCGTGACAGACAGCTGTGTACGGGCTGTACGTTTTCCCGAAAAACGGGCACTGGGAAGCATACAGACGGCTTATGCCTCGTTTTTGAGAAGCTTGACGGACTATCGCAACTTTCTGGCATTGGACCTGTACCGGCAGAAGCTGGAGGCGACGGCGCGGGAACTGAAGGAATACCGTACCTACATCGGGCACCTGCAGCGGCAGGTGGAGCTGGACAAGCGGCAAAGTACCATTGCAGAGACTGTGCACGCCCGGGAGAAAGGCCTGTACGAGAGTGGCCTGACAGCCAAGGCGGAATATGAGAAGGCGCAACAGGAACTGCTGTCCAAACGGCAGGGAACGGAACAACTGATGACTTCACTGTCTACAGCGCGCATTCAGAAAGCCCAGCTGGAGCAGAGCCTGATAGAGACGGAAATGGAACGGGAGCGGGAAGAGAACACGCAGCTGACCGCCCTGAAAGCGGCGTTGGGCGAACTGAAGACGCAGATAGGCGACTGGGAACTGTCTTTCCTGTTCGTCAGTCCGGCGGAAGGGATTCTGTCCTATAATAACGTATGGCAGAAGAACCAGAATGTGAACAGCGGTGACAAGGTGTTTTCGGTCGTAGCCGAAGACATGGGGGCTGTCATCGGGAAAATCAAACTGCCGGAATCGGGTTCGGGGAAAGTGAGGCCGGGGCAGCGGGTGAATATCAGTGTGGCGGGGTATCCGTATATGGAATTCGGTTTCCTGACGGGGTGTGTACAGACGGTGTCGCTGCTGGCCGATGAGGAAGGAATGTACACGGTGACTGTAAGCTTGCCGCAGGACTTGCGCACGTCCTACGGCAAACGGCTGGACTTCGGAGGTGAACTGGCGGGAACAGCACAGATTTTGGCCGACGAGCGGAGTGTGACGGCACGGCTGCTTAGCCCGCTTCGTTATTTATGGGAGAAATACAGGTAAAAAGGTTCTGAACGATATCGTTTGCTATCCGATGACAGCATTGAAGAAATAAAGAAATCGAGGAAAAAGCCCTGTTGTTTGTTAGTTTTTTCTTACTTTTGTCCCAATATGCGCTTATGGGCGCATCGCAGAATAACTAAACAAACGGCATAGCCAATGAAAGTAGTAGACTTGATAAACAGCAACCAGCATACCGCCTTCTCCTTCGAGGTGCTTCCACCTCTGAAGGGGACAGGCATCGAGAAGCTGTACGCCACTATAGACTTCCTGCGCGAGTTCGACCCCAAATACATCAATATCACCACCCACCGGAGCGAGTATGTCTATCAGGAACTGGGCAACGGACTCTACCAGCGGAAGCGCCTGAGACGCAGACCGGGCACGGTAGCCGTGGCGGCAGCCATACAGAACAAATACGGACTGACTACGGTTCCCCACTTGTTGTGCAGCGGATTTACGCGCGAGGACACGGAGTATGTCCTGCTGGATCTTCAGTTCCTGGGCATCACCGACCTGCTGGTGCTTCGCGGCGACAAGGCGAAGCATGAGGCGCGCTTTGTGCCCGAAGAAGGCGGTTACTCGCATGCCATCGAACTGGAAGAACAGATCAACCGTTTCAACCAGGGCATCTTCGAGGATGGAAGTCCGATGACCGTGACGCGCACACCCTTCAGCTACGGCGTAGCCTGTTATCCCGAGAAACATGACGAGGCTCCCAATCTGGAGAGCGACCTGATGTGGCTGAAACGGAAGGTGGATGCCGGTGCGCAGTATGCCGTGACGCAGTTGTTCTATGACAACAACCGTTACTTCGACTTCGTGGAGCGTGCCCGCAAGGCGGGTATTACGGTGCCTATCATACCGGGCATCAAGCCTCTGAAACGTGCTGCTCAGTTGAGCATCATTCCCAAGACATTTAAAGTGGACATTCCGCAGGAACTGGCTGAGGAAGTGGAGCGTTGCAAGGACGACGAACAGGTGAAACAGGTGGGTATCGAGTGGTGCGTGCGCCAATGCCGCGAGCTGATGGCCCACGGTGTGCCGAGCCTGCATTTCTATTCTGTGGCGGCTGAAGACAGCATACGCGAGGTGGCGAAACAGATTTTTTGAATGGAAAATTGAGAATGGCATGTTCAGTTTCGGGGATGTTATAGGGCAGAAAGAAGTAATCGGCCGCCTGAAAGCGGAGGTGGAGCAGGGGCGTACGGCCCATGCGCTGCTGTTGACGGGGCCGAGGGGAGCGGGAAAGCTGCCTTTGGCGCTGGCGCTGGCACGGCGTCTGTGCTGCATGCACCCCGAAGGCGGGGAAGCTTGTGGACAGTGTGTCTCGTGTCGTCAGTGGGAAAAACTGGCTCATCCTGACGTACATTTTGTCTTTCCCATCGTGAACAACAAGAAGGTGAGCGACGACTACCTGCCCTTGTGGCGGAAGATGCTTATGGAAAGTACCTATACCGACCTGGGGCACTGGATGGAACTGATAGACGCCGGAAATACGCAACCTTTGATTTATGCTCCCGAAAGCGACCAGACATTCCGCAAACTGAGTCTGAAGTCCAGCCAAGGCGGATGGAGGGTCGTTGTGGTGTGGCTGCCCGAACGCATGAACGAGGCTTGCGCCAACAAGATGTTGAAGTTGCTGGAAGAACCGCCCGAGCGGACCGCTTTCCTGATGGTGAGCGAAGAGCCCGAACGATTGCTGCCCACCATCGTGAGCCGCACGCAGCGTATCTACGTGCCCCGCATTGAGGAAGAGGATATGGTCCGTGTGCTGACAACCCGATACGGACAGACCGAGGAAGAGGCGCATTCGATGGCTCACAGGGCTGACGGAAGTTTCCTGAAGGTGCTGGAAATGATGGGGCAGAGCGGCGAGCAGGCTTTGTGTTTCGAACTTTTTACCCGGCTGATGCGTCTGGCCTGGCAGCGTGACATACGTGGCATGAAGGCCTGGAGTGAGCAGGTGGCTGTCTTGGGGCGTGAACGGCAGAAGATGTTTCTGGAATATGCCCAGCGGATGGTACGTGAGAATTTTATTGCAAACTTCCACCGGGGAGAAATGAACTATATGGGACCTGACGAACAGCAGTTTGCCACGCGTTTTGCTCCTTTCGTCAACGAGCGGAACATCGTCGGGATGACCGACCTGCTCGGCAAGGCTCAGGAACACATCCAGCAGAATGTGAATCCGCGAATGGTGTTCTTCGATCTGATACTGAACATGACGGTGCTGATTAAAATGAAAAATTGAGAATTGAAAATTATACATTATGACTGATTTTACACTACATAACGGAAGCGGGCGGCTTTGCCTCCGCAGTTGCGGACGGCAGGACAGGCAGCTGAATACGTATGACTGGCTGGCAGACATTCCCGGCAATGAAGCCGAGTCGGAGTATGTCGAAGTGCAGTTCAAGAATACGAGGAAAGGCTATTTCCGCAATTCCAACCGCCTGGAACTGGCGAAAGGAGATATTGTGGCGGTTGAGGCTACACCCGGTCATGATATCGGTGTCGTGACTTTGACCGGCCGCCTTGTACCCCTGCAGATGAAGAAAACCGGAGTGCGCAACGAAGCAGATATCCGCCGTATCTACCGTAAGGCTAAAGCGGCTGATATGGAGAAGTATGCTGAGGCCAAGGCGCGCGAGCATTCTACCATGATACGTGCCCGGCAAATAGCACTCAGCCTAGGGCTGGACATGAAAATCGGTGACGTGGAGTATCAGGGCGACGGTAATAAGGCCATCTTCTATTATATAGCCGAAGGTCGTGTGGATTTCCGTCAGCTCATCAAGGTGCTGGCCGAGGCTTTCAGGGTACGTATCGAGATGAAACAGATCGGAGCCCGTCAGGAAGCCGGACGCATTGGAGGTATTGGGCCCTGTGGCCGTGAGTTGTGCTGTGCCACGTGGATGACTAGTTTTGTATCTGTCTCTACAGGAGCCGCACGCTATCAGGACATTTCGCCCAATCCGCAGAAGCTGGCCGGGCAATGTGCCAAACTAAAATGTTGCCTCAACTATGAGGTGGATGTCTATGTCGAAGCTCAGAAACGATTGCCCAGCAAGGAGATTACGCTGCGTACCAAGGATGCCGAGTGGTTCTACTTTAAGGCGGATATTCTGGCCGGACAGGTGACCTATTCGAGTGATAAGTCTATTCCTGCCAACTTGGTTACCATTCCTGCCCGCCGTGCTTTTGAAGTAATCAATATGAATCGCAAAGGAGCGGCTCCTGATACGTTGGCAGAAGCGGATAATGAAAAGAAGCAGGTTTCGGCCGACTTGTTGGAACAGGAAAGCGTGACCCGCTTTGATCGCAACCGCAAAGGAAAGGGGGGCAACGAAAACAAAGGTGGCGGAAACGGAGAAGGCAAGAAGAAAAAGAAGAAAAATAAAGGAGGCGGTGATGTACAGGCTCAAGAAGCAAAGCAGGAAGGAACCGCACAGGCTCCGGTAGAGGCCAAGAAAGAGAATAAAGAGGCCTCGACCGAAAAAACGGCCGAACCTTCACGCTCGAAAAACCGCCGCAACAGGTCGAAAAAGAACGCCAAGCCTGCGGATAAGAATGATGGCAAGCGGGAAGAAAAAGGAAGCGGTAATGCACAAGGTTGATGTAATGCGGCTTGTGACGGTAATGGCAGCCGTAATCCTGTTGACGGCTTGTGGAGAAAACGTCGTGTATAGCCATTATGAAGCTGTAGAGGGCAGGGGGTGGAGAAAGAACGACACCCTGTCCTTTACAACCACTGTTACGGTTCCCGACAAAAGCCTGGATGTCTATGTGGATGTGCGTCATGGCAATAATTATCCTTACCGCAATCTGGCTCTGTCATTGACCAGCATGTTGTCTTCTCCGGCGGATTCTCTTGTCCGTACAGATACCTTGCGATTAATGTTGGCCGATAGCGAAGGACGGTGGACAGGGGAAGGTTTTGCCAATCTTTATCATAACGCATCCTATGTAACGACGGTTCGGCTGGATACACCTGCCACTTGCCGTTTTGTCCTGTTGCCAGTTATGCAAGACTCACTTCTGCAAGGCGTGAGCGATGTTGGAGTCAGGATGGTTATCTCATCCTCTTCCCACGCCCCGCATCGATCCGCAGGAATACGAACAGCAGAATAGTAAATCCCCATAAAGAAGAACCGCCGTAACTGAAGAATGGAAGCGGGATGCCGATGACGGGTGTCAGGCCAAGTACCATGCCTATGTTGATAAACAGGTGGAAGAAGAAGATTCCTAGCACGGAGTATCCATAGACACGTCCCGAGACGGTAGGCTGGCGTTCGGACAAATGGATCAGACGCAAGAGCAGGAACATGTAGAGCAACAGTACGAATACCGAACCTACGAATCCTTCCTCTTCACCTACCGTGCAGAAAATAAAGTCGGTGTCCTGTTCGGGTACGTATTTCAGTTTCGTTTGTGTTCCATTCAGGAAACCTTTGCCCCAAAGACCGCCCGAGCCGATGGCGATTTTCGACTGGTTGACATTATAGCCAGCACCGGCCAAATCTTCTTCCAACCCCAGTACTACTTTGATGCGGATCTGCTGATGAGGCTCCAGGACCTGGTTGAAAACATAGTCGCACGAGTACAAGAAGCCTACCGAGGCTATCATGAATGCCGAGACAAGTACATAGATCTTCCGCCGTTCGCGCAAGGCTAAAAATACAAGCCATCCCGCAGCACATGCGCAAAGCCCCCAAAGCACATAGACCACGTTGAATGTCCATAGCCAGCCGGATATGGCACAGGCTAAGGCTACCACTGCAATACACGTGATTGTCATCTGACTGACTATAGTACGGTTGCGTTGATAGACCTGAAGCAGGATAGGGGCGGAAATCAGAATGAGGCACAACACGGCGAACTCGCCCACGGAAGTGGAGTCATGGAGCATCGTGACATCGGCGTAGCGGATACCTACAACAAAGTAAACTACGGCACATACTCCGGCAAACAGAATCGCCCCCGGCATACCTTCGCGGTAAAGCATCAGAAAGAAAGACAGATAGACCAGGGCTGAACCCGTCTCGCGCTGTCCTACAATGAGCAGCATGGGGCAGACTATCAGGAAAGCAATGGTCAGCACGTTACGCCAGTTTTGAAGAACAAAGCCATAAGCTCCCATAAATTTGGCTAAAGCCAGTGCCGTAGCAAATTTGGCAAATTCGGCCGGCTGCAGACTTACCGGTCCCAGTATGAGCCATGAACGCGATCCTTTTGTGTCGGGTGCAATGAAGATGGTGACGAGTAACAATACCAGCATGCCCGCGTATATGATATAGGCGAAGGTATCGTAGAACATATCGTCCAGCATCAATAATACAAAGCCTAAACCGAAGGAACAGATAATCCATACGAACTGTTTGCCTGCGCGGGTGGAAAAGTCCAGAAAATCGCGGTCTACATAATCATAACTTGCACCGCATACACTGAACCAGCCCCAAATGACCAGTAGCAGATAGATGACAACCGTCATCCAGTCTAGCGATTTCCAAATACTATCTCTCCTCGTTACCATAAATAATTACTCGGTTACTGAAATCTTCGGCCAGTATTTCGTTCTGTGGCGAAAGTTTGCCATGCAGATATTGGTCCATCATTAATGCACCGATAGGTACACCGTAAGTCGCTCCCCAACCTCCGTTTTCTACATAAACGACGATGGCTATCTTGGGATCGTTCATCGGAGCGAATCCCATGAAAACGGAATGGTCTTTGCCATGCGGATTCTGTGCTGTACCGGTCTTTCCGCATGCTTCTACTCCGGGAAGCAATGTGCCTACCAACCGACATGTTCCGCTTCCTGTACTACCCGTAACGGCTGCCCGCATACCTTTCACGATATCCTCGTAATATTCCTTTCGGATTGTCGGAGTGCGTACTGTCTGGTAAAGGCTGTCCAACGGGTTGTCCTGTATTTCTTTTACGACATGTGGGGTGATAAAGTGGCCGCGGTTGGCAATTGTTGCTCCCAGATTGGCAATCTGTAATGGGGTGGCCAGAATTTCTCCCTGGCCGATGGCGATACTGATAATTGTCAATCCGTTCCAAGAGCCTCGGTAGATGCGGTCGTAATATTGTGAATTGGGGATGAAGCCTCGCAGTTCTCCTGGCAGGTCCACTTCCAGTTGGTAGCCGAAGCCTTGTGACACCATATCGTCTTTCCATACGGTAAGTGCTTCCTGCGGAGAACCGTATTTCTTGTCACCGATCATTTTGTATAATCCCCAGCAAAAATAGGAGTTGCACGAAGTGGCAATGGCCGGTATAAGCGGGAGGGGAGCTGCATGTCCGTGGCATCCTACCCGCAGCCCGCGGTGAATAAAGCCATGGGAGCATGGAAAAGGGGTGTCTTCCTGAATAATGCCTTCCTCCAAAAAAATCAGACCTTGTGTTGTCTTGAAAGTTGAGCCGGGAGGATAGGTACCCATGATGGCTCGGTTCAATAAAGGCTTTTGGCGATTCTTTTCCAGAAGTTGGTGGTTTTTTCCACGTTGTCGGCCGATCATCATGTGTGGATCGAAGCTGGGAGAAGACACCATGCAGAGAATTTCGCCCGTTTTAGGTTCAATGGCTACGATAGCGCCTATCTTGTTTTGCATCAGACGTTCGCCCAACATTTGAAGATCAATGTCGATACCCAGTTTCAGGTTCTTGCCAGGTACCGACGGACGGTCCAGTTGTCCGTCCATATAATGTCCCTGTATGCGGCCATGCGCATCGCGCAACAGGATTTCTACGCCTTTTTCGCCACGAAGGTATTTTTCGTAGGAACGTTCGACTCCCTGTTTGCCGATGTAGTCGCCGCGGATATAATAGTCGTCTTTTTCAATGTCGCGCATGGATACCTCGCCGATGTCGCCCAAGACATGACCGGCCGAATTATAGGAGTACTGGCGGATGGTGCGTCGTTGGATGGAGAAGCCGGGGAACTTATAGAGCTTTTCCTGGAATACCCCACATTCTTCGGCCGAAAGTTGCGTCATAAACACTTGTGGGGTGTATTTGGAGTAGCCCGGATTTTTACGGAAGTTGCGGACTTCTTCCATGCGTTGCAGGAACTGTTCGCGTGTGATTCCCAGTGAGCGGCAAAAATCGAGTGTGTCGAGTTGTGTCACTTCACGTGGAATGAATGTGATGTCATAGGCCGGTTGGTTAAAAACGAGCAGTTTACCGTTTCGGTCGTAAATGGCTCCACGTGAGGGGTATTGTATTTTGTTGAGGAAAGCATTGCTGTCGGCGTAGCGCTTGTACTTGTCTGAGAAGATCTGGAGTCCTGCCAGACGAAGAATGTATATCAGGACGATGCAAACGACAATTGCGCCGAGGATGTATTTCCGTTTTTCGAATGTATAATCTTTCGCCATCAGTCTGTTATTTTTTTAGTTCGTTTCATCGTTTACCTTTTTGGAAGAGCATTTCTAAAGCCAGTACGCAAAGCATGGTAAAGAGGGTGCTGGAGATGATCCGCAGTAACAACTCTGGCAGATGGGCGAAGGAGAATGATTCAAGTGAGAGCAATACGGCGTGGTGCAGTAACACGGCTGTAGTCGCATATTTCAGGAAGACATTTATTCCCATGGTATGGATGGCAGGGACAAGTGTCTCTTGGAGGTCACGGGGAACGAAAAGTCTCAGTAGGGTAGGACGGACGAAAGCGAGAAGTACTGTTGAGGCTGCATTCAATCCAGGGGTGTCTGAGAAGATATCGACCATCAACCCCAGTACGAATGCCCATAACATCAGCCTGTTTGTCGGCACGTCTGCCTCAAACTTCAAAAGCAGGTAGATGTACAGGAAAGGGGTGGCATAACCGCCGATGTGGAGGTTGTTCAATATCAATGCCTGCAACAAAACCAGTGCGACAAGCCATCCTGCTTTATGTAGATAGGTTATTGTCATTTTTTTTATTTCTGAATTTAGAACTCATTGTTCTTGTTCCAATGCTTTTTGTTCTTCCTGGCCACGTCGGGCAAGGATACGGACAGAACCCAGTTTGCCAAAGTCTGTTGCAAGTTTGATTCTGAGCAGGTAAGACAACCCGTCGTTGGAGTCGGCCATGTCGTCGACGACTCCTACCATAAGTCCTTGCGGAAAGACAGATGAAAATCCGCTGGTGACAACGGTGTCGCCCAGATTGAACTCTGCATGTCTAGGCAGGTCTTTCAGATAGGCATAGCGGGGATCGCCTCCTTCCCATTTCAGATAGCCGAAATAGTCGCTTCCCTGAATCTTGCAACTGATGCTGGACTTGCTGTTGAGCAGAGGAAGGACCAGCGAATAGCTTGGAGAAGTGCGGTAAACAATTCCTACTACACCGGCTGCACCTACTACGGCCATATCGGGCTTGACACCAGCTGCACTCCCTTGGTCGAGGGTTATGTAGTTGTCTGTTCGGTTCAGGCTGTTTTTTATTACATGCGCCTTGAAGCTTTGTTCGATTCCTGTGCCTGGCGGCATGTAGCGATCCAGCGCTTGGCGGACGGCAGAGTCTCCTACGTATCCGGATAAAGCGCTTTCAAGTTGCAAGACTCGTTGTTCCAGCCATACATTGCGGTCGAGCAAGTCTTCGTTGGCATCCTTCAGGTGAAAATAGGACGTGATGCTTCCCGTTACTTCGTAGACTTTTCCCGCAATCAGGTTGGCGGACGAAAGAGCCGCGCTGTGCTGGTATGGCCCTGTGTTGCACAGCAAAAATAAGCTGACTGCCTCGAGTAGCAAGAAGAGGAGCCAGTGGTTGTATTTTAACAGGAAGTTAAGGAGGTCACGCACGTCTCTTATCTTAAATAACGGTTAGTGGTTAATGATGAACGGTTAGTGGTAAGGGGTTAACGGTTAGTATCCCCATTCAGATGGCTACTCACCGTTAACCGCTTACCACTAACCGCTGATTATTTATCGCATCAGGAACGAGAAACGATCTACATTCTTCAGCGCAATGCCTGTACCTTTGGCAACGGCGTGCAAAGGATCTTCGGCGATGTGGAAAGGAATGTTGATCTTGTCCGTCAGACGCTTGTCGAGTCCGCGAAGCAGAGCGCCTCCACCAGCCAGATAGATACCGTTGTGTACGATGTCGGCATACAGTTCGGGTGGTGTGTTCTCCAGTGCGCTGAGGATAGCCGTTTCGATCTTCGAGATGGATTTCTCGAGGCAGTGGGCCACTTCCTGGTAGCATACGGGCACTTCCATAGGCAGGGCCGTGATGCGGTTCGGGCCATGTACGATATAGTCTTCAGGGGCATCGTCGCCCAGGTCGGTCAAGGCGGCTCCCACATGGATCTTAATACGCTCGGCCATACGCTCGCTGACCTTCACGTTGTGCTGGCGGCTCATGTACTCTTGGATATCGGCCGTAAGGTCATCGCCCGCGATGCGGATGGAGTTGTTCGACACAATACCTCCCAACGAGATGACGGCGATTTCGGTTGAGCCACCACCTATGTCCACAATCATGTTGCCTTCGGGCGCTTCTACGTCGATGCCGATACCGATAGCGGCGGCCATGGGCTCGAAGATGAGGTAAACGTCACGTCCACCAGCATGCTCGGCCGAGTCGCGCACGGCACGAAGCTCCACTTCGGTACTGCCTGAGGGCACGCCGATGACCATGCGGAGCGAAGGCGAAAAGAGACGGTGACGGGTGTTCACCATCTTGATGAGGCCGCGTATCATCTGCTCGCAGGCATAGAAGTCGGCAATCACACCGTCACGCAAAGGACGGATAGTGCGTATATTCTCGTGGGTTTTGCCATCCATCAGTTTGGCAGTCTCGCCCACGGCAATCATCTTGTCAGTACGACGGTCCAGAGCCACCACAGAAGGTTCGTTCACCATAATCTTTCCGTTGGTAGTGATAATGGTGTTGGCCGTGCCGAGGTCCATCGCTATTTCTTGTGTAAAAGAGAATAAACCCATCTTTGTAATGGTTAATGATAATGATAAATGAAAATGGTTAAAGGTAAATGATAAACAGTGAAAGGGTTGTTACATTGGCAGCCCCCATCCATTTATCATTTACCGTTAACCGTTATTTTAGTGTTTGAAGTGACGGAAACCGGTTGTTACCATCGCAATGCCATGCTCGTTGCAATAGTCAAAGCTCAACTGGTCCTTGATACTTCCACCCGGTTGAATGACGGCGGTAACACCTTCGTTGCCGGCTATTTCCACACAGTCGGGGAAGGGGAAGAAAGCATCGCTGGCCATTACGGCACCGTGGAGATCGAAACCGAAGTTCTTGGCTTTTTCGATAGCCTGCTTCAACGCATCCACACGGCTGGTCTGACCGACGCCGCTAGCCAGAAGCTGCTTGCCTTTAGCCAATACAATGGCATTCGACTTGGAATTCTTCACAATCTTGTTGGCAAAAAGCATATCTTCTACCTCGGCAGCGGTAGGTTCTTTGGTTGTAACGGTCTTCAAGTCTTCGGGAGTCTCAATCTTGAGGTCACGGTCCTGTACCAATACACCGTTGAGCAACGAACGGAATTGTTTTTTAGGCAGTTCGGCCGGTTTGCGTACCAGGATGATGCGGTTTTTCTTCTGCCCCAGAATTTCGAGTGCATCCACATCATAATCGGGAGCGATGATTACTTCGAAGAATATCTTGTTGATTTCCTCGGCAGCAGCCTTGTCCACCACCCCATTGGTGATAAGCACACCTCCGAATGCCGAAACCGGGTCGCCGGCCAAAGCATCGTTCCAAGCCTCGAGTACGGTGGGACGTGAAGCCAGTCCGCAGGCATTGTTGTGCTTCAGGATGGCAAAGGTTGTTTCGCTGAACTCGTCAATCAGGTCAACGGCTGCATTGATATCAAGCAGATTGTTGTAAGAGATTTCCTTGCCGTGAATCTGGTCGAACATCGCTTCCAGATTACCGTAGAAGTAACCGTTCTGATGCGGGTTTTCGCCGTAGCGCAATGTTTTCTGATTGTTGGCCGAACAACGGAAAGCCGTACCGGCACCACCGTCAAAGTAATTGAAGATGGCCGAATCGTAGTGCGAAGAAACGGCAAAAGCTTCCTTGGCAAACCAGCGGCGTTCTTCGAGCGAAGTGGTAGCACCATGCTCCATAAGCATATCGCGCAGAGGCTGGTACTGTGCCTGAGAGGCCACAATCACCACATCGTTGTAATTTTTGGCAGCCGCACGGATAAGCGAAATACCGCCTATGTCGATTTTCTCGATAACATCTGCCTCGCTGGCACCACTGGCCACCGTAGCTTCGAAAGGATAAAGGTCTACGATAACGAGGTCTATTTCGGGAATCTGATATTTCTCAATTTGCTGACGGTCCTGTTCCAGCCCACGGCGGCACAGGATGCCTCCAAATACTTTCGGGTGCAACGTCTTCACGCGTCCGCCCAGAATAGAGGGATATGTAGTGAGGTCTTCCACTGCCTTGCAGGGATAACCCAGACTTTCAATGAACTGACGGGTACCTCCGGTAGAGAGGAATTCCACGCCTTCCTGATGTAGTTTGGTGATGATTTCGTCCAAACCTTCCTTATGGTAAACAGATACCAGCGCTGTTTTAATTCTTTTTGTTTCAGACATGATTCTTTGTTTTTACGCGTAATTACTCAAGTGGCGCAAAGTTACAAATTTTGTTCGTGAACACATAGGGAGAAACTATGAAAATAAGAAAGATACCACAAATTAATTATCTTTTTGCATTTCTGTGAAGTATTCTTACCAACGGGCAAACAACAAGAATGTCATCCCGGTGTAGAAAACCGGTAATCCGCACTCGATTTTCCCGCAATCTATCCTTGAAAAAAGAGGCTGAAAAGCCCTGCTACAAGTACTTCTGGGGCGGTTTGCTTCCGACCTGTTACGAGCGTGCTTCTAACCTGTTACGAGCGCGCTTCCAACCTGTTGGAAGTTTGCTTCTAACCTGTTACCACCAAACGCCTCTTCTATTCCCCTTTCCGATGCCTTCAAAAACAAGTTCGCCCGGCATTCTTCCATAACGGAAGAACATGCCGGGCGAACCCTAAATTATACGAATATTTATATTCTTTTTACCAAATGGAAACGCGTTCTGCTACCGGAATGAACATCGGATCTTGGTCGGTAACGCCAAAGGCATCGTACCAGGCGCCAATGTGGGGAAGCGCACCGTTTACACGCCATTCACCCAATGAGTGCACGTCAATTTTCGTCATCTGAAGCACAGCTTCAGGACGGATGTTGTTGGCCCATACACCGGCATATGCCAGGAAGAAGCGCTGTTCGGGCGTAAAGCCATCCTTCACTTCAAGCGGTGCATTGGCAGTAGCATTCTTGAAGGCCTGGAAAGCTACTTGCAGTCCACCGTGGTCGGCTATGTTCTCGCCAAGTGTCATCTTTCCGTTGGCATGTACACCGGGAGCCACTTCGATGCTGTCAAAGAAAGCTACCATTACGTTGGCACGTTCCTCAAACTTCTTGGCATCCTCTTCCGTCCACCAGTCTTTCAGGTTTCCGTCCTTGTCATACTGACGGCCTTGGTCATCAAATCCGTGAGTCATCTCATGACCAATAACCACACCGATGGCACCGTAGTTGAAGGCATCGTCGGCATTCATGTCAAAGAAAGGCGGTTGCAGGATAGCTGCCGGGAAACAGATCTCGTTGGTTGTCGGGTTGTAGTAGGCATTCACCGTTTGAGGTGTCATCAGCCATTCGTCCTTATCAACGGGCTTGCCAGCCTTAGCCATGTTTTCGTCGCTCAACCAGCAGGTAGCACGTTCAATGTTAGCCCAGAAGGAATCGTCCTTCACTTCGAGGGCCGAATAATCTTTCCATTTGTCGGGGTAACCGATTTTCACGTGGAAGGTAGACAGTTTTTCAAGTGCTTTTACCTTGGTTGAATCACCCATCCACTCCAGTGCCTGGATGCGCTCACCCAATGCGTTTTGCAGGTTCTTTACAAGGCCTACCATGCGTTCCTTGGCAGCAGCGGGGAAGTATTTCTCCACGTACATCTGACCAACGGCCTCGCCCAGCACACCACTCACGGTAGAAACGGCACGTTTCCAGCGTGGCTGCATTTCCTGTGCGCCCGACATGGTACGGCCATAAAAATCGAAGTTCTGCTCTACGATAGCGTCGTTCAGGTAAGAAGCGGCAGCGTCAATCAGTTTCCATTGCAGGTAAAGTGCCTGTTGGTCGGCAGGAAGCGTATCCAGAATCTTGGCGGCTTCGGCCAAGGCTTCGGGCTGTCCTACGATGATTTCCTGCACGTCCTTCAACCCCAGGTTGGTGAGGTAGGCATCCCAGTTGAAAGTCGCATAGTTTTTCTTAATGTCAGCCATGCTCATCTTGTTATAGTTGGCATGCGGATCACGCAATTCCACCATGCTACGGAAAGCTTTGGCCAAACGGGTTTCCACATCCATCACAAGGTCACGGCCTTTTTGTGCCGTAGCCTCGTCGAAACCGGCCAACTGGTACATTTTCTGTACATGTATCTTGAAGGCTTCGCGAATCTTGGTTGTAGCCTCGTCCGTAGCCAGATAGTAATCGCGTTCGCCCATACTCAAACCAGCCTGGCTGGTGTACACGGCGTTCATGTCGCTGTTCATCTGGTCGGCTCCGACGCCGGTTCCCAGATAGCTGGTGATGCCTCTGCGCTCCAACGATCCGAGCAGAGCATATACGTCTTTCTTATCTTTCAGCGCGGCAATTTCCTCAAGTTCCGCCTTGATAGGAGCAACGCCATCCTGATTCAGCTTCACACTGTCCATGGCAATCTTATACAGGTCGCCCACCTTCTGAGCCACGCTGCCGGCTTCGTGCTGACTGGCAGCCAGTTCTTCGATAAGTCCCTGAATCTGTTTGCGGTTGTTTTCGGCCAACACAGTGAACGAGCCATACTGCGAATACTCGTCGGTCAGCGGATTGTTCTTTATCCAACCACCACAAGCATAACGGTAAAAATCGGTGCCCGGCAGATAGGTTGTGTCAAGATTGGCAAGATCGATGCCGGCTGTCAGTGCGGCAGGCTGCTTGCCCGAGTTGCAAGATGCGAGTGCTACGCACAAGGCTGCAACAGAAAAATAATTCTTGAAATTCATTGCTTTATTATTTTAATTAAAAGGTTTCATCAATCAGATATTTAATTCCTGGCCTCTTCCAGTTCGGTCGAGGCTGCTTCCCACTCATCCATCACACGGTCCAGTTGTTGTTTCAATTTCTGGTGTTGTTCGTAGAGCGACATGTCCGAAGCACCTTCGGGCGTAGCCATCTTAGACTCAACAATGGCAATGGCAGCCTCGGTCTGTTCTATCTCTGCCTCACAATCGGCCACACGGCGTTCCAACTTTTTCAGGCGCTTGTTCAGTTCCTTCTGTTCTTCATACGAAAGCCGGCCGGAAGAAGGTTGTGATGCATCATTGCCTGCCAGAACCGTCTTTTTCCCTGCTGTGGGAGACTCTGAAAGCGCAGGTGCCTTTTGCAATTCGTTCAGGTTTTCTATCTGCTTCTTTTTCAGGAAGTCGTAGATGCCGCCCAAGTGTTCTTTCACCAGTCCGCCACCAAACTCATATACCTTTGTCGCAAGACCATCCAGGAAATCACGGTCGTGACTGACAAGAATCACCGTACCGTCAAAATCACGGATGGCTTCCTTCAATACATCTTTGGAACGCATGTCCAGATGGTTGGTAGGCTCGTCAAGAATCAGGAAGTTTACCGGTTCCAGCAACAGTTTTATCATAGCCAGGCGGGTACGCTCGCCACCGCTCAACACCTTGACTTTCTTTTCCGAAGCCTCGCCGCCAAACATAAAGGCACCCAGTATATCGCGTATTTTAAGACGGATATCACCCACAGCGACCCGGTCAATGGTATCGAATACCGTCAGCTCACCGTCCAGCAGTTGAGCCTGATTCTGGGCAAAATAACCTATCTGCACGTTGTGTCCCAATGTCAGTTTGCCGGTATAATCGGAGATTTCACCCATAATACACTTCACCAGTGTAGACTTACCCTCGCCATTTTTGCCCACAAAAGCAACTTTTTCTCCCCGGTTAATAGTAAGATTGACATCATGGAACACCACGTGGTCGCCGTAGGCCTTAGCTACATCCTCGCAAATAACCGGGTAGTTACCACTTCGGCTGGAACAGGTAAACTTCAGGCGCAGGGCCGAGTTATCTTCCTCATCCACCTCGATGCGCTCAATCTTTTCCAATTGCTTGATGCGGCTCTGCACCTGTACAGCCTTAGTAGCCTTGTAGCGAAAGCGTTCGATGAAAGCTTCGGTATCCTCTATCTGCTTCTGTTGGTTCTCGTAGGCACGGAGCTGCTGTTCACGACGTTCCTTGCGCAGCACGACAAACTCGTCGTACTTCACCTTATAGTCGTAGATGCGTCCGCAGGATATTTCAATGGTACGGGTAGTGACATTGTTCAGGAAAGCACGGTCGTGACTCACCAGCACAACGGCATTGGCACGGGTAGCCAGGAAGTTCTCCAGCCACTGAATAGACTCTATGTCCAAGTGATTGGTCGGCTCGTCCAGCAACAATACATCGGGGCGTTGCAACAGAAGCTTGGCCAACTCGATGCGCATACGCCATCCACCCGAAAATTCACTGGTAGGTCGGTCGAAATCTGCACGATTGAAACCCAATCCCTGAAGTGTGCGTTCTATTTCGGCCTGATAGTTGGTTCCGCCCATCATCAGGAAACGGTCGTTTTCGTGGGTAAAGCGATCTATCAGTTTCTGGTAATCTTCGCTCTCGTAGTCGGTACGCTCAGCCAGTTCGCGGTTCATGCGCTCTATGTCGGCCTGCATTTCAAAAATATGTGCAAAAGCCAGTTCAGCTTCCTGCATCACGGTGCGTTCATCGCTCAGCACCATCACTTGAGGCAAATAACCGATGGTACACTCACGTGGTATGGCCACCGTGCCTGCCGTGGGGTGTTGCAATCCGGCCAGAATTTTAAGCATGGTCGACTTTCCCGCCCCGTTCTTGCCCACCAGGGCGATGCGGTCTTTTTTGTTGATGACGTAGGACACGTCTTCGAACAGGGGCGTGGCGTTGAATTCCACTTTCAGTCCTTCTACAGATATCATAATGTCAATGTCTTTTTCATTCGAGCCTGCAAAGGTAGTGATTTATCTACCTAATTTGTACAGGATGAGCCGGAAAACTCACTAGCGGCACACATATTTCAGCTTTTCTAACTATCTTTGACCCCAACAAGCCAAGAGTTTATGAAACAGACAGACCTATTTTACCACATCGGTCCCCACCTGCTCCGCATTACCGGCCACTCGCCGCTAGAGCCGACCGTACTATTGCCATCGTTTGCCCCGTTTCGGCTGCCGCCCTGCGAAGAGCAGCCAGCCGCCGAAGCCATCGAGGTAGACATATACCCGTGTAACACCGAAGTTCACGAAGCCCAAGACACCTTTGCCCAGCCTGTTTTCTTCGACTGGGAAGGGATGCGCTGTACCATCCGCCGGCTTGGCAACGGCGATTACCAGCTGGGCATCGCCCCGTTAAGCCATCCCGATACGGCAGCCTATGCCGAATGCAGCCGGCACTTCCGCTGCAACAGGCTTTATATCCCCGAGGCGCTGCTGCCTCATGCCTCATTCGTGGTAAACAACTTCCTGATGATGATTTACACCTTTGCCACGGCCGCGCAAGGCACTCTGATGGTGCATGCTTCCGTTGTCCTGCATGCCGGAAAAGGCTATCTGTTTTTGGGCAAAAGCGGCACAGGCAAAAGCACGCACGCTTCGCTCTGGCTGAAACACATCGAAGGAACCCGCCTGCTGAACGACGACAACCCCGTGGTGGCTCTCGACCCCAAGACGGGCGAAATCACCGTCTATGGTACGCCTTGGAGTGGCAAGACGCCCTGCTATCTGAACGAGTCGGTGCCCGTCGGGGCCTTCGTCCGCCTGGAGCAGGCGCCTGCCAACGCCATCAGCCGCCTGACGGCCACGCACGCCTTCGCCGCCCTGCTGCCCAACGCCCTGGCCCAGGGGATTCTGGGATACGCCTTAAACAGTACACGGCCATCTATAAAGGTATCATCGACACCGTGACGCGCATCGCCACCCACATCCCCGTCTGCTATCTGAAGTGCCTGCCCGATGAGGCCGCCGCACTTCTCAGCATGCAGACCATCACTCAAGCCAGAGGAGGACAGCCGTCATGAAGAAGAGCCTGCCCAACGACCTCCTCATCCCCGAGGTGGCCGAGCTTATCCGCCAAGGGCACACGGTGACGCTGACAGCGCGCGGCAACAGCATGAACCCGTTCATCGTTGACCGCCGCGACCGCGTCGTGCTGAGCCCTTGCACCGACGCCCAGCTACAACCTGGTGCCGTGGTACTGGCCCTGACGGACGACCATCGCTATGTGCTCCACCGCATCGTGTGTCGTCGAGGCGACGAGCTGACACTGCTGGGCGACGGCAACCTGCACCAGACGGAGCGGACAGACACCGGCCGCGTCGTCGGCCTGCTGACCGCCGTCATCCGCAAGGGGCGGACGTATCCCACGGACGGTGCCGTCTGGCTCCGTTACTCCCGCTGGTGGCGGCGGCTTACGCCTGCCAGGCGGTGGTTACTGGCGATATACAGGAGAATATAAGAATGGATAATTGATAATGGATAATTGAATATGAAAATCAAACCCGAATTCATGCTTCATCAGATTGGCGAGGAATACATCGTCATGCACGACGGCTCCACGAACGTGGACTTCAGCCGCATCATCAACCTTAACCGAACGGCCGCTTACCTGTGGCAGCGCTTCCGCGACGCCGACTTCGACGCCGACGCCCTGACTGCGGCCCTGACCGAGCGTTACGACGTGGCCTCCGAACAGGCGCGCCGCGACGCCGAAGCCTTTATCCAGTCGCTGCAACGTTGCGGCATCCTTAGCTGACCGCGCCATGATGCAGCAAGCCTTCTTCTCGCTTGTCCGTGCCGGGCTGTGGGATACGCCCGCCGAAGCGGC
>ENA-OOXJ01001017-OOXJ01001017.1-human-gut-metagenome-genome-assembly--contig:-NODE-1017-length-20051-cov-7.875775_pt1 | contig 20051 bp, 15 predicted proteins | sample MGYA00241587_ERZ501343 | MGnify/ENA primary metagenome ERZ501343 (study PRJEB25962, sample SAMEA2042918) | human gut metagenome | biome: human gut; feature: human-associated habitat; material: faeces... | reverse complement strand
AGTTGCCACTGCTTCCGGCATCCACACGGCCAAACTTATCGTGAAGTAAACAAACAATTAATCAATATGGAAACCGTCGGAATATATGTCCGGCGGTTTTTTTGTTTCCAAAGAAATTAGACAAGGTGCTTTATTTTTGGGTTATTATTACCGCTGTTTTTGCGGAGGATAGTAATTTTGCAGCGTTTTAGGATTTGTGAAAGTCTATGTCGAAATATAATGAAATGACGGCAGGGGCGACATTGCCGTTGATATTCAAGTTTACGCTTCCTTTGTTGTTGGGCAATCTGTTGCAACAAACTTATTCGCTTGTCGATGCTGCCATAGTGGGCAAATTCCTCGGGGTTAACCCTTTGGCGGCAGTGGGCGCAAGCAGTTCTGTCGTATTTTTGATTCTTGGATTTTGTACAGGATGCTGTTGCGGATTCGGCATTCCGGTAGCGCAAAAGTTTGGCGCGCGCGACTATTCAACGATGCGGCGATATGTCTATTCCGGATTGAAATTGACGGCATGGATGTCGATTGCCCTTGCGATCGTGACATGCTTGCTGTGCGAGGCGATTTTGCGCATGATGAGCACACCGGAAAATATTTTCCATGATGCTTATCTTTATTTGTTGATTACGTTTGTCGGCATACCTGCCACGTTCTATTATAACTTGTTGTCGAGCGTGATTCGCGCTTTGGGCGACAGCAAGACGCCTTTTTGGTTTTTGTTGTTTTCCACGATTTTGAATGTCGTGCTCGATTTGTTTTGCATTCTCGTGTTGAAATGGGGCGTTGCCGGCGCTGCAATCGCAACGGTGTTTTCCCAAGCATTGTCGGCCTATTTGTGTTATGTTTACATGATGCGTAAATTCGACATTTTGCAAGGCAGGACGGAAGAACACGCCATGTCGAGAAAACACGTGGCGACATTGTTGAAGATCGGAGTGCCGATGGGATTGCAGTTTTCAATCACGGCGATTGGCAGCATCATGTTGCAGAGCGCGAACAACGCGTTGGGCACTTCGTGCGTGGCGGCGTTTACGGCAGCCATGCGCGTCAAGATGTTTTTCATTTGCCCATGTGAAAGTCTTGGAATCGCCATGGCAACATTTACAGGCCAAAATTATGGTGCAGGCAAGCCCAAACGCATTTGGGAAGGCGTAAAGTCGAGCATGTTGATGTCGATGATCTACGTTGTGTTCACGTGTGCGGTGCTTCTTCTTTTCTCTGAAAAACTGGCTTTGCTTTTTGTCGATTCGGGAGCGACAGACATCATTCGAAATACGGCGTTGTTCCTGCATGTGACTGCCTATTTCATGCCAATGCTCGCGTTGCTTTGCGTGTTGCGCTACACGATACAAGGGGCCGGATACACGAATTTCGCCATGTTGTCGGGAGTGATGGAGATGTTTGCCCGTGCCGGCGTCAGCGTATGGGCAGTTCCTGCGTTGGGATATATTGCCGTATGCTTTGGCGACTCTACGGCATGGGTGGCAGCCGATTTGTTCCTTGTGCCGGCATTTGTCTATGTGTATCGGCGTCTCAAACGCGAATGCGGCGTCATTTGATACATTCGTAATTTTCTCGCGCAGTTGCGCGGCTGCAATAGTTGAAGTGCCACCATTCGCTTGGAAGAGCGCGGAAGCCGGCTTCTTTCATGACGGATCGCAGCAAAAGCCTATTTTGCCGTTCTTGTTCGGTGATGATTCCGTCGGCTACCAATTGCATTTCATCGGTGATGTGCGACGCTTTTCCCATATAGTCGACCGGAGTGCCCATCGGCAGAGGGTTCTTGTCATTGTCGACGATGCTGACGTCGACAGCCAAGCCGTAGTTGTGCAATCCGCCTCCGTGGGCAGGATTGGAAACATAGATATTGAGCGGAGTGCCTTTTACTTCGTCCCACATTTCTTGCTGGACAGACATGGGGCGTGCTGCGTCGTAAACAATCAAGCGGTATTCCGGATGCTGTTTCCGCAGAATTTGTTGCGCTTTCAAAAGGCATTTCATGGCATCCGGATGCAGGTATCCTTCGCGCAGGTCGGCGTAAAGGATTTTGCCGGTGAAATTGTCTGGTTTTGCATACATTAGGTCGACGATGATTGTGCTGTCTTGTTCGGCGATGTTTTGGTAGCCAAGAGAATCAAGCCGAAGCGCCGTGCGGCTTTTCGGCGCATGCGCGGCATTTGTTTTCGTCGTGTCGGCATGCGTGCCGGATGTTTGCTGTGGCGATTTGGGCGAATTGCAAGATAAGCATATTGCCATAATCAAGGAGAAGGGCATAAATCGGTTCATGCGAGTGCAAAAAGATTGGTTCTTATTTGTCATTATGGTTAAAAGACACTACTTTTACGAATGCAAAATAAAACAAATCTAATTTTATCTCTTTATGAAATTCGAAAAGATTTTACCGCTTTTTTTGTCCTTGACGCCTGTTGCGGGTTTTGCCGCACCGGAAGATTGGGGGCCGGCCGACACGGTGGCTTGCTATAATGTAGGTCCGGGCATTGAGTATACGAAAATCATTTATCCGGATTATCCTTTGATTATGTGGTATACGACTATCGATTTGTCGAATCCTTACAATAAGATTGAGAATGCAATGAGCCGCAACCAAGTGCCGGACATTGATCGGTGGGACGTGGAAACGTTTTATAATGAAAATTCGCGTCCGGGGCATCGTGTGAAAGTGGCTTGGAATCATGATTTCTTTTCTTATGAAGAAGGCATAGGCATCGGATTGAATATTTCGAACGGCCAAGTGGCTTGCAAGCGGGATTTTGCCCGTTCGGTATTGGCCATCACGGCAGATAAAACGGCGGAAGTGTTTAAATCGGTTGTCGATGCGCGCGTCATTGCCGAAGATGGAACGGAAGAAGCCATCGACGTTTACAACAATTCGTCGGCATTGGGCGATCCCGACCGTGGCGATTGCTCGTTTTTCAACACAATGAATTCGCGCGTGCTAAGCGGTACGGGCACCTATATAAAAGTGCGTCCGCAAGGAGAATGGATTGTGAATGGCGACGATATCCCATGTGAAGTGCTTGAGATTTCGGATTCTCCGTTGCAAACTTCGGATACGGATTGTGTCATCTTTTTGCGGAGAACCTCGGGCGAGCAACATGCGCTTGACGGGCATGTGGAAGTTGGCGACATCGTGAAAATACATCAGGGATTCACCGACGTGGTTTGGGGGCATGCTCCTGCCGACATTCTCAATGCTTTCCACGGATATCCGAGCATAGCCCACGACGGGGTGCTTCACGAAGGCGAATACAATGATTTCGAGAAAGGACGGGAGTATGAGAAATCGGCGCATGTGATGGCCGGAATTTCTCAGGATAAGACGAAACTTTATATTTGCTTGAACGAGATGTCGCCCGACAGCAAGGCGATCGATTGCGTCGACATGGCTACGTGGATGCTTGCGCGCGGCGCATGGGACATAGTCAATTTCGACAGTGGCGGCTCGGCTGCGATTGTCGTTGGCGGCGAGATGCTGAATGTGCCGGGCCGTGGCTCGGTGCGTCCGGTGGTGAATGCCATGCTCGCGGTTTCCGTGGCTCCGGACGATGCAGTCCCGACAACGTTAGGTTTTACGAAAAAGCGTATCAGCCCCGCAGTTGTTTCGCTGACTCCGCTGTCTGTGGTGTCGTACAATCAATATGGAGATATCGTTGAAGAAGGCGTGGAAGGGTGTAGATTCACGGTTGTGCCTGAAACGCTTGGAAGCGTCGATTCCGAAGGCGTGTTCCATACTTCGCTCGAAGGAGGCGCGGGAAAGATAATTGCAGAAAAAGATGGCTTGAAAGGAGAAATAGAGGTGATTGTGCGCGCTGTTGAAAATATACGCCCTGCGTATGAGTCGTTGCTGATCGACGATGCACACAGTTGCTTGATACCTTTGATTGGAACGCTTGGCGGTTTGGATTGTGAACTTGATCCCGGCGCGTTGACATGGACGGTCGACAACCCTGCGGTTGCCGCAATCGACGATAATGGCGTCCTTACCGGTTTGGCGAATGGGACTTGTGTGGTTACCGGCACGCTCGACGACTTGGAAATGTCGATACATGTCACAGTGGAAATTGCCAAGGGAAAAATGGCGGTCTACGATTTCGCAGACATGCTTAATGATTCGGGCAACTACACTTCGACGGGGCTTACGAATGTGACATTGCAACAAGGATTGCCGGAGGGTTGGAGCGAAGGCGCGATGTTCAATGTGGAAAAAGCAAATGGACGCGTGCGCAATTTGAAAGTGACATTCAATGAGGATCTTTATGGACTTCCTGCCGGCATGGAATTGCCAATCCACAATCCGGACGGCGTGGTGAGCCGATATATACTTGCGTATAAGGATAATCTTGGAAACAGGTATACTTACGATGTGGATGTCGCGGCCGGAGATTCGATGTGGGCGTTTGATTTTGTCAACGAAGACGGTTCTCCGTTTGAAGTGTATCAATATCCGATTTATTTGGAATCTGTGCAATTGCATTTCAATACGGCTACCAATGCCACTTTCGCCGTGGGCGATTTGAATGCGATCTATCCGGAAGGGGCAGGCAGCGTGATGCAGATGGCAGATGGCAATGACTTGTCGGTGATTTGCGCAGGTGAATCTTTGACTGCCTTGTTCGATTCTGAAAACGAGGGCGTGGCCTATATCGCAATTTATTCAAGCGATGGCAAGAAAGTCTCTTCTGTCGGGATCGATGTGTATAGCGGCAGCAACGAATATCGCTGCGACACGGTTTGGCTGAGCGACGGCATTTACATTTTAGTCGTCAATGTCGACGGCCGGCAAATGACGCGTAAATTTATCAAACGCTGATCGGATGCGGATATGCGCGGTTCAACATCGGGTGTGCGCAGAACGCGAAGCAACGCTTTGCCGCATAGAGTCGTTGATTGATTCTTCTGCTGCCGATTTGTATGTGTTGCCCGAAATGTTTGCTTCGGGTTTTGAAATGGACGCGAAGTCGGTGGCGGAACCGCCATGCGGGCCGACGTTCGGATGGATGCAGCAAGTCGCGAAGCGGAAAGATGCAGCTGTGGCAGGAAGCGTGGCGGTTTGCGATGGCGGCAGATATTTCAACCGATTGTATTTCGTATGGCCGGACGGGACGCACATTAGCTACGACAAGCGGCATTTGTTTGCATATAGCGGAGAAAACCTGCATTATTCGCAAGGGTCGAAACGTGTTGTGGCGACATATAAAGGCGTGCGCTTCTTGCTTCAAATATGCTATGATCTGAGGTTTCCCGTTTGGTCACGGAATGTGCGCGATTACGATGTTGCCATTTATGTTGCAAGTTGGCCCGTAAACAGAATTGGCGTATGGGATTTGCTGTTGCAAGCCCGGGCAGTGGAAAATCAGTGTTATGTGGTTGGCGCCAATCGGGTTGGCGACGATTCGATGTGCCATTACACGGGACATGCTGCCATCATTGATCCTTACGGAAGGAAAATATCGGAATGCGATTCTGAAGACGAAGCAGTAGCAACGGCAGAAATCAATATGGAACGATTGGCTGCATTTCGGGAAAAATTTCCTGTTTTGTCCGATTCCGATTCATTTTCCATAGCGGGGACTTGAATAGAACTCATGTATTTTTTAGCGGGCATTGGAAGCGCCAAATCTTCTGAAATCGGCTTCCAATGCCCGTTTTAGTTAAATAATGGGCCTTGAAATGTTAAAAGGAGCAAGGGGAGTTGCGCGACAAAGAGTCTTTCTCTAATTTCGCATAGAAAAGGCATGCCACCATGTTGCGGCAGAATTTTTCATGAGAATTTAAACTTTTGCTACTGAAGAGTGTTATATGATTGAACAGTTTGAAAAGAGTGTAAAAATGGAGAAGGTGGATTTGAATATTCATGAAAGTTGTGGGTTCTATTGTGTTCCGGAAAAAGCAGCATTTAAATGTGTTGATAATCGAGAAGAAACAGACATCAGATTTATAGAAACAAAATCGACATATTCGCGAATTTATTTTGTCCTTGAAGGCGAATTGAAATTCAAGATCAACAAGCAGCCGGTCGTGCAAAAAGTGAAAGCGGGGAATTTCATAATGGTTCCCTGCAATTCTTATATGATAGCTTCGGTGGGCCCGGGAAGTTATTATGTGATTTGCGAATTTGCCGAAAAAGAGCCTTTTTGCCCGAATTACTCATTGGTCGATTTGATGCACGATTGCGAGGACTTGACTGCTGTTCCGGCCGATTCGTCTGCCGTATTGCCCGTGAAAGCTCCAATCGAAATGTTCTTGAAGTCGGTGCTTATGGCATTGGACGAAGGCATGCAATGCGCCCACTACCACAACATAAAGAAAGAAGAACTGTTCATTTTGCTGTGTGCTTGCTATACGCGAGAAGAGCTGTGCTCGATGTTTCGTCCGCTTTTTGCTTATGATGAGGACTTTGTGCAATCGGTGTTGAGGAAATACGACGAAGGCGCAACGGATGCCGAGCAGCTTGCCGCTCTTTTGCACATGCCTTTGACTTCGTTTCAACGGAAATTCAAAAAGTACTTCAAGACTTCCGTGAAACAATGGTCGTTGGACCGGAAAGCCGAACGGATGTTGAAAGACATTCGCCAAAGCGATTTGTCGATGTCGGAATTGTCGGAGAAGTACCAATTCTCGTCGCTGTCGTATTTCTCCAATTTCTGCAAGCATTACTTTGGAAAAACGCCTTCGGATTTGCGTGAGGAATATCGCAATTCGAGGAAATAAAAAATGAAAGGCGATGAATGTCGCGGAAACTTGTTTCCATCATTTTGAGGAAAATATTTCTTCCGACGTTCTTCCGGAGCGATTCACTTATCCTTTTTGCTATAAGCCGCATCCTTTGGTAGAAGAGGCTGCGCGGATTGTCGTACGCGATCTTTCGTCTTTTCCTGCATGGAAGGAGGAGGTCGGGCGTGGAAAAATGTTTGGCGTTCTTGTCGTGGCGGACGGAAAGGGGCGGATTGGTTTTATTGCCGCCTATTCCGGCAATATTGCGCACAATACGGATTATTCTTATTTCGTGCCTCCCGTTTACGACGTTTTGTCGCCTGACGGCTTTTTCCGGAAAGAAGAGCTGGAGATTTCCCGTATCAATGAAAAGATTTCTGAACTGGAATTGTCGGAGTCTTTCCGTTTGGCTCGCGAGTGTTTGGAATCGGTGCGAAAAGAAGCTGCTTGTGAAATATCGTCCTATGCGGAAATGATGAAAGAAGCCAAGAAGCGGCGCGATGCAGCCCGAGGGTTCGGCATCGACGATGCAGCTCGCGAACGATTGCTTTCGGAAAGCCAATATCAAAAGGCGGAATTGAAGCGGATGAAACGGCGATGGGACGCAATTGTTGGCGATGCCGAGGCAGATGCAGCCGTTTTCACGCGGCAGATCGATGCTTTGCGCCGCGAACGCAAGGAACGTTCGGTGGCATTGCAACGGAGGGTGTTTGAGAAGTTCGATTTTTTGAACGCCCGAGGAGAGGTGCGGAATGTATGCGATATTTTTGAAGAGGCGCGCCACGAGTTGCCGCCGGCCGGCGCAGGCGAGTGCGCCGCTCCTCGATTGTTGCAGTTTGCCTATGTGCACGGCTATCGCCCGTTGGCCATGGGCGAATTTTGGTTGGGAGAGTCTCCGGAAGGGGAGATTCGGAAGCATGGGCAATTTTATCCGTCGTGCAAAAGCAAATGCGAGCCGATTTTGAAGTTTATGCTGCAAGGGCTCGATGTGGAGGCAAGTCCGCTTGAAGTGGCCCATTGCGGCGAGCAAGATTTGTCGACGGTGTATGAAGATGATGCGATATGGGTTGTCGACAAGCCGGCGGGGATGCTTTCCGTTCCCGGGAAAACAAGGCAAGATTCGGTCAGCGACATCGCTTGCCGGAAATTTTCGCCCGAGGCGCGGCCGCTTGTCGTGCATCGTTTGGACATGCACACATCGGGATTGCTCGTGGTGGCGAAAACGATCGACGCCTACCGTGCACTGCAAAAGGCTTTTGCCGAGCGGAAGGTGGAAAAACGCTATGTGGCAGTGCTCGACGGCGAGGTGGAGAAGGACGAAGGCGATATTCGTTTGCCTTTGCGTCTTGATTTGGACCGCCGTCCGATGCAAGTGGTCGATTATGCGCATGGGAAAGAAGCTGTCACGCGCTATCGCGTGTTGGCGCGATCGTCGGGCGCAACGCGGGTGGAATTTGTCCCGTTTACGGGACGGACGCATCAGTTGCGCGTCCATGCTGCGCATCAGTCCGGCTTGAATGCGCCGATAAAAGGCGACATGCTGTATGGAAATTTCTCCGACAGGCTGTATTTGCACGCTTCGTTCTTAAAATTCAATCATCCGGTTGATAATAAAGAAATTATATTGGAATCAATTCCGAATTTCTGATTTTCTGGGAAGGATTAATGTGTTTAAAAAGGTTAAATATATGCTTTAAAACATGTTTTTATAGCATAATATTGAACAAAAGGTCTTATCTTTGCATTGTAAATAATGCAAAAGGGGAGGCAGAGGCCTCCGAAGAACACATGAATCATGCCGCAAAATGCGGCTTTTGAAGAATGATCGTAAGATCTTTAAGGGTTTTCATAAGGTATTAATTTAAAAGGTTGATTGTTATGAAAAAGGTTTTGTTTAGGTTTGCCAAGTGGTATATGGCCACGACGGCAGAGGCATTCAGTATTAATGACAAATGCCTTTATTGATTGTGAAAAAAAGAATTTTAAATGTTATTAGCAGGAAGGCAGCGCTTTGGCGCTGCCTTTTTTTGTTTGCCCCTAATTTCGTGCCAATTTTAAAGGAAAAGGCTGTGTTTACGGCAAAACAAAATCAAACAAGTTTGATTGTTATGCACTTAAATTTTGCTATCTTTGTAGGAAACAACATTTTATTTGTTGTTTGTAATACTGTGAACACTATAATAGTGTTGTGTATCTTGACCCTCATGATGTGGTATGATGGATTGCATCAAGGATAAATAAAGCACAAAGATTAGATATAAACCTAACGAAGAAAGCATATTTGCAAGATTTGGGCTTAATTAAGTTCGCTACTTGCATAGATTAGAACAGGCAAGAGATGCATCTTGAAGAAATAAAACTGTTAGAAAAAATATTAAAGACGTTATATTATGCGTTTCAAGTTGATATTGGAAGTAAATAAAAGGGAATTTGGCAATTTATTGCCAATCAATTATCAATATGAGCAATCGGGAGCTATTTATAAGATTCTGTCGAAAGCAGACGAGGCTTATGCAGCATGGTTGCACGACAATGGGTTTCAATTGGAAAATGGAAAAACATTCAAGCTTTTTACGTTTTCGCGTTTCAAAATAGAGAAAAGGAGAATTTGGCCCGAAGAAGAACGGTTGCAAATATTGTCGAACACAGTAGAGTGGCAAATTGGTTTTCTGCCCGAAAAGAGCACAGAGAGCTTTATTCAAGGAGTTTTCCAAAACCAGATCTTTGAGATCGGAGACAAGAAATCAGTGGTGCAATTTATTGTGCGTAGCGTGGAAGCCATGCCGGAACCCGACTATTCGGAACGGATGAATTTTGCCACGATGTCGCCGCTTTGTTTGAAGTTTCGCCATTCGGACGGCAAAACCGATTATTTGCCGCCGACGGATGAACGCGCCTCTTCCCTGTTGTTCAATGGATTGGTTGATCGCTATCGAACGTATTATGGGAAGGATTGTCCGCATGCTGCGTCGGAATGCAAGCTGCATGTGATAGGTGAACCCAAATCGGCAATTGTGAAACTGAAAACGGGCAAGCCGGAGGAAACGAGGGTGCGCGGCTTCATGACCAAAATGGAGGTGGAAGCTCCCATCGATTTGATGCGGTTGATGTATGAAAGCGGTGCCGGCGCGTTGAATGCACAAGGCTTTGGGTGTTTGAGAGTTATGAAATAAAAACTGAAATTATGATACGAGAGATTGTTAATTTTATGCGTGATCTCCTTGAAGATTGCCCGGATATCATGAAATGGAATCTGAAACCTAACGGAGGATTATATATCTTTGTGGATATTGATTCGGAAGGGAAATGGCTGAATGAGAATGGAGTTTACGGCAAAGACTATGTATATGTCAATGCAAATGCAGACGATTCAGGATGCTCCATATCCATTGATTCGGTCACAGATTTTGAGGAAGAGGTCAAACGTGTCGGGACATCAATGCACAAAACCTTGGATGGAGGAGCATATAAAATCTTTTCATGTTCTCCCTTTGCTGTCGTGTTTAAGAAAAAATCATGGTCGGAGGGAAATATTGATGGCAAACTGTTGTCCACTTATTTTGGGAATGCCAAGAAATATTGCTCTTTGGAAGATCAGCCGGTGGTTCTTGATTTCGAGCGTATTTGCCTAGAAATATTGCCCAATTTGGAGCGGTTTGTCGAAGAAAAGCCGGATGGCAAAAGTGTCGTTTGGGTAGATTGCTTGAAGAACGATGAATATATAAGCATCTATTTGCGAAGCACATCATTGGAGAGTTACAAGGAGGCTCATGACAATTATTTAAGCGATAAACTATTTAATACACATATATACGATAAAACAATTAATGGAATAACTTACGGGTTAAGCGGTTTTCTGAACGGATTGAACAACAAAAAGCCATTCTTGCCTCATCGAACGGCGGCGTTGGATGGCGGGATCTCCGGTCGCATTTCTTTTGAAGACGCGATCGCGCTCGATCGTTTTCAATCTTTAATTTCAAGAAAGATAAAGGTATTGCCCAATCCTCTGCCCATTGCAGTAAACGATCGTGAAGTCAACAAATTGTTTTTCACGCTGTTCCATGGCAATGAAACCGCATTGTCTTATCGGGAGATGATCAAAGAATTGTTTGAGCAGCATGAAATAGAACAATTGTCGGACTTTTATCTGTTGAATTACTTTAAGGAGAAAGCAATTGTTATCAACGATATTGATTTCGTTCCCATGTTCCGGTATTATTTTGAAAGGCCGGTGCGGATTGAGAATGTAATGCAGGTGGGAAATAAGCAAAACAATGTATTTATAGCGGAAAATGACATTCTATTGAAAAATGTTTTCGATTTTGAGAGAATTGTTGTGAAGGAAATATTCAATAATTGTTTGGTAACAATTAAGAAAGACGGTTCCTATATTTCGCATTATTTTGGCGAGATAAATAATGCAAATGACGTAATGCATTCTTTGGTCATGAAGTATAGGATGGCTTTTTATGAGTATGTCTATAAGTCGAAATGGAATGCAATTGACGCGAGGATGTTTGACGATATGATGTTTGCTTCCATATTGGCGAATATCAAGAATGACGAAGTGAAAGCTCATTTTTCAAACAATTTCGTGATCAAAACGAAATTAAATATTTGGTTTAGCTTATACAACATGTTTAACAATAAAAACAAAGAAATCATGGCTTCTAATGTAACTGCCTTGTTGTCAAAAATGAGAACTGTGGCAAAGAGAGAATCTGTCCTTGACTCTCCTGAGGAGTTTGCTTTCGCAGCCGGACAGTTAGTGTCTTATCTGATTGATCAAAGCGAGGCAAGCAACAAATCGTATGCGATGCTCGAACCGTATTTGCAGAAAACAAAATCGGCACATTTGCAAGATGCCATTGCCCACAGCTTCTCGCAATACAAACATGCCATTTCTGTATATAATGGAGCGTTCAAGTCGTTAGCATCGAATGTGATGAGCTACGACGGGGATGTGGACATGAAACCCTTGTTGAAGTATTTCCTTGCGGGATGTTTCAGCGGTTGCGTGATTTACGATAAAAAAGAAAATAACGAATAAGGAGGATTTAGTTATGAATGAATTTAAAAACAGAGTGTTTGGATGTGTTGCAGTAAAAGCAATCAATTCAAATTACAATGCCGACTTTTCAGGCCAGCCTCGAACCTTGCCCAGCGGAAAGGTGTATGCAACGGATAAGGCGTTGAAGTATTCAATCAAGAATTATTTGAAGCACGTGTATGGAGATGAGACGATTTTTTATTTCAAGACATTGGATGAAAAACTGAATCCTATTTCGTTGGATGAGGCTTATGTGAAATGTTTTGGGGATTATCCTTATCAAGGGAAAAAGGTCGACAAGGTTTTGGTAGCCAAGAATCTGCTTTCTTGTTTGGATGTTCGGCTGTTTGGAGCCACTTTTGCCGGCAAGACCAATGTTTCGTTACATGGCCCGCTTCAAATCAATCATGGCGTGAATGTTTGGCACGAAGATAATATCTACACCGAACAAATTACTTCTCCTTTCAGCAACAAGGATGATTCTAAACAAACTTCATCGTTGGACGATGGGAAAGGTGATTCTAATAATGAAAAAAGTATGACTACTATCGGTCGCCAATCGAAATTGGAAGAAGGCCATTATGTGCATCATTTTTCCATCAATCCGCAGAATTTAAAAGATGTTGCATCTTTGGCGGGAGATGATGCCCAAGTGCTGTCGTTGGAAGATATTGGAAAGGCAAAGGAGGCAATGCGCAGAGGTGTCACCTTTTACGATTCGGCTTCAAAAGCCGGTTGCGAGAATGAAATGTTGGTATGGCTTCAATTGAAGGAAGGATCGAAGGTGGTATTGCCAAACTTCATGGATCTGGTGACATTGGATTCGGAAAAGGATGGAGGCAGATACGTTTATGACTTTATGCGATTAAAGGATAGAATTAAAAATATTGTGGATGAGATTGAAAACATCGAAGTGTATTACAACAGACAATTCGTATTTGTGAAAAATCTTCCGGAAGGAACAAAGGAAATGGATTTGTGATATGGAAAACAATAGATTGATTTCCTTTGACTTGAAAGCGAATTTCGGTTTTTTCAAGAAACCGGATGTCAACGAAACGTATCTGACCTACAATATGCTCCACAAGCCGGCCTTGTTGGGTATATTGGGAGCAATTGCCGGATTGAAAGGGCATGAGCAAAACGGGAAACTTCCGGATTATTATAAATCGTTGAATCATCTGAAAATAGGCATTAGCCCGTTGGAATCCTCTAATGGAAATTTTCAGAAATGTTTCATTGGATATAATAATGGAACCGGTTTTGCCAATAAAATGGATAAAGAGGAAGGTTGTAATCTGCAAGTTACGGAACAAACCCTAATACGCCCGGCGTATCGTTGCTATTTGCTTTTGGACGATATCGCAATCGACTCTTTGCTGTACAAACGATTGAAGGAATGCCGAGCAGAATTTCTTCCGTATATGGGCAAGAACGATTTTTCGGCATGGTGGGAGAATTTTACGGAATATGATTCTTTTTCGCGATTCGATTTTGATTGCGATTACAAGGTCGTTTCAATTTTTATGAAATCAGAGGGAAAGATGTCCGATTTTAAAGTGCCCGCCAAAGGAGGGCGTGGAAATTGGGGAAATGCTCATCCCGTTTATTTATATTTTGAGAAACTTCCCGTATCCTTTGATGAAAGGCTGTTTCAATATGAATATAGAGATTTCATTTATGCGCCTGCTATGTTGTTTCGTGGAAGATTGGAGGGAGATTGCTACTGCATTGGCGGCAATCAGGTAGTTCAATTGTTTTAAAAACAAAAGGTATGGACAAGATTTGTTATGACAAAAACTTTTTTGACTCGCTTATTAAAGACAGCTCAAACTATTATGCGCATTTGCCAAAGGATGATGCGCACGGAAAAGCTGAGACGTTGGCAGAGCATTCAGGGTTGACGTATGCCTATGCTTTGTCGCTCATGGATGCGTTGTCTTTGAGGCCAATTGTTGTCAACTTGATAAACTTGTCCATACCAAAATCTTTATCGGACAAGGCGGATTTTATTGCCGATGAAATGCAGACATTGTTTGCCCAGTCGATAGCATTTCACGATCTGGGAAAGGTCAATCATAAATATCAGCAGGAGAGGATGCGCAACCATTCGTCATGCTTGAAAGTGGATCATCAGTTTGGAAGTAGCCATGCTGCCATTGGGATGTATTTGTTTCTTGCATTCTACTACAAAAGGACAGAGGCGGTAGAGGATATAGAGATTCAGAAATTTCTCGACAGTATTGCCGCGTTTTTCAGTTATATCATTCACCAACATCACCACCCCATACTTATTGACGGACAAAGGAGTGAGTTATGGGATGACGAACAATTGTATGAATTATCTTCGTATTTGCCGTTATTCGGCCTTCATTTTCAAGACGTGCGGAATTTTCACGATTCTTTATTGAAATATACTGCAGACCGTTTTAGCGCATACAATGATTTGATGGATGGAGCAGATATGCCGACATGTGCGCTTTACGCATTATTGAAGCTGAATTATTCGCTTCTCACGGCATCTGATTATCTTGCTACGGCTCACTTCATGAACGGTTGGACGGAAATGGTGACAGATTTTGGGGTGATAGATGATGCTTTAAGAAACAAAATTGCGCGCAACGCCTCAGTTTACAAATACAATAAACAGATATATGAAAACTTGCAGACCGTGAATTTGCCGGATCCGGATTCGCTGCATGCTTCGTCGAATGCCAATTTGAATACATTACGACAATCTTTGGCCATTGAAGCAATTCGCTGTGTAAGAAGTCATCCATCCGACCGATTGTTTTATCTTGAAGCTCCCACCGGAAGCGGGAAAACAAACGTATCATTGTTGGCTGCCTCCGAATTGTTGGCTTCCGACAGAAGCTTGAATAAGATTTTTTACGTGTTTCCTTTTACGACATTGATAACACAAACTTATCGTTCATTGCAAGAGACTTTGGATTTGGATTCGTCGGAAATGGCTGAGGTGCATTCAAAATCGTTTTACAAGACGGGAAGATATGACGAAGACTACAAGAATTATATAGGGCATCTGCTTGCAAACTATCCGATTGTGCTGTTGTCGCATGTCAGATTCTTTGATATCTTGAAAACAAACAATAAGGAAACAAATTATATGTTTGGCAGACTGGCCAATTCGATAGTCATTATTGACGAAATGCAATCTTACAATCCATCGACGTGGAATGTGATATCCTATTTTATCGTTCATTATGCCGCGATGTTGAACATGAAATTTGTGATAATGTCCGCAACATTGCCCAAGATTGGATATATTATTAATGAAAAGAACTTCGTTTTCTTACTGGAAGACAAGAATAAATATTTTTTGAATCCCAACTTTCGTGACAGAGTTAAATTCGATTATAGCTTGTTGTCGATGGATATGCCGAGAGATGCGGATGAAAGGGCCTGTTATCTTGCGAATTTGAAAAGTGTATTGCAGGAAAAGTCTTCGCAATATGCATCTGCCAATATTGTTAATCCGGATAGTGTCCATACGATTATAGAATTCATTTACAAGAAAACTGCTTCTGAATTTTATGCACTTTTTGAGAATAACGATTTTTTCGACGAAGTGTTCTTGTTGTCGGGGACTATATTAGAGCCTCGACGGAGGGATATTATTCGAAAATTGAAATCTGAAGAATATAGGAAGAAAAAAATTCTGTTGATTTCTACGCAAGTGGTAGAAGCTGGCGTAGATATCGACATGGATATGGGGTTTAAGGACAAGTCGTTGATTGATAGTGACGAGCAATTGGCAGGAAGGGTGAATAGGAATGTCAAGAAAAATGGCAGTATGCTTTATTTGTTTAATTGCGATGCGGCGAAAAGCATTTATGGTGATGATGAACGATATAAATTGATGAGGGACATGGATCCTAATGATTACAGGGCAATTTTGGAACAAAAGGATTTCGATCGTTTATATGAAAAAATCATTGATAAAATAAGGAGAAGCAATGGGTCAAGATTTATGGAGAATATTGACTCTCTTAAAAAGGATATTAAAACTTTGAATTATTCAAAGGTCAATTCTGATTTGGAGTTGATAGAAAATTCAGGCTCGATATCTGTTTTTGTTCCTTTGAAGTTGGATGTGAGGTATTTCGGAGAATTGATTGATGCTTTGGAATGCTTGTCGATAAAATATGATGACACAGTGGACGGGAGAGATGTGTGGGAGAAATATGAATCGTTGATTCGCTATCAAGATTTTGATTTTGTTCGGAGCAGGATAAGCATGAAACGTCTGCAAGGAATTATGTCGTTCTATATATTTTCTATTTTTTCAAAGGGAAAAGATTTTGAATTGCTTCGCACATATGGAGAAGAGAAATATGGCTTTTTCTATTTGGAAAATTTCCCCAATGTTTATTCATTGGAGAATGGCATAAATACAAGAGTTTTATCAGATTCGATTTATTTATGATAAGAGTAAATGCCACATTAGTCAATTTATATCATGTATGCAAGCGGGAAATGTGGTTGCATGCCAACGGAATTCGCTTTGAACATACTTCTGATTTGGTATATGAAGGGCGGCTGATACATGAAGAGTCTTATCCGCAACGTTCTTCACGTTATGAAGAGATCGAATTGGATGGAATCAAAGTGGATTATTATGATGCGAAGCGGAAAGTGATCCATGAAATCAAGAAGTCGAACAAAGTGGAAGCGGCTCATGAATGGCAGTTGAAATACTACATTTATGTCTTTGAGCAGAATGGCATGGAAGGAGTGTCAGGGTTGCTGGAATACCCCGCATTGCGGAGGACGAAAGAAGTGACGCTGTGTGATGCCGATAGAAGTCGGATTGTTGAAATGTTGGACGAAATACAACAAATTGTTTCCGACGAGAATTGCCCGCCGTTGCAGGAGAAAGGCATTTGCAGGAGTTGCAGTTATTTTGAGTTCTGTTATGCCAAAGAGGAGGATGAGCAATGAAAAAAACATTTTATTTATTCAATCCGGGCATTCTGGAAAGAAAAGACAATACGCTGAAATTCACGCCTTGCGCCGACGACGGATCGGGGCTCGATGCAAGCGTGCAGCCGCGTTATTTGCCGGTAGAGGATATCAGCGAATTTTACGTGTTTGGCTCGTTGCGGGCCAATAGTTCGCTTTTCAATTTTCTGGGACAGAAGGATATCGCGGTGCATTTCTTTGATTATTATGAAAATTACACGGGTTCGTTTATGCCGCGCGACAATTTGCTTTCGGGCAAGATGTTGTTGGCACAGACTTCCAACTATCAGAATCGGAAGAAGCGTATGGCAATTGCCCGCAGCTTTATCGAAGGGGCAGCCTACAATATGCGCAAGAATTTGCAATATTATAACCGGCGTGGGAAAGATATGGAGGGCTTGATGGGGGTGATGGGCAAATTGGCCGCGCAAATCCCGGACACTCAGACTCCTGAAGAATTGATGGGAATCGAGGGACAAATCCGGCAATGCTATTATGACGCATTCAATCTGATAATCGACGATTTCGATATGGACAATCGAACGAAGCAACCGCCTCAGAATGAGGTCAACGCTTTGATTTCTTTCGGAAATATGGTGTGCTACACGGTTTGCTTGCGGGCCATTCATCAAACGCAACTCAACCCAACGATAAGCTATCTTCATACGCCCGGCGAACGACGTTATTCGTTGGCGTTGGATATAGCGGAAATTTTCAAGCCGATTATCGTGGACCGTGTAATATTTAAAGTTTTGAACCGACGAGAGATTCAAGAGAAGCATTTTGATAAAAAATTGAATAAATGCTTGCTCAACGCCGCAGGGAAAAAGATCTTTGTGAAAGCAATTGAGGAACGCTTGGGCGAAACCATTAAGCATCGCTCTTTGAAAAGATCGGTAAGTTACAGGCATCTGATAAAATTGGAATGCTACAAATTGGCCAAACATCTGTTGGCAATTGAAGAATATAAACCATTCAAAATGTATTGGTGATGTATGTGGTTTTAGTTTATGATTTTGGAGAAAAACGCGTCAACAAGATGCTCAAGCTGTGCCGCAAATATCTGAATTGGGTGCAAAATTCTGTGTTTGAAGGGGAGATTTCCGATGCCCGGCTGAAAGAATTATTGATGTTGAGCGATGTGTTTATGAAAAAAGAAGAGGACAGCATTATCGTATTTCGAGGGCCTTCGCAAGCATCGATGGACAAGCTGATAATAGGGAAAGAGCGTTCGTCGGTCGATGTTTTTTTGTGAACCGTTTTGTTGTCGACTAAGTGCATTCCACAGCCTTGCGATGCTATTGCTTTCTCGCCTGCTCTTTGACGTGTTGAAATACAATTAGTTAAAAACGTGTCGATGATACGGTGTGTTTTTATTATTGAGGATCGACATATTTATGACTGATATTCCGTATCTTTGTCATGCGCTAAGATCTTGTTAATCAAGGATGACTAATGTGTGTCTTTGAGGCTTTTAATCGTACTATAAGGAATTGAAATAAGATTTGGAAAAGGAAAAGGCGCGTTTGGAAAAGGCTTTTAATCGTACTATAAGGAATTGAAATACTAATTTCTCTTGTCGCAACAAAAGAGAAACATCCTTTTAATCGTACTATAAGGAATTGAAATCACTTACCTATAATGATAAGTGTGTACCTAAAATCTTTTAATCGTACTATAAGGAATTGAAATAATGTTAAACTTAAACTAAAACTATTAATTATGACTTTTAATCGTACTATAAGGAATTGAAATCCCGTATAGCGATTTTTTATTATACGCGGATTAGACTTTTAATCGTACTATAAGGAATTGAAATGAGGAGAAATAGATGAGTAAATGCCAATGCGGACGGCTTTTAATCGTACTATAAGGAATTGAAATAAAACAAAGCAAAAATGATACGAATAAAAGGAATTGCTTTTAATCGTACTATAAGGAATTGAAATTTGTTTTTTTGTTTTAGTTGTCAAATAAAATCGTAACTTTTAATCGTACTATAAGGAATTGAAATTTAAACAGCTGATTAGACAAATCCTGTGCAACCTTCTTTTAATCGTACTATAAGGAATTGAAATATGAGAGGAACAACGTGATATATGCACATTATTATGCCTTTTAATCGTACTATAAGGAATTGAAATACCAATTTCTCTTGTCGCAGCAAAAGAGAAACATCGCTTTTAATCGTACTATAAGGAATTGAAATAGAAAATAGCAATGGTCTGTTGCAGAGCCTGCAATACTTTTAATCGTACTATAAGGAATTGAAATTAAGTGATTAATAATGAGTAATTTTCTATTTGCAGAACTTTTAATCGTACTATAAGGAATTGAAATACTACTCGGCTTCGGGGCTGTTGGCGGTGTTCGGCACTTTTAATCGTACTATAAGGAATTGAAATGTAATTATCAATTATTTCAATGCCGGGAATCTCTGCTTTTAATCGTACTATAAGGAATTGAAATGGCGGAAATAGACCGCTTGTGCAAGGAAAACGATCTTTTAATCGTACTATAAGGAATTGAAATTGCCTCTAACTTGTAAAAAGGGGCAAGGGGTACTGTCTTTTAATCGTACTATAAGGAATTGAAATTAGAATCCACTCCGGCGTTTCCGACGATGTGGACACTTTTAATCGTACTATAAGGAATTGAAATATTATCTCCTTGCGCAAACGCTCGTCTTCCGAGACCTTTTAATCGTACTATAAGGAATTGAAATATTGGGCATAACGGGGAACATAACCCCATGTAGCCACTTTTAATCGTACTATAAGGAATTGAAATATAGTAACATCCGAGGAATCACCTCCGAGGTATTGACTTTTAATCGTACTATAAGGAATTGAAATTCACAATCACAATAGAAGGTTTTAGTGTCTTCTTTCTTTTAATCGTACTATAAGGAATTGAAATAACTGAGTCTACTGACTATCCTATTCCCGAATTTGACTTTTAATCGTACTATAAGGAATTGAAATCCAAGAGAACCAACAGCCATAGAAACACTCTGAGCTGCTTTTAATCGTACTATAAGGAATTGAAATATATCGAGCAATCGATGAAAGACAGCAGGACGGTTGCTTTTAATCGTACTATAAGGAATTGAAATTAGAATATAGACATACACGAATATGCTTCTGCCAATCCTTTTAATCGTACTATAAGGAATTGAAATAAAGCTGACATAGCGATTTACGATTTTATCTGACACTTTTAATCGTACGATGCAACATGTAGATATAATTGATAATCAAAAACTTATATTTTAAACGGTAGA
>ENA-OOXJ01001016-OOXJ01001016.1-human-gut-metagenome-genome-assembly--contig:-NODE-1016-length-20052-cov-3.397360_pt1 | contig 20052 bp, 13 predicted proteins | sample MGYA00241587_ERZ501343 | MGnify/ENA primary metagenome ERZ501343 (study PRJEB25962, sample SAMEA2042918) | human gut metagenome | biome: human gut; feature: human-associated habitat; material: faeces... | reverse complement strand
TGCCGTTTTTTTCAAGTGGTTCCCCGCTTCAGCAATGAGGCGGGGAACTTTTTTTGTATATGCACGACGCGGGACACTGATAAAAGGAATGAAAAAGGTGATGGAATGCAGAGAAATAAGAGGAAGAGAAAAATACTAAGGAAAATATGCAGGAACAGGAGGAATGTTGAGGGGAGATGTCAGATTTACAAATGGAAGGAGTGGCATCTTTAATAGTACGATTATGAGAAGAGCAGCAAGATATAAATCTAAGGTTTAGCCTATCAATAAAAGGACAGTGGAGCGTTTGAAGACTTTATATGTAAAATCTGTTATGATGTGGAATATACAGTCAGATATTAAATGAAAGATCTTTCTTATTTTGTATTATTTATTGTGCGGCTTTTAATAAGAAGTATAGATTTGTCTATTTGGACTTAAAAAACTAAATATTTCAAGCTAATTTGTACATTATGAGGATAATTATTTGTATCTTTGTCGCCCGAATAAATATAAGAAGCTTTGGGAAAGTTTGATAAATATAAAATTGACCTGAAAGGGATGCAGACGGATTCTATGAAATATGAGTTCGTATTGGATAATCTCTTTTTTGCTAACATTGATGGGCCAGAGGTACAGAAAGGCAAAGTCAATGTAACGCTGGTCGTGAAGAAAACATCTCGTGCTTTTGAATTGAATTTTCAAACAGACGGTATAGTATGGGTGCCATGCGACCGTTGTTTGGATGATATGGAACAACCGGTTACTTCGACTGACAAACTGATGGTAAAATTTGGAACGGAGTATGCAGAAGAAGGTGATAATCTGATTGTTATTCCGGAGGAAGAGGGTATCATTAATGTTGCATGGTTTATGTATGAGTTTGTGGCTTTGGCTATACCTATGAAGCATGTACATGCGCCAGGAAAATGCAACAAAATGATGAGTAGTAAATTGCGGAAACATTTGCGGACCACACCCGATGATATGGATGAAGATGCTTTTGTTGCAGATGATGAGTCGGATGTTCTTGATGAAGAAACAGATAACACGGTTGATCCTCGTTGGAATGAATTAAAGAAAATATTAGATAACAATTAAATATTAATGTAAAATGGCACATCCTAAAAGAAGACAGTCAAAAACAAGAACTGCAAAGAGAAGAACTCATGATAAAGCTGTAGCTCCTACTTTGGCTATTTGCCCGAATTGCGGTGAGTGGCATGTATATCATACTGTATGTGGCGCATGCGGCTATTACAGAGGTAAACTTGCAGTAGAAAAAGAAGCTGCTGTGTAAGTACAGAGCGGTATTTTAACTTGTGCTTGAATTTCGTGTGTCTAAAAAGATTTGTATAAATGTGTTGTGCAAACCTTTTTAGACCACCGTTGTTTAAGTACTCCTATTAGTAAAGAATATTTTTGATGGAAAGAATAAATGCAGTAATAACAGGCGTCGGTGGGTATGTTCCTGATTATGTCTTGACGAACGATGAGATATCCAAGATGGTGGATACCAACGATGAATGGATTATGACTCGTATCGGAGTAAAGGAAAGACGTATATTGAATGAAGAAGGATTAGGAAGTTCTTATATGGCACGCAAAGCTGCTAAGCAGTTGATGCAACGTACTGGTACTAATCCGGATGATGTTGATTTAGTAATTGTAGCTACTTCTACTCCTGATTATCACTTTCCTTCTACGGCTTCTATTTTGTGTGACAAACTGCATCTGAAAAACGCATTTGCTTTTGATTTGCAGGCAGCATGTTCTGGTTTCCTTTACTTGATGGAGACAGCGGCTAATTTCATACGTTCTGGAAGATATAAGAAGATTATCATTGTAGGAGCAGATAAAATGTCATCAATGGTCGACTATACAGACCGTGCTACTTGTCCGATATTCGGTGATGGTGCTGCTGCCTTTATGATAGAGCCTACTACTGAAGATGTCGGTATTATGGATGCTATCTTGAGAACTGACGGTAAGGGACTTCCTTTCCTTCATATGAAAGCAGGTGGATCTGTATGCCCTCCTTCATATTTTACAGTGGATAACCACATGCATTATATTTATCAGGAAGGACGTACGGTATTTAAGTATGCTGTATCAAACATGTCTGATGTCAGTGCTGAAATAGCTGAAAGAAATGGTTTGACAAAAGATACGATTGACTGGGTGATTCCCCATCAAGCCAATTTGCGTATTATTGATGCTGTGGCACACCGATTGGAAGTTCCTCATGAGAAAGTAATGATTAATATTGAACGTTACGGAAATACAAGTGCGGGTACATTACCTTTGTGTATTTGGGATTTTGAGGATAAGTTGAAGAAAGGCGATAATCTGATCTTTACAGCATTTGGTGCCGGATTTACTTGGGGTGCCGTGTATGTAAAGTGGGGATATGACGGAAAGAAGCAGTAAACTGTTTTGCTGAACATATACATAGTAAGAAACGCATCCAATTTCGATTCGATGCGTTTTTTTGTCTCAATTAAAATACCTTGAAATAATGCATAAAGCAGGCTTTGTAAATATTGTAGGAAATCCTAATGTTGGTAAGTCTACGTTGATGAATGTTTTGGTTGGCGAGCGAATTTCTATCGCTACGTTCAAGGCTCAGACTACACGTCATCGTATTATGGGAATTTATAATACAGATGATATGCAAATTGTATTTTCGGATACGCCGGGAGTATTGAAACCCAATTATAAACTTCAGGAATCAATGCTGAATTTTTCTACTTCGGCACTGACAGACGCGGATGTGTTGCTTTATGTGACCGATGTGATTGAGACACCTGATAAGCATAATGATTTTGTTGAGAAAGTGGCAAAGATGGATGTTCCGGTGCTGTTATTGATTAACAAGATCGATTTGAGTGACCAGAATAAGTTGGCAGCCATTGTAGACGCGTGGAAAGAACTGCTTCCTAAAGCTGAAATTATTCCTATTTCTGCTTCTAATAAATTTAATGTGGATTATGTGATGAAGCGGGTAAAAGAACTCTTGCCCGATTCTCCTCCTTACTTTGACAAAGACCAATGGACTGATAAGCCCGCTCGTTTCTTTGTAACCGAAATCATCCGTGAAAAAATTCTGTTGTATTATGATAAGGAAATTCCGTATTCGGTTGAGGTGGTGGTAGAGCGTTTTAAGGAGGATGCAAAATCCATTCACATCAACGCTGTAATTTATGTAGAGCGCGATTCTCAGAAAGGAATTATTATAGGAAAGCAGGGAAGAGCTTTGAAAAAAGTAGCTACAGAAGCTCGTCGTGATTTGGAAAAATTCTTTGGAAAGTCTATTTTCCTTGAAACTTTTGTTAAGGTTGATAAAGATTGGCGTAGTTCCGACAAAGAATTGCGTAACTTTGGATACCAACTGGATTAAAGAAAAGAAGTTATTCATACGACTGTGATAGTCGCAAAATAAAGTGTGAGTGAATTATGGGAAATTTAGTTGCTATTGTAGGGCGCCCCAATGTGGGAAAATCTACGTTATTTAACCGTTTGACTAAAACCCGTCAGGCGATTGTGAACGAAGAAGCCGGCACTACTCGTGACCGCCAGTATGGCAAAAGCGAGTGGCTGGGACGTGAGTTCTCGGTGGTTGATACCGGTGGATGGGTAGTTAATTCGGATGATATTTTTGAGGAAGAAATACGCAAACAGGTACTAATGGCGGTAGATGAAGCCGATGTGATTCTGTTTGTCGTTGATGTTATGAACGGTGTTACCGATCTTGATCAAGAGGTAGCCGGAATTTTACGTCGTGCCAAGAAACCGGTACTGCTGATTGCCAATAAAACGGACAACAACGAGTTGCAATACAATGCGGCTGAATTTTATAGCCTTGGTTTAGGCGATCCTTATTGCATTTCGGCTATGACAGGTAGTGGTACAGGCGATATGATGGATCTTATTGTAAGTAAGTTCCGGAAGGAAACCTCCGAGATTTTAGATGAAGATATCCCTCGTTTTGCTGTTGTAGGGCGCCCCAATGCAGGTAAATCATCACTTATCAATGCTTTTATCGGTGAAGAGAGAAATATTGTTACCGAGATTGCCGGCACTACCCGTGATTCCATTTATACCCGCTATAATAAGTTTGGCTTCGATTTTTATCTAGTTGATACAGCTGGTATCCGTAAAAAAAATAAGGTAAACGAAGATTTGGAATACTATTCCGTCATCCGTTCCATTCGCGCTATTGAAAATTCTGATGTATGTATTCTTATGCTTGATGCTACCCGAGGCATTGAAAGCCAGGACTTGAATATTTTTTCGCTGGTACAGAAGAATGCCAAGGGGCTGGTAGTGGTAGTCAATAAATGGGACTTGGTAGAAGATAAGACTGTGAAGGTGATGAAGACTTTCGAGGATGCCATTCGTAACCGTTTGGCTCCGTTTGTAGATTTTCCGATTATCTTTGCATCAGCTCTTACCAAGCAGCGTATCCTGAAAGTGCTCGAAGCTGCTAGCATGGTTTATCGGAACCGTATGACGCGTATTCCTACTGCCCGTCTTAACGAAGAGATGTTGCCGCTTATCGAGGCTTATCCGCCTCCTTCCATTAAAGGAAAGTATATTAAAATCAAGTATATTACCCAGTTACCTAACACACAAATACCTTCGTTTGTGTACTTTGCTAACTTGCCGCAGTATGTCAAGGAACCCTATCGCCGTTTCCTGGAAAATAAGATGCGCGAAAAATGGAACCTGACGGGTACGCCAATTAATGTTTATATCCGACAGAAGTAAATATATTTTGTTCTTATCAGAAAGGTGGGAAGCTGTATAAATATAATACTGCTTCCCGCCTTTTTCTGTTTATTTGCATCTACTTTTGAGGTATACTGATGTTTAAGGGCGAATGGTTGCTTTGATATTGCCTATTGTATCAATATAGTAGACTGAATCGGAACGGCGAGCACAGAACAGAGCAAAATCGGGCAAGTATCTGAGCTCTTCGTACAGACAGGGGATAATCTCTTTTCCATCCCTGTTGATGTATCCGTAGGTGTATTCCATATAAATGGATTTCATCCTGGCTTCATCTTTGTAGGCTATTCTGGCAAAATTGTTTTCAAAAGAGTTCACATAATCGTATTTGATGGGGGTAATTTTTTTCCTGTCCTTGTCCATAAATCCTTGGAGGCTGTTCTGGCATACAATTACACGCCCGTCTTTACAGTAGGTTGGACCATTGAACTGGTAGTCAGGTGGAATAACATATTCACCTTGCAAGTTGATGAAGCCGGTACCTCCTTGAATATCTTCTACGTAGGCCACTCCTTCACTGAAGCTGTATGCCATTCTGTATTGCGGCTGTATAATAACTTGCCCTGTACTGTCGGCAAAGCCATATTTGCCTTCTTTCTTGAATGCGATACAGGTACCGTCGCCCGGATCGAAAAGCCATTCGTCGAACAGTGGAGGATAGACAGTTTTCCCTTGAGGATTGATGTAGAAGTCATCAGGAGCATTGTACACTTTGGCCAGTCCTGAGCGGAAGTTGGATACATGGTCATATTGCGCAGGAATGACCCATTGTCCGTTTTTATCAATGAATCCCCATTTATCACCTGTTCTGACAGCATTCAACCCTTTTTCGAACAGGTCAATGGGCTCATATTCGTCAAAAATGGGTGGAGTTATCTCTTTACCGCAGGTGTCTATCAGAGCGTATTTGTCATCGGTTTTCACAAAAGCACAGTTCAGTTTGAAGTCAGATGCCGATTTATAGCGTGGAGGAATGATTTCCACTCCGTTTTTATCAATATAGCCATACAGACCATTTAGTTTCACACGTGCCCTTCCGTTGCTGAATAGATCCGCATCATCATATTTAGGGGGAATAATTTTCTTTTCAAAGTGTTGTCCGATGCCTATAAATCCCCATTTTCCTTGTTCATTCTGGAAAGGCTGGTAGAGTAGGCAGGAATCTCCAACAGATGCCTGGAGCGTGTGGATGGATTTGTTTCCTTTTTTGTCTGTAAAGAGCACTGTAAAGGCAGCCAGGATAACGATACTCAGGACTGTCCACGTGACTGTTTTCAGTTTGTTGGATCTGCCGGTTGTCAGCTGTTTTTCATCGTTCTTTTTATCCTTGTTATTTCCTTTGTTTCCTTTCAGTTTCTTATTTTTTACAAGGGTTATTTCTGGTTCATCGTTTTGGGGAGCTTCTGTCAGTAATCTGTCCCATGCGTCTACTGTTTGCGGTCTGTCTTTGGGACGTGGACTCATTGCTTTCACGATGGCTTGTGCCGTGCGTGCCGATATTTGGGCAGGTACAGGCGGAAGTCCGTCGTTGTTCACATCGCTGGCTTCGGGAGGTATTTTTCCAGTGAGCAGAGTATATAAGGTAGCTCCCAGCGAATAAAGGTCGGTGCTTGGTTGGAAGTGCTCCAATCCACCAGTCTTGTATTGTTCCAGTGGAGCATAACCTTTGCTGATACCGGCAGGCGTACTGCTGGTTTGCTCTCCTTCCGTATCATAGCGTTTGGATACGCCAAAGTCTATTAACACTGCAATATGTTTGTCTTTCAGCAGTACATTGGCTGGTTTCAGGTCAAGATGCAGGATGTGATGACTGTGCAAGTAGCGTAAGGCATCGGTCAGTTGGGTGGCATAGTTCAGGGCTTCGGCTTCGGGCAGTGCCCCCTGTTGTGTGACAAGTTCTTTTAATGAACCGCCATCAATGTATTCCATAACATAGTAGGCCGTGCCGTTTTCTTCAAATACATCGTAGATGCGGATGATGTGCGGATGGTCGAGAGCGGCAATGGTCCTGGCTTCCTTGAGAAATTTCTGCCGGAAACGCTCCACCTGTTCGCGTGCTCCATCGGAAACGATACTTACATGTGAAGTATGGGCGTTTCGGTTGCAGAAGTCTTTCATGAAAAACTCCTTAATGGCGACTTTACGGCCCAAACCTTCCTGTAAGGCAAGATAGGTGATCCCGAATCCGCCTTGCCCCAGCACTGCTATCAGTCTGTATTTTCCGTTTTGTAAAGTGGCGTTAATATTTAATTGCATGACATTTAAGCGTTTTGCGTGATTATGGTTTCGACAAAGTTATAAAAAAATAAAATGAATATTCTTCTTTTTTCTTTACTTTCATTATTGAGAGAATCTAATTTTTATATGGGTTCTGGGGAAAGGTTATGATTCTTAAGTTCTGTCCTATTGTTGCATATGGTATATTCTGGCTTAGGAAAGTATGGCTGGGATTGCAATCGGATTGTCTTTTCGGTAGCCAATTGCTTGTCTTTGTTAAAAAACAGGTAAATGAACTGTCGGATACTGAAAAATTGATTACATTTGCCCGCAAACAAAAAACTAACTATGAATCAATTTGGAAAGTCATACTTGCTTTTGTTCTTTTTGCAAATGTTCTTTTTGCAGACAATGGCTTCGGATGGACTTTCGGAACTGTGCCGGATTGCTTCCGGTGAAAAATCATTGCAAGGATATTCGGCTGTATGCCGTTATCTGTATGAGCGAGAAGAACAACCTCAATTACTTGAACTCTATGCTGATTCCATTCGTTTGTTGGGCGAAGCCGGGAATTCTACTGATTGTTTTATCGAGTATTATGCATGGAAGAGTGAAGCCGCCTTTATCAGGGGTGATTTTAATGTTGGTTATGCCTTGAAGCGTCAGGCCATTGCGTTGGCCGAACGGATTGGCAATGCCCATTATATATCGGATTGTGCTAGCGACATGGGATATTATTTTAATGTGGATGCACGTTACGATTCAGCACGCTATTACTTCCGCAAAGGAATGGCGGTGTCGGAACGGGTACCTGAGCTGGCTGCGGCTTATCGGGTGATGCTGACCAATTATGCCAGTTCTTTTCTGTACGAAGGTGAAACAGACTCTGCTTTGGTGTATGCCCGTCAGGCGTTGCTCCGTTCAGAGGCCGATAAGGATACGGCGTTACTGATTGAAAATTATAATCAGTTAGGTACGATTTATCGCCGAAAAAAAGACCTTGAAGGGGTTATCCGGAACTTCAGACAGGCCCTGCTTTTGTGCGAGGCACAGAATAACTACAATACGGCTGCTTACATTTATGGCAACATTGCTACCGCTTATTGCGATTGGAACCGTGCTGCCGATGCGATTCCTTTTTCAAAGAAAGCGGTAGAGTATGCCGAACGGTTGGGTAACCGTCAAATGATGGGCGTATGCTATGTCAATCTGGGTGGTATACAGACCAATTACGGCCCGCAATTGGATGAAGGTATTGCGACCTTGAAAAAGGCGGTCAGTCTGTTGATGGAGGTGAACAACCGTCGCCGTTTATGCGAAGCTTATAGTTTTCTCACCAATGCTTATCGTTTGAAAGGGGAGCAGGATACAGCTTTGGTTTATCTCTCACAATTGGACAGGTTGTCAAGTGAGTTGAAAACCGATGCCGAACTTTATCGTTATTACCGGACAAAGGCACCTTTGTTGAAAGAGACCGGGCAATATGCCGAGGCAGCAGGCTATTTCCGTCAGATTGTATCTATGCTTGAACAGGGTTATCGTGATACCCGTGATTATGACAACTATTTTGCTTTGGCCGAGTGTTGTCAGGCGTTGGGTGATTCCCGACAGGCTTATACATACCTGCATCAGGCTTATGCTTTGCGCGATTCAGCTTCTCATGCCGAATATACCCGCCAACTCACCGATTATTCCGTGAAATACCAGACTAAGGAAAAGGAACTTGAAATCGTGCATCTCAAGCAGGCTCAGCTGGAGCAGAAAGCCAAACTGCTGCGCAGACGTTTCTTTTGGGGAGCGTTGATATCTTCCTTGCTTATTGTGTTGCTCATTATGCTTTATGCAAGGCAGCGGCAACAGATGCGTCTGGCTCGTTTGGCGCAGGCTGTGGGTGAAAAGGAAAGGCAGTTCCTGGAATTGCAACGGGAAACCGGACGTCGCTTGACGCGTAAATACATTGACGGATTGGAAAGCGAACGCCAACGCATTGCCACCGAATTGCACGATGATGTATGTAACAACCTGCTGGCGCTCGAAATGAGTGTCAGATTGCGCTCGGATGCGGATACGGAAAACGTAAAAGCGCCTTTGAATCAACTCGAACAAATACGCCAGCGCCTGCGTACGATGTCGCACGAACTGATGCCGCCGGTGTTCCAGTATGCCAACATCGACGAAATGCTTTCCGATTATGTGGCACATCTGGCCTTACCCGATGGTATGAAAGCTGACTATGTCTCGACCGAGAAAGCCGACTGGAACCATGTTCCTCAGGAAGTGGCTTTTGAATTTTATCGTATCGTGCAGGAAGCCGTAGGCAATGCCCTGAAGTATTCGGCTGCTTCGCTTGTCAGGATATGCCTGACATTGTCAGGTAACGAACTATCGTTGCAGGTGTCCGATAGCGGCAAGGGTTTTGAGGTAAACAAACGCACACAAGGGGCAGGGCTGCGTACCATCCGGCAACGTGCGGGGGCCATTAAGGCTCAGGTGGACATCACGTCCAGTCCGGGTAAGGGAACAACCATTGCCGTTGTGGCAAAAATTACACCGTTAGTCGATTGATAAAGATAGAAGATACCCATGGAAACCAAAACTAAAGCAGAGATACTGGCAGTTGACGATCACAGCCTCATTCTGGAGGGCATTTGTCGGGTAGTTGGGAAAATGCCTGATGTAATGGTGGCTGATGCCGTAACGTCGGGGGTAGAGGCGCTCCGGTTGATTGCCCGGCGCGATTATGACCTTTACATTCTGGATGTCAGCATACCCGATGTGTCGGGTTTTGAATTGATAGAGCGTATTCGCGAACTGAATGAAGATGCACGTATCATAGTCAACACCATGCACGAAGAAATATGGATTGTGAACCGGTTGGTGCAGTGTGGCGTCAATGCTGTTATTCTGAAGAGTGCCGTAACTTCCGAACTGGCAATTGCCGTTCACCGGGTGTTACAGGGTGAGTCGTATGCCTGTCCGCGTTTTACGGCGGTCTGTCAGAAGTTGCGTCGTTCCACTGCTACTCTGCATGCCAAGGATGTACCAACTCCTCGTGAACTCGATGTATTGCGTGGCATTTCACGTGGTCTCAATACTCACGAGATTGCCGTTGAACTGGGGATTTCCGACAATACGGTGGAGACATTCCGCAAGCGGCTCATCAGCAAGTTTGGAGCCCGTAATTCGGTCGATATGGTGTTGAAGGCGGTTTCTCGGGGATGGCTCCGGCTGGAGTAATCGCCGGAAAAATGCATAGTTCACGGTTTTCCGTGATTTTTAAGTGTTTCTCTTTGCGTATCTTTGGAGCGTAATTGGAATAGTGGTTTATTTTTGGTCACTCCAAAGAGAATCACGTTTGTATATCGTGATGATATAAGTCAATTCTATTAACTGGTTTTATGAAGAGAAAGCGTCCGGAACATAGCTTCCGGACGCTTTCTTATGTAATAGGTTAGAAAATGAGGTGTGGTTTTATCCTTCAAGGTTCTGTATCTCCACTTCTTTGACTTTCCGGAATAGGTCAGATGCAAATATGAAACTGTTCAACCGCTCGTTGGTGGAAGTGAAGATATCGTCTTTATTGCCTTCCCATTCTTTGTGTCCTTCGTATATGAAGATGATATTTTCGCCAATACCCATGACGGAATTCATATCGTGCGTATTGATGAGTGTTGTCATGTTGTACTCGCGGGTGATGTCCTGTATCAGTCCGTCGATGACGAGCGAAGTCTTGGGGTCGAGACCGGAGTTAGGTTCATCGCAGAATAGATATTGTGGGTTGAGAGCGATGGCGCGGGCAATAGCTACACGTTTCTGCATGCCACCGCTGATCTCGCCGGGATATTTGTCTTTGGCTTCAACCAGATTTACACGATCCAGGCAGAACATGGCGCGGCGTGTACGGTCGCGCAAGGTATCGTTACTGAACATGTTCAGTGGAAACATGACATTCTCCAATACCGTCATGGAGTCGAACAGGGCAGCACTTTGGAAAATCATGCCCATTTCGCGACGCAGGGCCTTCTTTTCTTTCTTATCCATGATCAGAAAATTACGGTTGTCATACAACAGTTCCCCTTTTTCTGGTGTCAGCAGACCTACTATACATTTCATCAATACCGTTTTTCCCGATCCACTTTGTCCGATAATCAGATTGGTCTTTCCGTTTTCAAAAGTTGCGCTGATATCAGTCAGCACATCTTTTCCTTCAAATGACTTGCAGAGACTTTTCAGTTCTATCATGGTCTGAAATGTTTATTTGGTCAGTAATTGGGTAAGTATAAGGTCGGCAAAAAGGATTAGTACGCTGCTTGTTACCACAGCGTCGGTTGATGCCTTGCCTACTTCGATCGATCCACCGTCTACCGTATAGCCGAAGAAGGCCGATACACTGGCGATGATGAAAGCAAAAAACAGTGATTTGATGATACTGCACCATACGTACCATTCGACGAACATGTATTGAAGTCCGTACTCCAAGTCTGTAGCGGTCATGATTCCTCCAAACCAGCAGGTGCCGAAAGCACCGATGATACCTGCGAACGTACTGAAGATTACGAGTAATGGAATGATGGTGACCATGGCGATTATCTTTGGCAGGATAAGATAGCAGGCGGAATTTACTCCCATAATCTCCAGGGCATCAATCTGTTGGGTGACACGCATCGTTCCTAATTCTGATGCAATGTTCGATCCGACCTTTCCGGCCAATATCAGACACATGATACTGGATGAAAATTCGAGTAACAGGATTTCTCGTGTTACGTAACCTACGGTCCATCGGGGCATCCATGGACTTTCGATGTTGTATTTGATTTGTATCGTGATGACAGCGCCGATAAAGAACGATATCAGCAGTACGATGCCGATGGAGTTTACTCCAAGTTGCTCCATCTCGTTACGGTATTGGCGGAAGAACATGCGCATACGTTCGGGACGGGAAAAAGTTCGACCCATCAGCATGATATATCTTCCTACGGTTCTAAGTGCCTTAAACATAATTGGTCAAGTATTTGCCTGCAAATGTACGGCTTTATCTTTTATTTTTGCTACATTTGCGGCAAATTAACGCAAGTATGGAAGATAGTAAAATGGTTCTTCGCACGGAAGATTTGGTGAAAAAGTACGGAAAGCGTACAGTGGTAAGCCACGTTTCCTTTAATGTCAAACAAGGAGAGATCGTTGGTCTGTTGGGCCCTAATGGAGCGGGAAAAACGACCTCGTTCTATATGACTGTAGGTCTGATTACTCCGAATGAGGGACGTATTTTTTTGGACGATTTGGATATTACAGATTATCCTGTGTATAAGCGTGCTCAGACCGGTATCGGCTATTTGGCACAGGAAGCATCTGTTTTTCGTCAGATGAGCGTGGAAGACAATATTGCTTCTGTACTTGAAATGACCAATAAACCACTGGATTACCAGAAAGACAAGTTGGAAAGTCTGATTGCAGAGTTCCGACTTCAGAAGGTGCGTAAAAATAAAGGTAATCAGCTTTCGGGTGGTGAACGACGACGTACGGAGATTGCCCGTTGTTTGGCCATTGATCCTAAGTTTATCATGCTCGACGAACCGTTTGCCGGTGTAGACCCTATTGCCGTAGAAGATATCCAGCAGATTGTATGGAGGTTGAAAGACAAGAATATCGGTATCTTGATTACCGACCACAACGTGCAGGAGACGCTCAGTATCACCAGCCGTGCCTATTTGCTTTTCGAGGGTAAGATCCTGTTTCAGGGAACTCCGGAAGAACTGGCTGAAAACCAGATCGTACGTGAAAAATATTTGAGTAACAGTTTCGTGTTGCGTCGTAAAGACTTTATGGTATAAGTAATATACTTGTCAATTGATGGCAGGTTTAGTTGGGCTCTGTAGAGCTGTTATGTAATGCTATGAAGAAACTTTGGTTGTTTATCTTATTTTTGATTATATCCCGGATGCTATGTGGAAATGTCTATTTCAAGCATTTGGGTAAGGCTGACGGACTTTCTCAGATTTCTGTCGTTTCCATTTGTCAGGACGAATTGGGGCGTATGTGGTTTGGTACGCTTGAGGGATTGAGTTGTTATGATGGAAATGAGATGGTAGTATATAAACCTTCTGTAGCAAAGGAATACAGCTTTCTGGGAAACGAGGTCCATAAATTGGTAAGTGGCCAGGGGAATATTTTCTTTACCTCTGATGGCGAGTTGATTCGTTATGATTTGCGTAAAGAGTCATTTTATGATTTGCATCTTAAAGCTTCGTGCCTTTATTCGGATGGAAGTGATGTCTGGGCTGCTGCTCATGATAGCATTTATCGTTGGAATCCGGTAGAAGAGAATTTTTCATTTGTATATCACATGGAATTGGGACAATCGGTTACCAGCTTTTATGTGGGGAAAGACCGTAGTCTTTGGGTAGGAACATTGACCGGATTATATTACATTGCAGAACCTGGAACACAACAACCAGTTTGTGTGATTCCAAATGTAAATATCTATTCTTTGTATTATGATACTCAGGGAGCTATGTGGGTCGCAGCCTTCCGCAAAGGAATGTATAAGGTAGAATCGATCTCTGGCAATCAATGGACCGTGAAAAAAGATTTTGTGTTTTCCAGTAATGATATTCGTTGCTTTGTAGAAGATGATGAAGGGAGTGTATGGATTGGAACCTTCAATGGTTTGAATAAAATAGATCGGAATGGAGAGGTTACATGCTATCGTAAAGATATGACTCCCGGGGCATTGAAGCATTCTTCTATTTTTTCATTGTATAAAGATCGGCAGGGTACCATTTGGGTTGGAACATATTATGGAGGAGTTCATTATTTTCATCCGGAAGTAGATCTGTTCAGGCATTATTCTGAAAATGACGGTAGACAGGATGGGGTGAGTTTTCCTTATGTGGGCAATATGGTGGAAGATAAGCGGGGAGACGTGTGGATTTGTACAGAAGGCGGAGGATTGAATCGCTGGGACAGGAAAACAGATACATTTACTCATTATCTGTCAGGGAAAAAACAATCTCCGTATTTCCCTAATTTGAAGTGTATAGAATATGACAAACAGAATGATTGTCTTTATATCGGCACGCATAAGCAGGGTTTTTTACGCTTCGATATAGCTTCGGCTACGGTTAAACATTATGCAGACTATGGTCGTACCAGTGATTCTTTTAACGAAGTAATCATGCAAGGGGACAGTTTGTATTTACTGTCAATGAAGGGTATATTTGTGAAAAAAGGCTATGATGGTGCTCTTGAACGTCCTTTCCCAAAGATCCCCGAAACATTGCGCGAAGGAGTCGCTATGTTTATAGATTCTGAACGTTTTATATGGCTTTCTCGTCGGAATGAACTTGTTCGCATCAATATGTCTTCTCCGAGCGAAAAATATATTTATCCGTTGGGACAGAAGGGACTTGGGAAGTTTATGGTAACAAAGATAACAGAGTCGTCTGACGGTACTTTGTTTTTTGGAACGATAGGTTCTGGATTGTATCGATATAATAAAGAATCGGACAGTTTTGAACATTGTCCGATGGCGGGTGCAGATTATATCTATAACATGCGGTTCCACATGTCAGGCTATCTGATTTTATTGACGGATCGTGGTATCCTTTGTTATCATCCTCAGACAAAGGATATGAAAATATTAGATGCGGAGAATCAATTGCATCTGTCTGCAGTAAACGATGGTTGTGGACTGCTTGTTTGCCATGACGGGGAAGTGCTGGTTGGTGGTTCGGAAGGTATGACCCGATTTTCTTTTTCTTCTTTATTCGATACCTTGCCGGAACATAACTTGTTTTTTTCGTCGTTATCAGTCAATGGAAAAATAGTGTCAGCTCGGAAAGAGGAAAAAATATTGCCGGTAGCATTGCCTTTCGTTTCTCAATTGAATTTATCGTACGATGAGAATAATATTACCATTTCGTTTGCTTCGAATAGTTATATAGATAATTCAGACCGGAAAATTTATGAATATATATTAGAAGGGTTTGATAAGAAATGGAATACGACTTATGGGAATACATTGGTCTATACAAATTTGGATCCGGGCAAATATAGACTGAAGGTTCGTGAGAAACAACTGAGTGAACGTGATAAAATTCATTCCATTGAGTTACCTGTGATAGTCCATTCACCTTGGTGGGCTACGTGGTGGGCTTATTCTCTATATGCTCTTTTATTTTTAAGCATAGTCAGTACGCTTGTTCGTAATTGGATGGCACGTGTACATTTACGAGCTTCTCTGGCGCAGGAAAAATTGGAAAAGGAGAAAAATGAAGAGTTGATTCAGGCTAAACTCCAGTTCTTTGCCAATATCTCTCATGAATTCCGTACTCCGTTGACGCTGATCATTTCACAGCTGGAAGCTTTGTTGCAGACTTCGGGGCTTTCTCCGTTTATACGCACTCGCTTACAGAAGATCTATAAAAATACGTTTCAGTTCCGTGAGTTGATTTCCGAGTTGTTGGATTTTAGAAAAATGGAGCGTGGTAAGTTGACTTTGCATGTTGCCCAAGCTAATATAGTCGCTTTTATAAGTCGCCTCTGTGATGACTTTCAGCAGCAGGCTCAGCTGCAACATATCCATTTGGATTTTCATTCGGAAACAGATACGGTAATGGGTTGGTTTGACAGCCGTCAGTTAAGAAAAGTTTTTTCTAATTTATTGTCTAATGCCTTGAAATATACGCCCGCTAATGGAAAAGTGGAAGTCCAAATCATAGAAGCGACTGAACAAATTGAAATTAAAGTTCTGGATAGTGGAGAAGGAATACCCAAAGAAGCTTTACCTTTTATTTTCGATCGTTTCTATCAGGTGGATGCTGAGGTCTCTTCTCCCGGTAGCGGTATTGGCCTTGCTTTGGCTAAGGGAATCGTGGAACTTCATCATGGATCTATTGGTGTACAGAGTGCTTTGGGGTATGGTAGTGTCTTTACAGTGACTTTGCCAAAAGAGAATCCGTTCCTTCAAGATGACAATGTGGTTTGGGACGCGGCTGAAGGAGAAATGTCGGATGTCCTGCCCGCTTTCTCTGAAATGTCCGGTACTGATACGGAAACAGTACCTGTAAGTGACATTCCTAAATCGGACAATGATGCAAAAGATTGTGTATTGTTGGTAGAGGATAATGAAGACTTGTTACAGATACTGATGGATTTGCTTTCACCGCTTTATCGGGTTATTATTGCATTGGATGGCAAAGCCGGGTTTGATAAAGTAATAGAAGAGCATCCGGATTTGGTTGTAAGTGATGTAATGATGCCTGTCATGTCAGGAACGGAAATGTGTATGAAGATAAAGAGTAACTTTGATTTGTGTCATATACCGGTTATTTTGCTGACAGCGATGACATCCGACAATAATAAGATGGAGGGATTGCAATGTGGAGCGGATGATTACATAGAAAAGCCTTTCAACAACAAACTGCTTTTGGGTCGGATTGCCAACTTGTTGCGTAATCGGAAATTGCTGAAAAAGAAATTTTCCACTGTGACACCGTCCTCTGCCGATACAAATGATGCCGGTATGCCGACTTTGGCATTGACTCCGATTGATGCCGACTTTTTGACACGCTTGGATGATGTGGTGAAGACGCATCTGGCTGAACCCGATTTTGATGTCAATCAATTGGCCCGTGAGTTAGGAGTCAGCCGCAGTTCGCTTTACAATAAGTTGAAGGCTCTTAGCTTCGTGACTCCGAATGAGTATATTCTGAATGTACGTTTGAAGGCAGCAGCTGATTTGCTAAAGAAAAATCCAGAAATGCAGATTACAGAGATTGCCTATCAGGTCGGTTTTAATTCTTTGCGTTATTTTCGCCATTGTTTCAAAGCATCTTTCAATCAGACGCCGCAGGAATACAGACAAAGCGAATGAGAGGGACTTATATTTCAAGTCCCTCTTTACAATCGCCAAGTTCATAGTTATGGATGTCAAGTCCATGTTTACGTTCGTCAAGTGAATGTTTACGTGGCATCATCCGTATATTCTTTCTTTCAAAGAATGTTTTGTTAACGCTTTCATCCCTTCACGGATCTGTAAGTATCTGGAAATCAAGTCTGTATTGTGAAAGAACGATTTTTCACACCTAATTTGCAAGTTTCACAAGCTGATAAACGATGAAATATACTCCTTCTCTTTTGTTCTTAAAACGGAAGCTTTCAACAGGAGTTACATTTCCGTTCCCTTTGACATCTATATTTTTTATAGTTTTCTTTTCTACGGTTTTGCCTTGTTCATTTTTTAGTTCAATAATCAAGTTTGCTTTGCAAGGAGCATCCAGGTTAAAGATAACAGGTTGTATCTGATCTTGTGGACCGTATACGACATCGACATTATTACTTGCGGCCCACATTCGTCCGAATGCCTGTTTGTTGGCATAATAAGCCAGCTTAGGTACACCGAATGCGTCTAACAGAGGCTTCTGGTAAGTAAACATATTAGCACCTGATTCCAAGCTACACCATGAGAATCCATCATAGCCTAAAAGAATTTGCTTTTTCATAGACTCCCATGCCGAGAAAGCTTGGAAAGCCTGGCTGATTTTCCATTCTTCAGCATCCAGTTTCCTGCCGATACTATTCTCTTCGTACTCCCATTCGTAGGATTGCACTTTGTACCAAGGTTCCTTTTGTGCCAGTTCCCAGTTGGGCTGTGCGGCCGATTCTTCATGTTCAAAATTGAAAAATGCTTTATCATTGGCATTGATGCAGGAGGCCGCCCATCGGTAAGGAGCTTTGCGCAATTCGCTCCATGTCGCTCCGTAGCCGGTATAAGCATCCTGGTTGCCTCTGGTCATTAGTTTTTCCATGATTACAGGATTGGGAGAGATGGGGTTGCCTTTGTAGTCCATGCTGCCGTCATAGTTACCATAATGTGTATGTCCCCAGAAGGAAGTCGGAGAAATAAGCCTGCTCGTATCGGCCTGGCTGATCGTTTTATAAATCAGGTTCATGTAGTCGTGCGAATCTGAGATATCATGCTTTTTGAAACGGTTAGGATGGTTTCCGGCTTCCCACATGACAATGGATGGATGATTATAAACTTGTCTGATGTATTTGGGATATCCTTTGAAGTCTACGTTCCATGCTTCTCCTTCTCTGACCCATCCGGCTGTTTGCCATAACAGGTAGACACCCAATTGGTCAGCATATTCTGCATAGCGCGGGTCATTAATACCATCGATTGTATCTTTTTCTGCATGTACATGGATACGCAGCATGTTTCCATTCATTTTCTTTATCTGCAACAAGTCTTGGATAATGGTTTCGTCAGATACACAACGGTTGGTTTTGGCTATTGTCTCGATGGGATATCTGTAACCCAGGATCTGGGCTCCATTCAACATTTCTACCTGATTGTTTATATAGAGTTTTCCTCTCTCCTGTGTTATAGTACGGATACCTGTTGTTGTGACATAATCGTCGATAACTTTGCCTGTTTTATCTTTTAGAATGACTTCCACTTTATACAAGTTGGGATGGTTGGGATGCCATAACAATGCATCAGGGATACTCAAAGGGATCGAAACTTTATTATTGATAGATGGTCTGATTTGGATTTCCTTTTGAATACTGGCTACTACTTCTCCTTCTTTCGGATACCAGGGGTAATAGTTTATTTCTATGCTTCCTTTATAATATTCTACTCCGTTATATTGAATCGTAATCAGATTGGACTGTACGGCTTCTTTTTCGTGAATGGTCGAAGTATGAACAAGTGCGTCTTTAATCATGCATCTGCTTGTCAGAATCAATTCTGTCCTTCCCAGTAACCAGCCTGTATAGGGGTCGGAGGGTGAGTGAAGCATTCGGTGGCGTGCTTTGTATGGCTTGACACGTACAGCGATCAGATTCTCCTGATGGGGAATCATGTATTCGGTGACATCCAATTGGTAGGGGTGTCTGTCGTTGATGACAATGACGGGTTGTCCGTTTATCCACACTTCACCTCCCGGATCCAGAGTCTCCAAGTTCAGAATGGCGCGTTCGCAATTGTCAATATGTACTTTCTTTCTGAGGTAGTAACTCTCTTCTTTTTCTGCCAGTCCGCCATGTACAGAGGGTAATTTTACTTCTGTCCATTGGGCATCGTTGTACTCTGGGCTATACCATTCCTTTATGGGAACGATGGGGTCGAAGTCTTCGTCCCATACCAGCGAGGTGTAGAAGGGCGTGTGTGCATTGGCTGCATCCTGTACGAACGAATACAGTTGTAGGTTGTCCATATAGGTTGTTCCACCGGTAGAGGTGAATGACGTTTGGTTGATTATGGGAGTGAGGTTGGCATCAAGAGGACATTCCAAAGTGAGTGTTGAATCGAGTGTGACAAAGAATCGTTTGTTGTCAAAATCTCCATATATTTCCAGCATGTACTGGGATTTGCCTTTATAGTTCTTTTCCTGATGGTATTGGCCTGATTGCACATGAATCTTTTGGTCCTGCAACTTTACGGATATGACAGCTTGTTCTTGATTACCAAGGCTTAAAGTGTAACAGGAAGCTTCGTTCTGCAAATATGCTTTTAGACGGAAACGCCATTTGATGTCTTCCGTTTCTCTTTTAATGGTACAATCTGACAGGGACAGTTTCCCGTTAGCGATTTTACTGCCTGTCTGTTGTTCCCATAACTTCCATTCTTTTTGTTGTTCCAGTTCTTTTCCCGGACGATATCCGTAGGCTTTCCATTGTTTCAGTGATAAGGTCTTTCTTGTTTGTGAAGTAGGTTGAAGCTTAATGCCCTTTAAGGTTGATGGTACTTCCTGAGAAGAAAGAACTGGACGGTCTAGTTGTGGATTGTTCCAGAATTTGGCTGCATAATTTCCATATTTGGCCAGGAAATCGATACGTTGTTCCAGATTCATCCATTCAGTCTCTCCGTGGAAGTCCGTTTCTCCATTGGCTTTCACGTCAGAGGTAAAATAGCGCGTTTCAAGGGTTGATACTTGCCCGCTTGTGGATAAAGCCCATAAGCTGCTTAAAAGAAAAAGTATTTTTTTCATGGCTTATTAATTTCAATAGTTCGTTAATTTTATAAAAGTTACACCGCGGCGCGAACGCCGTAGAATA
>ENA-OOXJ01001012-OOXJ01001012.1-human-gut-metagenome-genome-assembly--contig:-NODE-1012-length-20077-cov-2.968285_pt1 | contig 20077 bp, 16 predicted proteins | sample MGYA00241587_ERZ501343 | MGnify/ENA primary metagenome ERZ501343 (study PRJEB25962, sample SAMEA2042918) | human gut metagenome | biome: human gut; feature: human-associated habitat; material: faeces... | reverse complement strand
GCGTACTTCCAGTTTTATAAAACTGTTATCGTTCACGTTGGGGTTGACGGTAGGTGTACTGCTTTTTTCGCAGATAGCCTACGAACTGAATTATGAGCGTTGTTATCCTGAATCTGAAAAACTGGTATTGGTGCGTTCTTATATTACCAATACTTCATCGGGCACCTCTGGCGGGTGGTATGATGATGATACTTATGATGTCATGGCACCCACTTTGGCACAAGATATGCCGCAATGGGTGGAAAGTGCCACTACTGTTTGTTCATATGCGGGTGGAACCGTGTATTACGAAAACAGGCGGTTGGATGATGTAGACTATTTATTGGCCGACACCTGTTTTTTTCGTACCATGGGCATTGAAGTATTCAAAGGTAATCCGCGAGATATGATTATGCCGGGAACGGTTTTTGTGTCAGACCGTTTTGCGCGTGAAACTTTTGGCGATGCCGATCCCATGGGAAAGACGCTCACAATAGACAAACAGGATACACTGACGGTACGTGGCATTTACCGAGACATGCCGCATAACTCCATGCTGATACATGATTTTGTAAGAACAGTCCATCAGGATGGCGGTTATATCAATGGAGCTGGTTGGAATGGGAATGATGTTTTTTATGCCATTCTCCGCCTGCGGAATGCAACCGATGTGGAAGCCGTGAATGCCAATTTGCAACGTACCGTTCAACAGCATACCGAAACTGAATGGGATGGATGGAAGTCATATTTCAGTGTGCTTCCCTTACCTAAGTTTCATACCGTTAATTCCGATGTGAGTAAGCGCCTGCTTATTTTGGGTGTTTTGGGGTTTGCCATTTTCTTTGTTTCGGCCATGAACTATATTCTGGTTGCCATTGCGTCGCTTAGCCGGCGGGCCAAGGCGGTGGGCGTATATAAATGTTGCGGGGCCGGTACGGGTGAAATTTTTCTCTCGTTTTTGCTGGAAACGGGTTTGTTCGTGTTGCTGGCTGCCGTCTTTTCGGCCCTGCTGATATTTGTGCTTCGCGACGTTATAGAGGAAGTGCTGGGCGTGGGAGTGCCGGATCTTTTCACATGGCAAACATTGTGGGTTCCTCTACTCACTGTCCTGTTATTGGTTGTCGTGGCAGGGGGGGTGCCGGGCAAAATGTTTGCACGTGTTCCGGTAACGCAGCTTTTCCGCCGTTATACGGATGGTAAGCGCGGTTGGAAAAGTACGTTGCTGGCGGTACAGTTTGCCGGAATCAGCTTTGTGCTGGGATTGTTGGCTGTTACTGCATTGCAATACAGCATGCTGACAGAACGTGATATGGGGATTCGCTTATCGGGACTGATGGAAGCAAGTTGCTGGCTGGAAAAACCGGTGGGCGAGCATGTTTGCGATTATTTGCGCCGTCAACCCTATGTGGAAGGGGTGACTTCCGGTACGAGCGGGGTGCTGGGACAGTATTGGACAACAGGCTTGTTTGGAAACGATGGAAAACGTATTGCGGTACTCAACTATAATATAGTGCACCGTAACTATCCCGAGGTAATGGGCATTGAAATCATGGAAGGAGGTCCGTTGCGCAATAAAGGCGATTTGTTGGTAAACGAAGAACTGGTCCGCCTCATGAAGTGGACCGACGGTGCTGTGGGGAAACATTTGAACGAAGTCTCTGACCGTTGGGGAACCATCGTGGGTGTGTTCCGCGATGTGCGCAACATGGGTTTCCAATTCGACCAACCCCCCATTGCCTTGCTGGCAAACGAAGATTTCTATAATAATTTTGAAGTCCGGCTGAAACAACCCTACAATGACAACCTGTGCCGCCTGAATGCTTTTGTTGAAGAAACCTTTCCAAATCTCTCTCTTCAGTTCATTCCGGTAGCCGACAAGGTGAAAAGCCTGTATGCCGATGTCTCCCGTTTCCGCAATGCAGTGTGGCTTACCACGGCTTCCATTCTGCTTATTGTGCTGATAGGGCTTATAGGTTACGTCAATGATGAAACACAGCGGCGTAGCAAAGAGATTGCCATCCGTAAGGTAAACGGGGCAGAGGTGCGCGACATCCTTATTTTACTGTCGCGTGGCATTTTGAACGTGGCCGTGCCGACTGTCTTGCTGGGCATGGCAGTGTCTTGGTGGGTCGGGACTGTCTGGCTCGGGCAGTTTGTGGAACAGATAACTATCAATCCCTTGCTGTTTGTAGGCATAATCCTGTTGATACTGGTGTTTATAGTAGGGACTGTGGTATGCAAGGCATGGCACATAGCCAACGAAAATCCGGTGCTGAGCATTAAGAGCGAATGAGTGTGTAAAGAGACTGGAATTTGCCGGTGGGTTGCCATCGGATATCAGGCACGCTGGGTAAATGCCGTACCCAGCGTGCCTGACGTCGTTATCCAGCGTGCCAAACAGACTACTCGGCCAGCCTGATAACAGGGACTTTGAATGCTTCTGGTTACTATTTTGATGATTATTTCTTTATGCGCCATTTTTACCATCCCGTAACAGGTATAATTAGAAAAAAATGTTGAAGTGTCAGGAGTTGGACACGATTGACTATTTGCTGGCACAATGGCTGTTTTCCTGTTAAAAATATATGCTTTTCTGCTTGAAATAAAAAACTTTTAGTACTAATATGGTAATTGTATTACTCTTTTATTGCCTATTTTTTGTGAAAAATTTGCATTCGCTTATTTTTTCTGATTATTTTTTTGGCGTTATTAAAAATGTGTCTATTTTTGCACCGTAATTTGTACCAATGAGGATACAAAAAAGGTTGATAAAATGAAGTGTAAAAACTCCAGTATAAAGAAAAGCCTGTTTGCTAAAAATGTAGTACAGCGTACGGCGTTCTTTCTATTCTGCTTATATTCTATATGTGGATATGGACAGAGTGGAGAAGGTACGGTAGATGCATTGGCAGAAATGGGCTTTGAAAATGTGGGGTGGACTGAAAGTGAGGGGGAACGTGTCTATGTGATGCAGAATTCAGCATATAGGTTACAAGGAGTTGGTATAGGAAAGGCTGTTGATGTTATCCAGAAAATAGGGATGCCGGAGAACAAACCTTGCCGTATAATTGTTCTTGATAACAATGTTCCTCAAATTTCGCTTTATTACGAGCCTGTAGTTGGTGATACGGTTGCAGTAGCTGAACGACGTGATTGGAAAGTTAGCTATGATTTGGATGATTCATGGAAACTGGCTCGCAAGATAAAGACGAAAAATCGTTCTTTGTTTAAGGTTGATATTGTGGTGTATCCGGATTTTATGTTTCAGAATTATAAATTGTCGAGGATGTATGATATTGTTTTGAACTTGTCTCCGGCGGTTGAGGTTTCTTTGTGGAAGGGGATGAAGTTTACAGGGCAGGTTATTTTCCCGATAGTAAATGATTATGGAGCGCGCTATGAGCAGATTCGTCCGGGCTTTTTGACTTTGTCGCAGACGGTTCGTTTGCCGCAGCGGGTGTTTTTGACAGGAACGATTGGTTTTTATAATAATTTTCGTTGGGGAGTTGATGTTAAAGCTAAGTATTTCTTTAAAGATGAACGTTTTTCTGCTGAGGCTCGTTTAGGCTATACCGGAAGGGGTTATTTTGAAGATTGGGCTTTTTATCATGGTGTGAAATGGGCATTGACGGGGCATGTGGGTGCTAATTTTTATTGGCCGAAGTATAATACTTCTTTTTCTTTAAAGGCGGAACGTTATTTGTTGGAAGAATGTGGAATACGCGGTGAAATGGTTCGTCATTTTCGTTATGCGTCTATTGGTTTTTACGGTATGAAGGTCTTTGGTAAAGAAGATGCGGCTAATAATGGTTTTAATGCTGGCTTTTTGTTTCAAATAGCGCTTCCTGCCTATAAATATAAGCGGCGGGGATATGTGCCGCGAATTACGGGGGGAGACTTTGGCATTCGTTACAATGCTGGTAATGAAAAACAGTATGGTAAAGGGTATCGGTCTAATCCCAATGATAATGTATTAAGAGAAAATAGTTTTAATCCATATTTTATTAAATCGGAATTGTTAAATTTTTAATTTTATTGAGATGAAAATGAAAAGTAAATTGTTTGGTTTTGGCGCCAAGATGGCGTTGGCCGCTGTGGCAGTTTGTGGTATGTTAACCAGCTGCTATGAGAAAGAAGAGATCGACAATGGTGGTTCTACTCAGTTGCCGGATCCTGCTTACGTGCTTTATGGTAATGTTACCAATGCACAGACTGGTGAGGCTGTAGCTAATGCAACTGTATCTATTAATGGTACTGCTGTTACTGCTAATGAAAACGGTTATTTTGAAAAGAAAGACTTGGCTGGTGGGCAAGCTTATACAATTGTTGTTGATATGGATGGCTATCTGAAAGCTACAAGAACCGTATATATGCAGACTGTAAAGGCTGGTGAAACTTGCATTGTTGTTGCTGATATAGCTTTGTATGATGCTTCAAGTCAAGCTGTAGATGTAGAAGTAAATGCTCCTGCAACTCCAGATCAGGCTGAAAAGATCTTGGAAGAAGTTTCAAAGGACGAGATGACTAAACTATTAAGTGCAGTAGAGGGTATTGATGCTGAAAGTCTGACTTTTACAGTTGAAGAGGATGGTAGTACAACTGTTAAAGCAATAGCAACTGTATCAGAACAGCCTGTTGGTCAAAGTGTAAAGGTTGCAGTTCCTTCATTTATAGGTTTTGCATCTACCATTACACCTGAATCTACTTTGACAAAAGCGTTGACTGATGCTCAGATATGGATCGCTTCTGCAGAAAAGGCTTTGAACAAGTCTTATGGATTGAAAACCATTGCTGTAGAGAAAGAACTGCCGGGTCTTGTTGGTCAGTCTATCGTTGGATATAGCCTAACAATCAAGATGGAGAATCGTGTACTTCAGTTTAATGGCTATGAGGGCTACGTAACTTATCAGTTGACAGCTGTTGTTGCTGCTAAGTATCAGTCTCACGATTCTCACGATTCTCACGACGGTCATGGCTCTAACCCCGCTGCTGGTGGTGGTGACGGTAACTCTCAAGGTTATTAATTGATTATTGTGAGTTGAATAGCAAGAGTGTGATATGAACGGCTTTGTTACGATGATAAGAAAGATAGTACTACTTTGTTTTTTCGTTTGCTGTCCATTTACACTTGTAGCTCAGTTGACTTATGGAACCACCGGTCTTCTTCATGCTCCTTCGGCAGAAATGCAGCAGGATAAGACGGTGATGATCGGTGGTAACTTTTTAAATAAGGAGATAACTCCTCCTGGTTGGAACTATCATACGTACAACTACTTTTTAAACGTAACAATCTTTCCTTGGCTGGAGGTTGCATATACATGTACCCTATTTCAGTCGCAACATATTGGAATTGATTGGAAAGTTGGAAAAGGGAAGTTTACAAATCAGGACCGATATTTTTCAGTCCGACTGCGACTTTTGAAAGAAGGACAACTTTGGAAATATATGCCGGCGATAGTTGTTGGTACCTCTGATCCATACACAGAATCTGGTGAAGGGCAGGTTTCGTCGACTGATGGAAATGGTTATTTTTGTCGTTTCTATTTGGCTGCGACTAAACATATTCCTGTTGGTAAGGAAGAGATTGGATTACACCTTTCTTATTTATTTAACCATCGGATTGACTATCCTTTGAATGGACCGGCGGTAGGACTTACTTGGAATCCTTCTTTTCATCCTCAGTTGAGGGTCATTGCAGAGTATGATGCAAAGGATTTTGCTTTTGGGGCCACCTATTTGCTTTTCAACCATTTGCACGCGCAGGTAGAATTGCAAAGAATGAAATACTTTACCGGCGGACTTACTTACAAGATTTATTTGAAGTAGGCGAGTGGTCGGGGCAAATATGAACAAAAAAGAGTTGAAATATTAAAAAAAATAAAACAATGAAAAGTAAATTAGTAATATTGTCTTTGATGTTGGCAGGTGCAGCAAGCACCCTGACTGCACAAAACAAAGAGAAGTATGTCGCCGAGAGCTGGAAGGATAACTTCTTTGTAAGTGTAGGCGTGGGTGGTCAAGTTTGCGTTAATCCTGACAACAGCGATTACGGTTTGGGTAATGCTATTACGCCGAATCTTCATGTGTCTGTAGGTAAACTGTTTACTCCGACTTGGGGTATTCGTGGTCAGGTAGCTGGTTTTTGGTCTACTTTGTATTCACAATACGGAATGCCTGCGAATTCTTATCGTGAATTGAAGAATAAGAATTTCTTCACATTACGTGCGGATGCTTTGTATAATTTGTCAAATGCTATCTGGGGTTACAACTCTGATCGTTTGTTTAACTTGTCTGTTTTTGCAGGTCCGGGTCTTACTTTTGCTAAGACTTATGGTATGCAGGATAAGGTAGATGCCTTAATCAATGGTTCTGTTGGTTTGATGGGACAATTCAATATCAACAAATATTGGGATATCAATGTAGAGGCTAGAGGAGAAGTTTCTCCTTCTATGTTTGGCAAATACAGCAGTGCATATACCGATGGTGCAGTTTCTTTGACTGTTGGTGCAACTTATACTTTCGGTGGCAAGAAGTTCGTTCCTTATGTGTCTAAGGTTGATCAAGATGCTATCAACGATGAAATCAATAAGTACAGAAGTGAACTTGCACAGGCTCAGAGCGATTTGGCTAACGCAAAGAATGCTTTGGCTAACATGAAGCCTCAGGTTAAGGAAGTAGTTAAGGAAGTTGAAGTTGCCGGTCCTCGTGCTATCTTCTTTAAGATTGGTAGCGCTCGTCTGGACGATTATGGAAAGGTTAACATCCAGTTGGCTGCTAAGATTTTGAAAGCTAATCCGGATAAGAAGTATAAAGTTGCCGGTTATGCTGATAAGGCTACAGGTAGTGCTTCTTGGAACCAGAAACTGTCTGAGAAACGTGCTCAGGTTGTTTACGATGCATTGATTGCTGAAGGTGTAAGCAAAGATCAACTTGAAATGGTTGGCTTTGGTGGCACTGAAAACATGTTCGGTAAGAACCTGTTGAACCGTGTTGTAATTCTTGAGTAATAAAAAATCTCAGATAAATTGATATAAATGGGCATCCAGTTGTCTGGATGCCCATTTTTGTTTTTATATGATTTTTTCTCTTTCTAGAGTGTTTTGTTACTTACGGATTAGGCATCGATTTTGTAGATTGATTGTTGGGCAGATTTCAATTTTAATCGTATTTTTGCAACTTGTTATGGGTAGAATAATGGCTATAGATTATGGGAGGAAGCGTACCGGCATAGCGGTGAGCGACACCTTGCAGTTGATTGCGAATGGTTTGACAACTGTTCCAACACACCAATTGCTTGATTTTGTCGTTGACTATGTGGGAAAAGAACCTGTGGAGCGTATATTGGTGGGATTGCCCAAGCAAATGAATAACGAACCTTCGGAGAATATGAAAAGGATTGAGCCGTTTGTGCGTTCGTTGAAAAATAAACTGCCATCTATTCCTGTAGAATATGTGGATGAACGTTTTACATCAGTTTTAGCACATCGGACGATGCTGGAGGCCGGACTGAAGAAGAAAGACCGTCAGAATAAGGCTCTTGTCGATGAAGTCAGTGCCACAATAATTTTGCAAACCTTTTTAGAAAATCGACGCTTTTCCGAAGGGCGTTAAGTGGGTTTTGGCCATTGTAATGTGCCTCTTTGGCGATATAAAGTGCTGTTTAGATTGCTAAACATGGCTTTTGGAGTAGTAAAATAGTTAATTATATAATTTGTATGATTTTACCAATTTATGTATACGGTCAGCCTGTGCTTAGAAAAGAGGCTGAGGATATTGATCCTGATTACCCCAATCTGAAAGAACTTATAGAAAACATGTTTGAGACAATGGATAATGCGGAGGGTGTTGGCCTTGCTGCTCCTCAAGTAGGCTTGCCTATCCGTGTTGTGGTGGTTAATTTGGATGTTCTTTCCGAAGATTTACCTGAATATAAGGGGTTTCGCAAAGCTTATATCAACCCTCACATTTTGGAAGTAGGTGGTGAAATGGTTTCTATGGATGAAGGCTGTTTGAGTCTTCCTGGTATTCATGAGTCAGTAAAGCGTGGAGATAAAATTCGTGTGAAATACCTGGACGAGAATTTGGCAGAACATGATGAAGTGGTCGAAGGCTATCTGGCTCGTGTGATGCAACATGAGTTTGATCATCTTGATGGTAAAATGTTTATAGATCATTTGTCGCCTTTGCGCAAACAGATGATTAAAGGTAAATTGAATGCATTGCTAAAAGGTAAGGCGCATTGTACTTATAAGGTGAAGACTGTAAAAAAGTAGAAAAACTGTTGACAAGGTTTGCAGGTGGATGATGTCTTTCTTGAAACCTTGTCAACGTCTTTAAAAGAATTCAAAAAGTAATTCCTTAATCCGGGCAAGTAAATGAAAAGCATTATTTTTGTTTCGTTTACAAGCATTTATTGAAAAATGATCAAGAAACTATTGACAGCTCTTTTGCTATTACCAACTTTGCTTTGTGCACAAATCAATACAGAGCGTGTAATGACAATTGCCCGGAATGCATTGTATTTTGAGGATTATGTGTTGTCCATACAATATTTTAATCAGGTAATCAACGCGAAACCTTATCTGTTTGAGCCTTATTTTTTCAGAGGGTTGGCGAAAATAAATCTGGATGACTTTCAGGGGGCAGAAGCCGATTGCAATGAAGCTATACAGAGGAATCCTTTTGTAGTAGGGGCTTATCAAATCCGCGGATTGGCGCGCATACGGCAGAACAAATTTGATGAAGCGATTGAAGATTATCGAACAGCATTGAAATATGATCCTGAGAATGTTGTGCTTTGGCATAATTTGTCTCTTTGCCATATGCAGAAAGAGGATTATACAGCTGCTAAAGATGATTTGGGTAAATTGTTGACGATAGCTCCCAGATATACACGGGCTTATTTAATGCGTGGTGAGGTGTCATTGCGTCAGAATGATACAATACAGGCTTTGGCTGACTTTGATAAAGCCATTGAAATGGATCGTTATGATCCGGATGGTTGGGGGGCCAGGGCTGTAGTGCGTATTCAGCAGGGTAAATATAAGGAGGCCGAAGAAGATTTGGACAAGGCAATTCATCTGAGTGTTCGGAATGCGGGAAATTATATTAATCGTGCCTTGGCTCGCTTCCATCAGAATAATCTGAGAGGAGCCATGAGGGATTATGATTTGGCGCTGGATATTGATCCCAATAATTTTTTGGGACATTACAATCGTGGTTTGCTACGTGCACAGGTTGGTGATGATAATCGTGCTATCGAGGATTTTGATTTTGTATTGCAGATTGAACCGGATAATATGATGGCTGCTTTTAACCGGGGGGTACTGCGTGCACAGACCGGAGATTATCAAGGTGCGATCAGTGATTATTCCAAGGTAATAGCGGAATATCCGAATTTTATGACCGGTTACTATTATCGTGCCGAAGCCCGGAAAAAAATAGGAGATCGCAAAGGGGCTGAACAAGATGAGTTTAAAATTATGCAAATGCAGATTGACAAACGCAATGGAGTAGTTTCTGGTAATACAAATCAAGATACAGCCGATAATACGAATGGTACTGCTGGTGGAAATGGCGGAAAAACACGTAAAAAGTCCGATAAAAATATGGAAAATTATCGGAAAATAGTGATTGCTGATGATTCGGAGATGGAACAACGCTATAAGAGTGATTATCGGGGACGTGTACAAGACCGCAATGTAACAATCAAACTTGAGCCGATGTATGCGCTGACTTATTATGAAAAGTTGAGCGATGTAAAGCATCAGGTACATTATCACAAATATATTGATGAGTTGAATCAGCTGCACATTTTCCCGAAACCCTTACGGATTACAAATATGGAGTCGCCGCTTACTGAAGAACAGGTGCGTTTGCATTTTGCTTTGATCGATACCCATACTTCGGACATAGTTGCTGCCGATAAAGATGCTAAGAAGCGCTTTATCCGTGGGTTAGACTTTTATCTGGTTCAAGATTTCAGTAGTTCCATCGATGACTTTACCCAAAGTATTTTGCTGGATGATACGTTCTTCCCTGCATATTTCATGCGTGCGTTGGTGCGTTGCAAGCAATTGGAGTATCAGAAAGCTGAAAATATGTTAGGTGATAATTCGGTATCTCAATCATCCGAAGGTAAGAATGTTGGAGTTGCCGCAATCGACTATGAAACAGTAAAAAAGGATTTGGATCAGGTCTTGATTTTGGCTCCTGATTTCGTATATGCTTATTATAATCGTGGAAATGTTTTATCTATGTTGAAGGATTATCGTGGTGCATTGGCTGATTATGACAAAGCTATCGAATTGAATCCGGACTTTGCAGAAGCTTACTTTAATCGTGGCTTGACACACATTTTCTTGGGAAATAACAAACTTGGCATAGCAGACTTGAGTAAAGCAGGAGAATTGGGTATCGTATCGGCTTATAATGTTATAAAACGATTTACTGACGTGGAGGATTAACATTTTTCTCCAACGGGATGGTATTTCAGAAAAGAATTAGTTATTTTTGCGTTCAGAAAATAGAAATATTCGTAATATTATGATAAAAATTACATTTCCAGACGGCTCTGTTCGTGAGTATAACGAAGGAGTAACGGGACTGCAGATTGCAGAGAGCATTAGTTCGCGCTTGGCACAGGACGTTCTGTCATGTGGTGTGAACGGAGAAATTTATGATTTGGGACGTCCTATCATGCAGGACGCAGAAGTAGTTCTCTATAAATGGGAAGACGAACAAGGTAAGCATACTTTTTGGCATACCAGTGCACATTTGCTTGCCGAAGCTTTGCAGGAACTTTATCCGGGCATTCAGTTTGGTATTGGACCGGCTATTGAGAATGGATTTTATTATGATGTTGATCCGGGTGAAGCTACTATTAAAGAAGCGGATCTTGCTGCTATTGAAAAGAAAATGGCAGAATTGGCAGCTAAAAAGGAAGCTGTTGTCAGAAAGGATATATCTAAAGCCGATGCTTTGAAAATGTTTGGTGAGCGTGGCGAAACCTATAAATGTGAGTTGATTTCTGAATTGGAGGATGGACATATTACAACTTATACCCAAGGTTCCTTTACTGATTTGTGTCGTGGACCACATTTGCTAAATACGGCACCTATTAAGGCCATTAAATTGACTTCGGTAGCCGGTGCTTATTGGCGTGGTCAGGAAGACCGTAAGATGATGACACGTATTTATGGCATTACCTTCCCCAAAAAGAAGATGTTGGATGAATATCTGGTATTGTTGGAGGAAGCCAAGAAGCGTGACCATCGTAAGATTGGTAAAGAAATGGATTTGTTCATGTTCTCTGATACAGTAGGTAAGGGGTTGCCTATGTGGTTGCCTAAAGGTGCAGCACTGCGCATTCGTTTGCAGGAATTCCTTCGCCGTATTCAGGCACGCTACGATTATCAGGAAGTAATGTGTCCGCCTATTGGTAACAAACTGCTGTATATTACATCTGGACATTATGCTAAGTATGGCAAGGATTCTTTCCAACCTATTCATACACCGGAAGAAGGTGAAGAGTACTTCCTGAAGCCGATGAACTGTCCTCATCATTGTATGATATATAAGAATTCTCCACGTTCTTATAAAGATCTGCCTTTACGTATTGCCGAATTTGGTACAGTGTGCAGATATGAACAGAGTGGTGAGTTGCATGGTTTGACCCGTGTGCGTAGTTTTACGCAAGACGATGCTCACATCTTCTGCCGTCCCGATCAGGTGAAAGACGAATTCCTGCGTGTTATGGATATTATTTCCATTGTATTCCAATCAATGAATTTTGAAAACTTTGAGGCGCAGATTTCTTTGCGTGATAAGGTAAATCGTGAGAAGTACATTGGAAGTGATGAGAATTGGGAGAAAGCGGAACAGGCTATTGTAGAAGCTTGTGCTGAAAAGGGATTGAAGGCTAAAGTCGAATATGGAGAGGCTGCATTCTATGGTCCTAAGTTGGATTTCATGGTGAAAGATGCCATTGGCCGTCGTTGGCAGTTGGGTACAATTCAGGTTGATTATAATTTACCTGAGCGCTTCCAGCTGGAATATACAGGAGCTGATAACCAAAAACATCGTCCTGTAATGATTCACCGTGCACCTTTTGGTTCGATGGAGCGTTTTGTTGCGGTACTTATTGAACATACAGCCGGTAAGTTCCCCTTGTGGCTGACTCCTGACCAAGTTGCAATTCTGCCTATCAGTGAGAAATTCAATGACTATGCTCATGAGGTGCAACAGTATCTGAAAAAATATGATGTTCGTGCTATTGTAGATGAACGCAATGAAAAAATAGGTCGTAAGATTCGTGATAATGAGATGAAACGGATTCCTTATATGCTAGTTGTTGGTGAAAAAGAAGCAGAGAATAAGGAGGTTTCAGTGCGTAAGCAGGGTGAAGGTGACCAAGGTATTATGAAATTTGAGGATTTTGCTAAAAAAATAAGCGAAGAAGTTCATAATATGATAAATAAGTGGTAAATTTGCGCCCAATTGTAGAACTGCTCCCTTTTGTGTATACATAAAGGGGGCTTCTGTTTGAAAATAGAAGTAAATTTAGAAGTATCAATTTAAAAAACAAACTGGAAGTAAAAGGTATTAATGAAGAACGACAACTTAAAAGGGCAACATCGGATTAATGAACAGATCCGTGCCAAAGAAGTCCGTATAGTGGGCGATGAAGTGGAATCAAAAGTGTATCCGATAGCTCAGGCGTTAAAACTTGCCGAAGAACATGAGGCTGATCTCGTGGAAATATCACCGAATGCACAACCTCCTGTTTGCCGTATAATTGATTACTCTAAATTTCTCTATCAACTGAAGAAGCGTCAGAAAGAGCAGAAAGCCAAACAGGTAAAAGTGAATGTAAAGGAAATTCGTTTTGGACCTCAAACCGATGACCATGATTACAATTTTAAATTGAAGCATGCTATTGGCTTTTTGGAAGATGGTGATAAGGTGAAGGCATATGTATTTTTTAAAGGCCGCTCTATTTTGTTTAAAGAACAGGGTGAGGTGCTTTTGCTTCGTTTTGCCAATGATTTGGAAGAATATGCTAAGGTAGACCAAATGCCGATTTTGGAGGGTAAACGGATGACGATTCAGCTTTCTCCTAAAAAAGGTGTTTCTTCAAAGAAAGCTGCTGCTAAACCCGCTGAGTCTGTTGCGGCAGTAGAAAACAAAGAATGAAAGAATGAGTAACGCCTCAGGTATAGTGCGTTGCCATATAATTAATAATTTAAAAATAAGTAAAATGCCAAAGATCAAAACTAACTCCGGTGCCAAAAAAAGATTCACTCTTACCGGAACGGGTAAAATCAAAAGAAAGCATGCTTTTCACAGTCACATTCTGACTAAGAAAACTAAGAAGCAGAAAAGAAACTTGTGCTATTCGACAATTGTTGATACAGTAAATGTTAGCCAAGTGAAGGAACTCTTAGCGATGAAGTAAAAGCGTACTAAAAGTATTAAAGTTATTAACCGAATGCATTAGCCTTAAGCCCGCTATGTGAAATAACGGCGCTAACATTCAAAAACTAGTAAAACTATGCCAAGATCAGTAAATCATGTTGCTTCTAGAGCAAGAAGAAAGAAAATTTTGAAATTAACCAGAGGTTACTTTGGTGCAAGAAAGAACGTGTGGACCGTTGCCAAGAATACTTGGGAAAAGGGTTTGACTTATGCGTTCCGTGACCGTAAGAATAAGAAAAGAAATTTCCGTGCATTGTGGATTCAGCGTATTAATGCTGCAGCACGTTTGGAAGGATTGTCTTATTCGAAATTGATGGGTGCTTTGCACAAAGCAGGAATTGAAATCAACCGTAAGGTTCTTGCCGATTTGGCTGTAAACCATCCTGAAGCTTTCAAGGCCATTGTTGCGAAAGTAAAAGCTGCATAAAGAAATTCTGCGATACAACATGTAAATGAGGTATTGGTGCTTGGGGCATCAATACCTTTTTTATGTTCATTTGTGCTCGTTTGAGTATAATTGCATAAAAAGAAGGTTTTTCTTGCTTCTTTTGAAAAAACTTCTTACCTTTGTTATAGAAAAATATAGCCGCATTGATTGGATCGGGAAACTCATCAAATTTTACGAAATACCGAGACAAGCTTCGATTCTCAATGGCGGGCCACGCCCTTCGGGGTAACCTTTGAGTCGGTGGATTACAAAGAGGACGAGCACTCAAATCATGTCTATCGGAGTTTCATCACATCATCGGTGCGGCTTTCTATAAAAAGGAACGGCAGTCTGCTTGACTACCGTTCCTTCTTTGTTTATTTTCTTATCGGTTGTTTCTTAAGTCTTTTACTCGAACGGCTTTACCTTCGCTTTGAGGAAGCGATCCTTTTTTGACCAGTTTTAGCTTGGGAGTAACTAATATTTCGTCTTTAAGTTGTCGGGTAATCTCCTTGCGGGTTTGTTCAAGTTCAATGTAGTTGTCGGTGGATAAATCACTCAATTCCACTTCTACTATCATTTCATCCTGCCCGTTTATTGTATCTAAAGTGATAAGATAGTTGCTCCCCAGTTGGGGAAATTGAACTAGTATCTTTTCTACTTGCATGGGGAATATATTAACCCCTTTGATGATAAACATATCATCACTACGACCTTTAATCCTGTCTATTCGTAAATGAGTGCGTCCGCATGGACATTTTCCAGGAAGAATTCGTGTTAAATCTCGTGTCCGGTAACGGATCAGAGGCATCATTTCTCGGTCAAGTGTTGTGAGCACCAGTTCTCCTATCTCTCCATCGGGTACAGGTTCTCCTGTTTCTGGATTAATGATTTCTACTAAATAGCAGTCTTCCCAGAAATGCATTCCATTTTGTTCTGTACATTCAAAAGCAACACCTGGACCGTTCATTTCAGTCATGCCGAAACTATTGTATGCCTTTACTCCCAAGAGGCGTTCTATCTTTTTCCGCTGTTCGTCGGTATGTGGTTCTGCTCCGATAACGAGCGTTTTTAATGAGGTCTTACTCGGATCTATACCTTCTTCTTGAAAAACTTCAGCCAAGCGGATAGCGTAACTGGGAATTGCATGTAAGGCGGTAGTTTTGAAGTCTGTAATGAACTTAATTTGCCTTTTGCTATTACCAGCTGCAGCAGGTACAGTCAGTGCTCCTAACCGTTCAGCGCCGTACTGGAATCCTAGTCCTCCGGTGAACATACCATAACCGGAACTATTTTGGAAAACATCCGTTTTGCGTATCCCCACCATGTAAAGGCAACGGGCTACTAGATTTGCCCATGAGTCTAGGTCGTGCTGTGAATGGACAATGACGGTAGGTGTACCAGTAGTTCCGCTTGATGAATGGATGCGTACACCATCTTCCTGCATGTTTCCAGCGACCAGTCCGAAGGGATAATTAGCGCGCATGTCAGCTTTGGTTGTAAACGGAAGTTTACGGATGTCTTCAAGGGTTTGTATTGTGTCGACAGTGATGCCGTTTTCTTGAAATACTTTTTGATAATAAGGGGCATGAGAAGCAATGCCGATTGTTTTTTTAAGCCGTTGGAGTTGTAAAGTACGTAATTGCTCCAACGGCATGGTTTCTATTTCTTCTTCCCAGTATTTGTTATTCATGGTTTCCAGTTTTGGTACTTTGTTATATTAATGTTTCGGCTATTTCTTTTCCTGCTGCAAGCGCTTTTAGATTTAGCTCGACAACGGCATCTCCTTTACGTTGGAATATTGCACGGATGCTGTCTTGTATTTCGGCATAATCAATACCTAGAAATGGAATGGTAGCTCCTAACAGGACAATGTTGGCTACTTTGGGAGAGCCGATTTCTTTGGCAACTTTGGTTACATCCAGCATAATTTTATGTGGAAGTTTATTAATTTCCTCTTCTAGTCTGGATTCTGATGGATAGGACGGGATATTGATGAAGGGTGCAGCATTGGTCACCAGCCATCCTTCCGGATTTAAATAGGGAAGATAGCGTAAAGCTTCCATTGGTTCCAAGGAAATAATAAGGTCGCATTTCCCTATTGGGATAAGATCGGAGGCAATGGGAGTGTCACTGAGTCGTAAATTGGATTGTACATCACCGCCACGTTGGCTCATGCCGTGTACTTCGGCTTGCTTCATGTAGAGGCCATTTTTAATGGCAGCTTTTCCGATGACGGTAGCGATGGAGAGGATACCTTGTCCTCCTACACCGCAAAGTATGATGTCTTTTTTCATGGTTTGAAATTACTTGTTTCTTTTTTTGCGGGCTAAAGTTTGTATGCATTCTCTGCGTGGGATGATTACCGATACACCTTTATAGGTAATCTCTTCACGGAGTATCTGTTTCATTTCTTCATAGTTCTTTTTTAGTGGCACTACCACACGGATATGTTCGGGCATAACACCTATACCGGCACAGATTGATTCAAGGCGTCCAGTTCCAGCAGAATCTTGTCCTCCTGTCATTGCGGTAGTTTCATTGTCAGAAATAACAATGGTTACATTGGAGTTTTCGTTGACGCAATCTAGCAGTCCTGTCATGCCGGAGTGGGTAAAAGTTGAGTCACCTATGACGGCTACAGCTGGAAATACACCAGCATCAGATGCTCCTTTAGCCATGGTAATGGATGCTCCCATGTCTACACACGAATTAATGGCATGGAACGGAGCATTGGCCCCCAGTGTATAACAGCCTATGTCGCTGAATACTTTGTGAGTTGGATATTCCTCTTTTAATACTTGGGTCAGAACTGTATACATGTCTCGGTGTCCACAGCCTTCACATAAAGCTGGTGGACGCATTTCTACTATCGAAGGAATGCTAAACGTGGCTTTGTTTTCTCTTCCTATGGCATGGGCTACTTTGTCGGGAGTTAATTCTCCGTCTTGGGGTAGTGTTCCGTCAAGACGTCCTTTAACTTTGATACCAATACCTAAATAACCTTTCAGTTGCTTTTCTACAAAAGGTTGTCCGTCTTCCAATACTAAAATTTCTTCACAACTCTCAACCAATTGAGCCAATTGCTTTTTGGGTAAAGGGTACTGCCCAATTTTCAATACAGGATATTCGCAGCCTTCAGGGTAGTTTTCCATGAGGTAATTGTAGCCAATACCGCAAGCTACAATTCCTAGTTTTTTGTTAGGCCCATCTGTGTATCGGTTATAAGGTGATTCTTCAGATGCTGAAATAAACTCAGCTTGGCGTTCTAAAAGAGTATGGTAGCGTTTGCGTGCATTGCCTGGCAGTAAAATGAACTGACGTGCATCATCACTGAATGAAATTCCATTTTGTGGTTGGGGTGATTTACGTTCTACTCCCGAACGTGAGTGGGCCAAACGGGTAACCATACGCATTAATATGGGTTCTCCTGTCTGTTCGGAGAAACGGAACCCACTATAAGCCATGTCGTATGCTTCTTGCTGATTACTTGGTTCATACATAGGGATTAAGGAGAAGTCACCATAAAAACGACTGTCTTGTTCATTTTGTGAAGAGTGCATACTTGGATCATCGGCTGCAACGACAATTAATCCGCCTTTTACACCTGTAATAGCAGCGTTGATAAAACAGTCGGCTGCAACATTCATTCCTACATGCTTCATGCAAACCAAAGCCCGCTTGCCGGCAAAAGACATTCCTAATGCTGCTTCCATAGCTGTTTTTTCATTGGAACACCAACGGCTATGTATGTCGCTTTCATTATCAGCTGTCGCTTGTTGGATATATTCGGTTATTTCAGTAGAAGGAGTGCCCGGATAGGCATATACGCCCGATAATCCGGCATCCAAGGCCGCTTGGGCAATGGCTTCATCGCCTAATAAGAGTTGTTTTCCCATATCAGATTCTTTTAATGTCAATCATTGTTTTTGCAATGTTCGCAAATATAAGGCTTTGCTTTGATATTAAGAGAAAATGGTAGGAAAAATTAGTTGAAAATCTTTCTTTTGTTTAGTGCATTCCAATATTTTCTAGCATTTTTCAGGTGGTCGTTGTAATTTGACGCGAAATTGTGTGTACCTGAAAAATCGTCTTTAGCACACATGTAGATGTAGTCATGTTTAGTATAGTTAAGTACGGCATCTAATCCTGTTGGTGATGCAATGCGTATGGGACCTGGCGGAAGTCCGGTGTTTAGGTAAGTATTATAAGGGGAATTGACATTCAAGTCGGCATTCGTGATTCGGCGTAGGGCAAAATTTTGTAGAGCAAATTTGATGGTTGGGTCAGCTTGTAATGGCATACCTCTATGTAGCCTGTTGATATATAGACCTGCAACATCGGGCTTTTCAGCTGTGTTGTTTGTCTCTTCTTCAACGATAGAGGCTAATGTTGCTATCTCGACGGGAGTCATATTTAATGCTTGAGCTTTTCGAATACGACTTTGGTTCCAAAAACGTTGATACTCTTTTTGCATGCGTTCCATAAAATCTTGCGCAGTCATGTTCCAATAGACTTCATATGTATTAGGGATAAAAAAGGCAGGTAGGGTTTCAATGTTGTAACCAAGTTTCCGTTGGAAATTGGTATCATTTATTAATGTAACAATTTCAGTGGAGTCAATCATTAATTGGCGTCCTACACTTCCTGCTAATCGGTTCAATGTGCGTACACTTCCTATTGTAAGATTTATCGGTTCCTGATATCCACGATATAGACGACTGAATACATGATAAATATTTTCGCTAGGATGGATAATGTAGCAACCTGTATGGATATTGGATGCATATTTTTTGTAATGAGCCATCCACTTGAAGCCTGTAAAATTTTTGGGTTTCCCATTGGCTTTAACTTTATTATAAACTGAATCTAAATTATCATCCCTATCCACGTATATATATACTGTTTTGGTCGGATAAAATTGTGGTGCCAATAGATAATAATACAAAATGCTTGTCCAACAGATGATAATAATCATTAATGCAATAATGATAAAAAAGATATTTTTTTTCTTTATATTCATACTCTGATATATTGTGCATTGTAAGTATCTGGCAAAGGTAACAGTTTTGTATAAAATGTATTTATCTTAGTAAGAAAAAAGAGATGCTTCAATATTTTATTGAAGCATCTCTTTCCTTATGGAGCCGATAGCCGGACTTGAACCGGCGACCTACGCGTTACGAATGCGTTGCTCTACCAACTGAGCTATATCGGCAAGTCGTGTCGGGCTTACGGCGTGCAAAGGTACAGCTTTATTTGAAACTGCAAAAACTTTGGCCGTTTTTTTCGAAATATTTTTCTGGGTGCATCTCCTGTGGCTGGTATTTCTGTTACCTTTGCAGGGAAAAGAATAAAAGAAAGGCAGATGAACGAAAATGTGCTCCATAAACTGAAGGTGCTGGCCGAGTCGGCCAAGTACGACGTGTCGTGCTCGTCGAGCGGCACCGTGCGGCGCGGCAAGGCGGGCATGGTGGGCAACACGGTGGGCGGTGTGGGCATCTGCCACAGCTTTGCCGAGGACGGGCGGTGCATCTCGCTGCTCAAGGTGATGCTCACGAACTATTGCATCTATGACTGTGCCTACTGCATCAACCGTCGCAGCAACGACATACCGCGCGCCACGCTGTCGGTGACCGAGCTGGTGGAGCTCACCATGGAGTTCTACCGCCGAAACTACATCGAGGGGCTCTTCTTGAGCAGCGGCGTGGTGCGGAATCCCGACTACACCATGGAGCGGCTGGTGCGCGTGGCCAAAGACCTGCGGACGGTGCACCGCTTCAACGGCTACATCCACCTGAAGAGCATCCCCGGTGCCTCCCAGGAGCTGGTGCACGAGGCGGGGCTCTATGCCGACCGCCTGAGCGTGAACATCGAGATACCCAAGGAGGAGAACCTGAAGCTGCTGGCGCCCGAGAAGGACCACCGCAGCGTGTACGCCCCCATGCGCTACATCCGCCAGGGGGTGCTGGAGAACCGTGAGGAGCGAAAGAAGTTCCGCCACGCGCCGCGCTTCGTGCCCGCGGGGCAGAGCACGCAGATGATTGTGGGCGCCACGGCGGAGACGGACAAGGACATCCTGCGCCTGTCGTCGGCCCTCTACAGCCAACCCACCATGCGCCGCGTCTACTACTCGGGTTACGTGCCCGTCAATGCCTACGACCCGCGTCTGCCCGCCCTGAAGCAGCCGCCGCT
>ENA-OOXJ01001011-OOXJ01001011.1-human-gut-metagenome-genome-assembly--contig:-NODE-1011-length-20082-cov-3.670595_pt1 | contig 20082 bp, 10 predicted proteins | sample MGYA00241587_ERZ501343 | MGnify/ENA primary metagenome ERZ501343 (study PRJEB25962, sample SAMEA2042918) | human gut metagenome | biome: human gut; feature: human-associated habitat; material: faeces... | reverse complement strand
CTCTTCCGTCCTATCGAAGAAGCATATAACGAACATGTGCTCTCATTATATAAAGGTAAGGCTAAGTTCCTGATGAGCGGACTGGATGGTGCCAAGGCTGCCATCCTGGGTGCTGCAGCAATGGCATCTGAACTCTAATCCGTCATTTTAAAAAAGAAAATATAACATAACCTATTTAAATATAGATAAAGATATGAGACTCAATCTTAGTTCACAAATCGTACTCAATAAAGTACCTGTGGAGTTCTACAGGCCAAAGACGACTGTAGAATATTCTGAAATCTCCAGAATGGAGAAGATTCATACAGACATCTTTGCCTCTATGACAGAAGGTGCCAGTCATGTAGCTGATAAAATAGAAGCTGGCATCAAGGCAGCACAGCAGGAAGGCAAATTCTATGTGATGGCGCTGGGCGCCGGTTCTTCTCTCTATTCTGTATACGATGAACTCGTTCGCCGTTACAACGAGAAGACCCTGAGCTTCCGCAATGTTGTTGTATTCAATGCATACGAATATTATCCGCTCCAGAAGGACAGTTCTCTCCGTACCATCAACCAGTTGAAGGAGCGTTTCCTTGATCATGTGGATGTGGCTGAGCAGAACATCTTTACACTGGATGGTTTTGTGGCACAGGATGCCGTACAGGACAGTTGCCGTCTTTATGAGCAGCGTATCAAGACCTTTGGCGGTCTCGATGTAGCCCTCCTAGGTGTAGGCCGTTCGGGTAATATTGCTGCCAACGAGCCAGGTTCGGGCATCCAGTCGATGACCCGTATCATCCTCATCGGCAATACCTCTCGCGAAGAGATGGAGAACAGTGAGCAGACCAAGGAAACCATTCCTCCATGTTCGCTCACCATGGGTATCGCTACCTTGCTCTCAGCCAAGAGCATCTATCTGACAGCCTGGGGCGAAGAGAAGGCAGAGATTATGCAGAAGGTGGTGGAGAACTCTATAACAGATACCCTGCCGGCATCATTCCTTCAGACTCATCCGAATGCTCATGTTGTCATCGACCTGGGTGCAGCTCACCATCTGACGCGTATTGAGCATCCATGGCTCGTAACTTCATGCCAGTGGAGTGATAAACTGGTGCGTTCGGCACTGGTATGGCTCTGCCAGAAACTCGGTAAGCCTATCCTGAAGTTGACCAATAAGGATTATAATGAGAACGGACTGAGTGAACTTCTGGCTCTCTATGGCTCAGCCTACAATGCCAATATCAAGATTTTCAATGATTTGCAGCATACCATTACCGGATGGCCAGGTGGTAAGCCGAATGCCGATGATACCTATCGCCCGGAGCGTGCAACTCCATTCCCTAAGAAGGTTATCGTATTCTCTCCACACCCAGACGATGATGTTATCTCAATGGGAGGAACCATCCGCCGACTGGTACAGCAGAACCACGATGTGCATGTAGCTTACGAAACATCAGGAAACATTGCTGTGGGTGATGAGGAAGTAACAAGATTCATGCACTTTATCAATGGTTTCAACCAGCTTTTTGCAGACTCAAAAGACAGCATCATCTCTAATAAATATAAGGAAATCAAGACCTTCTTTGCCAAGAAGAAGGAGAGTGACTTCGATACGAGAGATATCCTGACCATCAAGGGACTGATTCGCCGTGGTGAGGCTCGTACCGCTTGTACTTATAATGAAATTCCGCTTGACCATGTCCACTTCCTCGACCTGCCATTCTATGAGAGCGGCAAGATAGAAAAGTTGCCTATGACCGAGAAGGATGTTGAGATAGTGAGAGCTCTGTTGCAGAAGGTGCAGCCGCATCAGATTTATGTAGCCGGCGACCTTGCTGACCCTCACGGAACCCACAAGAAGTGTACTGATGCCGTTCTGGCAGCTATCGACGAAGAGAAGAAAGCGGGTGCAGAATGGTTGAAGGACTGTCGCATCTGGATGTATCGTGGTGCCTGGGCAGAATGGGAGATTGAGAATATCGAAATGTGTGTTCCATTGAGCCCTGAGGAGTTGCGAGCAAAGCGTAACTCTATTCTCAAGCATCAGTCGCAGATGGAGAGTGCTCCTTTCTTAGGCAACGACGAGCGCCTGTTCTGGCAGAGAGCCGAGGACCGTAACCGTGCTACTGCATCGCTCTACGACCAGTTGGGTCTGGCATGCTATGAGGCCATGGAGGCTTTCGTGGAGTACAAACCATTGTAATACCTTATTAATATATTTAAATCATGGCAAAGTTCAATCGTTTATTAGGCTCGTTTGTAGCCTGTGCGGCGATGCTGGGTGGTATCTCCTCTCCGGCATCTGCTGCCGATATTAATATTATCCCGATACCGGTGAAGACTCAGGTACAGAAAGGTGAGTTCGTATTGCCACAGAAGGTGGTAATCGCTTACCAGACGGCTGAAGGCAGAAATATCGCCCAGTACATGGCAGACAAACTGAAGGCTTCTACAGGTTATGAGGTAACGGTAGGTGGAAAGAAGGGGAATATCTCTATACAGATTTCTCCTTCGCTGAAAATTGCCGAGGAAGGTTATCGCCTTACCGTAACCGCCAAGGGGGTTGTTATCAAGGCGAAGACCGCCAAGGGCGCCTTCTACGGTATGCAGAGTTTCATGCAGTTACTCCCTGCCCAGATAGAGAGCGCAACCCGGGTGGATGGAGTGAAATGGGTAGCACAATGCTGTGATATCCAGGATGCTCCACGCTTCGGCTACCGTGGATTCCATCTCGATCCATGCCGCCATTTCATTTCTGTCGAGAATGTGAAGAAGCAACTGGACCTGATGTCTATGTTCAAGGTGAACACCATGCACTTCCATCTGACGGAAGACCAGGGCTGGCGTATAGAAATCAAGAAATATCCTAAACTTACTTCTGTGGGCAGTATCCGTACCGAGGGCGATGGCTCTCTTTATGGCGGTTTCTATACTCAGGAGCAGATTAAGGAAATAGTGGATTATGCTGCCAAGCGCTATATTACCGTGATTCCGGAAATCGACCTTCCTGGTCACATGATGGCAGCTATCTCTGCTTATCCTTATCTTTCATGCAAAGGTGAGCAGTGGTCGTTGAGAACAGTTTGGGGTGTAGAGGATATCGTGATGTGTCCGGGCAAGGAAGATATGTTCCGCTTCCTGGATGACATCTTTAGTGAGATTGTTCCTCTCTTCCCAGGTAAGTACTTCCATATCGGTGGCGACGAGTGTCCGAAGACCAGTTGGAAAAACTGCCCTACCTGTCAGAAGCGTATTCAGACAGAGGGCTTGCAGGCTGAAGGAAAGCATTCGGCAGAGGAAAGACTGCAGAGCTACGTTATCAAACGCATAGAGAAAATGCTGGAGAAGCGTGGCAGAAAGATTATCGGATGGGACGAGATTCTGGAAGGTGGATTGAGTGAGAATGCTACCGTGATGTCATGGCGTGGAACGGAAGGAGGTATCGAGGCTGCCATGCAGAAGCATGATGTCATCATGACGCCGGGCAGCGACGGTATGTATCTCGACTGGTATCAGGGCGACAGCAAGGTGGAGCCTGTAACCATTCCTAGTCCTCCTAGATATCTGGCTTCTACCTATAATTATAATCCGGTACCTGATACTATCAAGGCGTTGGGACTGGCTCATCATATCCTGGGCGTTCAGTGTAACAACTGGTCGGAATATATGTATTCCAATGCCAAGATGGAGTATATGATGTATCCTCGTGCCATTGCTCTCTCTGAGATTGCATGGTCGCCAGTGAGCAGGAAAAACTTCAAGGATTTCTGCCGCCGACTGGATGCAAACTGTGTTCGTCTGGACGAGCGCCATATCCGTTATCATATCCCATTGCCTGAGCAGCCTTTCGGTTCTTGTGATAAGGTAGTTATTACTGGGGATACTGCGGTAACCTTTACCACCTCGCGTCCTATGAAGATGGTTTATACATTGGATGGAAGTACACCAACTCCTTCTTCTTCGGCTTATGCAGAGCCTATCAGGGTGAGTGGAAATGCCATCATCAAGATAGCTACCGTATTGCCTTCAGGCAAGATGAGCCGTATCAGGACCATTGATGTTGAGAAGCAGACTTATGCTCCTGCTGTTAAGGTGGAGGGCGCAAAACCTGGTTTACAGATGAAGCGCATTAAGGGCAACTATCTGAAGGTTGACCAGCTGGAATGGGCTGATGCTGCCTGGGAGTGTGCAAACATCGAGGGCTTGGAGCAGATGAAGATTCAGCAGAAGGATGATGCTGCTACCTTGCGCGGTGCCAATAATTATGCAGCCATCGCTGAGGGCTACATCAATATTCCGGAGGATGGTGTCTATTATCTCTCTTCACGTCTGGAGCAGGTTTGGATTGATAACAAACTCATGATCAGCAACGAGGGGGATGTGAAGGCTGGTACCAATCATGATACTTCTGTAGCATTGGCTAAGGGATTGCATCCTTTCAAGGTGGTTTTCCTCAGCAATATCGTTGGCGGCTGGCCTTCATGGTGGAGCAGTCTCGGCATTGAAATGCGCAAGGACAGCGAACAGAAGTTTACACCAGTAGATAACTCTATGTTTTTCAGAAAATAATAAACAGATATGAGCATCAGAAATATAGCAAATGTATCGCTTTGTCTCGCCTTGCTGTCTGTCGGCAATGGCGTGGCGGCTCAGAACGAGTCGCGCTGGCATAATGTGGATATCAACCAGCAGAACCGCGAACCTCGCCGTGCTGCTTTCTTTGCATACGAGACCCTTGACAAAGCACAGAGTTTTGACAAGAAGAAGTCGGTCAACTATCTTTCGATGGAAGGCATGTGGAAGTTTAACTTCGTGAAGGATCATAACAAGCGTCCTGCCAACTTCTTTGCAGCCAACTATGATGATTCGGAGTGGAAGGATTTCCCTGTACCGGGGCTGTTCGAACTGAACGGTTATGGAGATGCTACTTATAAGAATGTCGGTTATGCCTGGGCTACCCAGTTTGACCCAAATCCTCCATATATCAGCGAACTCAACAACTATACGGGTTCTTATCGTCGTACCTTCGAACTTCCTAAGGACTGGAAGGGCAAGGATGTCTATTTCCATGTTGGTTCGGCTACCAGCAACCTGACCCTTTGGGTGAACGGCAAGTATGTGGGATATAGTGAAGACAGCAAGGTGGCTGCCGAGTTTAATATCTCCAAGTATCTGAAGCCGGGCAAAAACCTGATAGCTATGCAGGTGATGCGCTGGTGCGATGGTTCTTATTTCGAGGATCAGGACTTCTGGCGCTTTACTGGTATAGCCCGTGAGGTTTATCTCTATGCACGTCCGAAACTTCATGCTGCCGATATCCGTCTTGATGCCGGTTTGATGAATAATTATCGGGATGGTATCCTGAACTATCAGATAGCACTGAAGGGCGGCAAGACTGATGTGACTGTTGCCTTGTGCGATAAGGATGGCAAGCAAATAGCATCGGCTACCGGAGCTCAGGGTGTAATCAAAGTACCGAAGGTGAAGGCTTGGACTGCTGAGACACCTTATTTATATTAAGGTATACATCTCTCTGAAGAATAAGCAGGGGGTAGCGGAGGTGATTCCGCAGAAGGTGGGCTTCCGCAATGTGGAAATCAAGAACGCCCAGTTGCTGGTGAACGGCAAGCCTGTACTGATTAAGGGTGTCAACCGGCATGAGATAGATCCGGATGGTGGATATGTGGTAAGTGTAGAGCGCATGATTCAGGATATCAGAATCATGAAACAGTTGAACATCAATGCGGTTCGTACCTGCCATTATCCTGACGATCCTCGCTGGTATGAACTCTGTGATGAATACGGACTGTATCTTACTGCTGAGGCTAACCTCGAATCTCATGGTATGGGATATGAGGAAAAATCACTCGCTAAGTTCCCTAAGTATCTCCAGACTCACATCGAGCGCAATGAAGGTAATGTGAAAAGTTTTATCAATCACCCTTCTATCATCGTATGGAGTTTGGGTAATGAGTGTGGTTACGGCATTAATTTCGAAAAGACCTATGACTGGGTGAAAGCGCTCGACAAGACCCGTCCTGTTCAGTATGAGCGTGGCGGTTATGACAGCAAGACTGATATTTACTGTCCGATGTATATCGACTACGAGGAGAGTGAGAAATATTGCAAGAGTGATGGTGTTAAACCATACATCCAGTGCGAATATGCTCATGCTATGGGTAATTCGGAAGGTGGTTTCAAGGAATATTGGGACCTCATCCGTAAGTATCCTAAGTATCAGGGTGGCTATATCTGGGACTTCGTAGATCAGGGCATTCGTGACAAGAGTCCTGTCACCGGTAAGGAAATCTTTACTTATGGTGGAGATTACGGCCGCTATCCGGCAAGTGACTATAACTTCAACTGTAATGGTATCATTGCTCCAGACCGCCGTCTGAATCCTCATGCTTACGAGATTCAGTACTATCATCAGAATGTATGGATTAAGGACCTGGATGCTGTGAATGGTGCTTTCAAGGTTTACAACGAGAACTTCTTCAAGAATATCGATGACTTGAACCTGACAGCTACGGTTTATGCCAATGGTGTGAAACTGGCTACAGTTGAGATTCCTGAAACAAAGGGTATTGCTCCTCAGGCTACCAAACTGATCAAGAGTGATGAACTGAAGTATGCGGTGGCTGAGGCTGAATCGAAGCATGCAAAGGAGGAGATTGTTCTTAACTTTGCTTTTGCAAGCGATGGCACACAGCCGCTGGTAGACAAGGGCCAGGTGATGGCTCGCCAGCAGTTTATCATCAGCGATTATCAGTTTGCCAAACCGGCGGTTCCTGCTGTTGCTGCTGCGCCAACCAAGAAGGGTAAGGTGCAGGAGACAAGCAGTATGGAGGTGGAGGAAACCAACTCTTATGTGAAGGTCAGCGCACAGAGAATGTCTGTTACCATAGGCAAGAAGACGGGTATGATAGATTATCTCGATGTAGATGGTGAACCGATGTTGAAGTTCCGTGAGAGTATGACTCCGGAATTCTGGCGTGCTCCTACCGATAATGACTATGGTGCATCTCTGCAGAAGGAGATGAGAGTATGGAAGAACCCGCAGATGACTCTGAAGTCTTTCGACAAAAATGTGAGTAAGGACAATGTGGTGCTGACAGCTCTCTTCGATATGCCTGAAGTGAAAGCTCAGCTGATGCTCCGCTATGACATCAGTGCTGCGGGCGAGGTGAATGTTACCCAGAAGATGACTACCGACAAGGAGGTTCAGGTTGCCGATCTGTTCAGATTCGGTCTGCAGTTGCAGATGCCTGCTACTTTCTCTAAGCTCGAGTATTATGGTAGAGGTCCTGAAGAGAACTACGTAGATCGTCATTCTTCTGCTTTTATCGGCAAGTACGAGTCTGACGTGAAGGATGAATATTATCCATATATCCGTCCGCAGGAGAGTGGTAACCATACCGATATCCGCTATTTCTCTATCTTTAATCCAACCACCGGCAAGGGGATTACCTTCGAGGGGTATGAACCTATGGAGTGCAGTGCCATCCCTTATCTGGTAGAGGATTTGGATTCTGGTATCGAGAAGACGCATGCATGGGGACAACACAGTGGTGATCTGGTGGATAAGGGACTCGTGCAGTTGCATATCCAGAAATGCCAGTATCCTTTGGGCTGCATCGACAGTTGGATGACCAAGCCTATGGAGAAGTATCGTCTCCATTATGCTGATCGTGAATTTACATTCAAAATAAAGGCAAAATAAAATTTCCGTTATAAAACTCAGATATATACGGAAATACGGGTATAAGATTAAGTTTAAATAATAAAGTGACCCTAGTTTTAGAGTTGAGAGTTTGTTTTTAGGTTTGCCGCTTGAGGGGTCTTTGGGGCCTTTCAAGCGGCTTTTTTATTGCTTGTTTCAAAATGAAACGAATAATGTATAATTTGCTTTCATTTTGTTTCGTATTTTAAAAAGAACTATGCAAAATAATAACTAAACGAAAATATTAATATCAAAAAGTAAGCAATATTGCGAAATGTTAAGCAAAATGTCGTACCTTTGCACCAGAAAATAAACAAAATGTAAATTAATTAATAGGAGAGATTAACATGAAAAAGATTGAAGCAATCATCCGTAAGACTAAGTTTGAGGATGTAAAGGAAGCTTTGCTTGCCGCCGACATCGAGTGGTTCTCTTACTACGATGTAAGAGGAGAGGGCAAGATGAGACAGGCTCGAATCTACCGTGGTGTCATGTATGATACCAGCAGTATCGAGCGAGTGTTGCTGAATGTTGTCGTGCGCGACAAGAACGTAGAGAAAACGATTAATGCCATCCAGGAGGCTGCCCGTACAGGCGAGATTGGTGATGGTCGAATCTTTGTAATTCCTGTAGAGGATACCGTAAGAATCCGTACAGGTGAAAGAGGCGACATCGCTCTCCATAATGCTGAGCAGGAGAAATAAAATGCTAATTGGAGGAGAGAGAATAGTTTTCAGGTTTAAAGAACACTTTAAAGATTTTATGTTATGAGTGTACAGGATTTAGGAATTTCAGTAGATACCGTATGGATGCTCTTGGCAGCCATGTTGGTCTTTTTCATGCAGCCGGGATTTGCCCTCTGCGAGGCGGGCTTTACCCGTAGTAAAAATACAGCGAACATCTTGTTTAAGAACTTTGTCGATTTTATGATCGGTTCCGTACTCTTCTGGTTCGTAGGTTTCGGATTTATGTTTGGTAGTGATGGCGCCGGTTTCATCGGTATGCCTAACTTCGGCGATTTGTCTTTCTATACAAATGCAGCCGGTCTTCCTACTGAAGGCTTCCTGATGTTTGAAACCGTATTCTGCGCTACTAGTGCTACCATCGTTTCAGGTGCTATGGCAGAACGTACCAAGTTCTCCATGTACTGCGTTTACTCATTCTTCATTTCATTGATTATCTACCCTGTAGAGGGTCACTGGACATGGGGTGGCGGTTGGCTTTGCAACAGCGAGGCAGGTTCGTTCATGATGAACACCTTCGGTGCAGCCTTCCATGATTTCGCAGGTTCTGCCATCGTACATAGTGTTGGTGGTGTTCTTGCCTTGGTTGGTGCCATCTGCTTAGGTCCTCGTCTTGGTAAGTATCGCAATGGTAAGAGTACTGCTATCCCTGGTCACAACCTGATGGCTGCTGCTCTTGGTGTATTCATCCTCTGGTTCGGCTGGTTCGGTTTCAACCCTGGTTCTCAGCTTGCTGCTTCTGGTGAGGTTAACCGTGTTGCTATCAGTCACGTATTCCTGACAACCAACTTGGCTGCAGTCTGTGGTGGTTTGGGTACCATGTTCACATCTTGGATCAAGTATGGCAAGCCATCATTCTCATTGACATTGAATGGTATCTTGGCTGGTTTGGTAGCCATTACTGCTGGTTGCGACTTGGTTAGTCCATTGGGTTCAGCCATCATCGGTCTCTTGGCAGGTATCATCTTGGTATTCTCTATCGAGTTCATTGATACCAAGCTTCATATTGATGATCCTGTTGGTGCAAGTTCAGTACATGGTGTATGCGGTATCTTCGGTACCTTGATGACTGGTCTCTTCGCCCTTGATGGTGGCGCCTTCTATGGTGGTGGCTTCGGATTCTTCGGTGCTCAGTGCTTCGGTATCCTCTGCATCGACCTTTGGGCAGCCGTAACAGGTATCATCCTCTTCTGGGGTATCAAGAAGATTGCTGGTCTCCGTGTTGACAAGAGAATTGAGGAAGAAGGTCTCGATATCTATGAGCATGGTGAAAGTTGCTACAACTAATGGTATTTTCATATAGCGAGCGAGAGAGATTTTTCAGCAGAAGTTTTGGCGAGCAGAGTTTTATTAGTACCATTGAATAAGGTACGCTGCATCTCAACAATATAAATAAATCGCAATTTATTTTGTATTGTCTTCGATTTGCAGTACCTTTGCTGCCGAAACTTTTAAAAACAAAAATGTATCACATAAAAATAAGAGAATATGAAGAAGATTTTTGATATAAAGAAAATGGGTGCCATTGCACTTGGTTTGGTTGCTTTTGCTCCTGCTGCTTCTGCGCAGGATGAGGTGGAAACAACAATCGCTGCAGATGTTGTAAACCAGTATATCTGGCGTGGTCAGGATCTCGGTAACGTATCTCTCCAGCCAACACTTGGTATTGGCTATAAAGGTTTCTCATTGACAGGTTGGGGTAGTGTAGGCCTTTCTAAATGGGATGATACCAAGGAATTCGACCTGACTGCTGCCTATACAACAGGAGGCTTTACCATTGGAATTACCGACTACTGGTTTAATTCTGGTGATGGTCGCTACTTCGAGTACGATTCTCATAAGACAGCACATGTTTTTGAAGCCAATATTGGTTATGACTTTGGTCCAGTTGCCTTGAACTGGTACACCAACTTTGCAGGCAATGATGGATTAAATAAGGATGGTGACCGTGCTTATTCTTCATATGTTGAGGCTACAGCCCCATTCAAGTTGGGCGGTTGTGATTGGGCAGCAAGTATAGGCGCAGTTCCATTTGCAACATCTTTCTATGGTGATGCCAATGGTTTTGCAGTTACCAATGTTTCACTGAAAGCTACCAAGGATTTGAAGATTACAGATTCTTTCTCTGTTCCAGTCTTCGCTCAGGTAGCTGCTAACCCTAGCACTGAAAAAGCTTATCTGGTAGTAGGTTTTACCTTGCAGCCATAATAGGCTCTTAGGTTTTACGATATAATCTTACGTTGGTAGGTTTAAGTTTTTATTTTTTATTTTAAATGCCGATAGTTCCGTCAAAGAGCTATCGGCATTTCTTTGTATGATATGGGGGTAAGAAACTGTGTATAATGCCCTGGATGCTTTGCTGCATATCTATGAGCGTATAATATGCCCTGGATACGCTTTGTTTATCTTAAAAATGATTGTATTTTACAGATTGTAATTAAATAGTATATTTTTCTTTTCAGTTTATCGTATGTTTTAATCTAATATGCGTTAATATGTTATTGTTGTGATAAAGTAAAGACAAAATGCTACTATTCTTTTCTTTATTCTAACAAAAAGTTGTAATTTTGCACCCGAAACATAGCAAAAAGTAATTTTAAGCTTTGCTTTTGCTTGGTTTGCTCCTAAAAGAATGGATTGGACATGCCAAGGTGAATAAGAGAGAATAATAGTTAAAAATAACCGTAAAAGAAAGGAAAAGATTTATGTGTGGAATCGTATCTATCTTCAATATTCAGGAGCAGACTCCTGAATTGCGACAGCAAGCGCTTCGTATGAGCCAGAAGATTCGCCATCGCGGACCAGACTGGAGTGGAATCTACTGTGGTGGTTCTGCTATCCTGGCACATGAGCGTCTGAGTATTGTAGACCCTGAAAGTGGTCGCCAACCTTTGTTTGCACCAGACAAGAAACAGGTGCTTGCCGTAAACGGTGAGATTTATAATCATCAGGATATCCGTGTCCGTTTTGCCGGAAAATACCAGTATCAGACCGGTTCCGACTGTGAGGTGATTCTTTCTCTCTATCGTGAGATGCGAGCAGATTCCGATTTTGATTCCTTAATATATAAAGGTGAGGATGCGCTCCACGCCCGTATCTCCAAGATGCTTGAAGAGCTGAACGGTATCTTTGCCTTCGCACTTTACGATGCCGAACGTGATGAGTTTCTCATCGCCCGCGACCCTATCGGTGTTATTCCTCTTTATATTGGTTATGATAAGGATGGAAAAGTGCTGGTGGCAAGCGAGTTGAAGGCTCTGGAAGGTCAGTGCGATCACTACGAGCCATTCCTCCCGGGCCATTATTATTATAGCAAGAACCCTGGCATGAAGCGTTACTATACACGCGATTGGTTTGAGTATGCTGCCATGCAGAAAAAATATCAGATTGATGATGCCAAGAAGGCTGAAGAACAGCTGAAGGATGCTGAACCTCAGGAGAAAGCGGCAGTGAAAGAGATTCATGATGCTTTGGAGGCTTCAGTCAAACGTCAGTTGATGAGTGATGTTCCTTATGGTGTCCTTCTCAGTGGTGGTCTTGATTCTTCTGTTATCTCTGCTGTAGCCGAGAAATATTCTTCTACCCGTGTAGAGAATGGGGGAGAGACCAAGGCGTATTGGCCACGTCTGCACTCCTTCGCTGTTGGTTTGAAGGGTGCGCCTGATCTGGCAAAGGCACGTTTGGTTGCCGAACACATCGGAACTGTGCATCATGAAATCAACTACACCATTCAGGAAGGTCTGGATGCCATCCGTGATGTCATCTATTTCATCGAGACCTATGATGTTACCACTGTGCGTGCATCTACCCCGATGTATCTGCTGGCGAGAGTCATCCGAAGCATGGGTATCAAGATGGTGCTTTCGGGCGAGGGTGCCGACGAGGTATTCGGAGGTTATCTCTACTTCCATAAAGCACCGGATGCCAAGGCATTCCATGAGGAAACCGTACGAAAGTTGGGTAAACTCTATCTCTACGATTGTCTGAGAGCTAACAAAAGTTTGGCAGCATGGGGCATCGAGGGCCGTGTGCCTTTCCTCGACAAGGAGTTCCTGGATGTAGCGATGGGTATGAACCCGGTTTTGAAGATGTGTCCGGATAAGACCATCGAGAAAAAGGTGGTTCGTGAGGCATTTGCCGATTTGCTTCCAGAAGAAGTGGCATGGCGACAGAAGGAACAGTTCTCAGATGGTGTGGGCTATTCATGGATTGATACCCTGAAGCAGATTACCGCATCTGCCGTCAGCGATGAGCAGATGGCGCATGCTGCTGAGCGATTCCCTATCAACCCTCCACAGAATAAGGAGGAGTATTATTATCGTTCTATCTTCGCCGAGCATTTCCCAAGCGACAGCGCTGCCAAGAGCGTACCTAGTGTGCCTAGCGTAGCATGTTCTACAGCCGAAGCCCTTGCCTGGGATGCCTCATTCAAGAACCAGAACGACCCTAGCGGCAGAGCCGTGGCGGGAGTTCACGAACAGGCGTATAAATAAGTGAAGAGTGAATAATCACTTTGCACTTCATATTTAAGTAATAAAAATAGTTAGAAATAACCGATATAAAACGAACAAGAAATGGAAAAAGGATTGTACAGTTCAGCCTATGAGCACGATGCGTGTGGCGTAGGTATGGTGGTGAATATCCACGGTAACAAGAGTCATGAGCTGGTTGATAACGCCTTGAAGGTACTCGAGAACATGCGTCATCGTGGTGCAGAGGGTGCCGATAACAAGACGGGTGATGGTGCCGGTATCATGCTCCAGATTCCACATGAGTTTATTCTTCTTCAGGGTATCCCAGTGCCAGAAAAAGGTAAATATGGTACGGGTCTCGTCTTCTTGCCTAAGGATGAGAAGAAACAGCAGGATATTCTCTCTATCATGATTGAGGAAATTGAACGCGAGGGATTGCAGCTGATGCATCTCCGCAATGTGCCTACTAACCCTGATTGTTTGGGTGAGGCTGCTTTGAGTAACGAACCAGCTATCAAACAGGTGTTTATCACAGGTGTTACAGATGATAAGGTGCCTGCCTTTGAGCGCACCCTCTATCTTATCCGTAAACGTATTGAGAAGCGTGTCAGTGATCCTGATTTCTATATTTGTTCGTTGTCTAATTCGAACATCGTATATAAGGGTATGTTGAGCAGCCTCCAGTTGCGCCAATATTATCCTGACTTGACCAATAATTATTTCACAAGCGGTCTGGCTCTGGTTCACTCCCGCTTCTCTACCAACACCTTCCCAACATGGAGTCTGGCTCAGCCATTCCGTCTCCTTGCCCACAATGGTGAGATTAACACCATCCGTGGTAACCGTGCCTGGATGAAGGCTCGTGAGAGTGTGTTGAGCAGCGAGGCTTTGGGCGATATCCGTGAGATTTCTCCTATCGTCCAGCCTGATATGAGTGACTCTGCCAGCCTCGACAATGTATTTGAGTTCTTCGTGATGAGCGGTCTGTCATTGCCTCATGCCATGGCTGTGATGGTGCCAGAAAGCTTCAACGACAAGAACCCTATCTCTGAGGATCTGAAGGCATTCTATGAGTATCACTCTATCCTGATGGAACCATGGGATGGTCCTGCTGCCTTGCTCTTCAGCGATGGCCGCTACGCCGGTGGTATGCTCGATAGAAATGGTCTGCGTCCTGCCCGCTACACCATCACCAAGAACGATATGATGGTAGTCGCATCTGAGGTAGGTGTGATGGATTTCGATCCTACTGAGATTGCCGAGAAGGGTCGTCTGCAGCCTGGTAAGATTCTCCTCATCGATACACAGGAGGGTAAGATCTACTACGATGGTGAAATCAAGGAGCGTCTGGCTGCCCAGCATCCATATCGCCAGTGGTTGAACACCAATCGTATTGAACTGGAGAAACTTCGCAGTGGTCGTAAGGTGGAAAATGGTGTGGATAACCTCACTCGCAAGGAATTGGAATTCGGTTTTGGCGAGGAAGATATCGACGGTACCATCATCCCAATGGCTACCAAGGGTCAGGAACCTACAGCTTCTATGGGTAATGATACTCCGCTTGCTGTGCTTTCCGACCAACCACAGATTTTCTTCAACTACTTCCGTCAGCAGTTTGCTCAGGTTACCAACCCTGCCATCGACTCCATCCGTGAGAACCTTGTGATGAGTCTTACCGAGTATATCGGTAGAGTAGGTTCCGGCATCTTGAACCCAGACGAAAGCAACTGCAAGATGGTCCGTCTGCCACATCCTATCCTGACTAATACCCAGCTAGATATCCTTCAGAATATCCGCTACAAGGGATTTAATACAGTAAAACTCCACATGCTCTTCGAAACCGCCAAGGGCGAAGAAGGATTGCACGAGGCTCTGGATGAGCTCTGCAAGCAGGCAGCACAGAGCGTGGATGATGGTTACAACTACATCATCTTGAGCGACCGTGGCGTGGATGAAACTCATGCCGCCATTCCATCTCTGCTCGCCGTGAGTGCCGTACATCATTATCTGATTGATGCCGGCAAGCGTGTGCAGACTGCCCTCATCGTAGAGAGCGGTGAGATTCGTGAGGTAATGCATGCAGCCCTCCTGTTGGGTTACGGTGCATCAGCCCTCTGTCCATACTTGACATACGCCATCCTCGACGACCTTGTAAAGAAGGGAAAGATTCAGGAGGATTACCATACAGCCGAGCAGAACTACATTAAGGCTGTGAAGAAGGGCTTGTTCAAGATTATGGCTAAGATGGGTATCTCTACCATCCGAAGCTATCGTGGTGCCAAGATCTTCGAGAGCATCGGTTTGAGCGAGAGCCTTCTGAAGAGCTACTTCGGAACAGAGGTGAGCACCATCGGCGGTATCGGACTCGAGACCATCGCCCGTGATGCCATCCGCCTGCACGACAAGGCATTCGAGACCAAGAAGCTCGAGTTCCTGCCAAGTATGGGACAGTTCCACTACCGCAAGGACGGTATCAAGCACGCTTGGAACCCTGAGACCATCGCCACCCTGCAGCTCGCAACCCGCAAGGGCGATTACAATCTCTTCAAGAAATATACACATCTCGTTGACGATAAGCAGGAGCCTATCTTCATCCGCGACTTCTTCAGTTTCCGCAAGAATCCTATCTCTATAGATAAGGTGGAGCCGGTAGAGGAAATCGTGAAGCACTTCGTTACCGGTGCGATGAGTTTCGGTGCCCTCTCCAAAGAGGCTCACGAGGCAATGGCACTCGCCATGAACGCCCTCGGTGCCCGAAGCAATACCGGTGAAGGTGGTGAGGATAACGAGCGATTCCATTCTACACAGGATGGCATCAGCCTCTCCAGCAAGACCAAGCAGGTGGCTTCCGGTCGATTCGGTGTGACTACAGAATATTTGGTAAATGCAGAGGAAATCCAGATCAAGGTGGCACAGGGTGCTAAACCGGGTGAGGGTGGTCAGTTGCCTGGCTTCAAGGTCAACGAGGTCATCGCCAAGACCCGTCACTCTATCCCTGGCATCAGCTTGATTTCTCCTCCACCTCATCACGATATCTACAGTATCGAGGATTTGGCTCAGCTCATCTTCGACCTCAAGAATGTAAACCCTAAGGCGGCTATCTCCGTGAAGTTGGTAGCTGAGAGTGGTGTGGGTACTATCGCTGCCGGTGTGGCTAAGGCAAAGGCCGACCTCATCGTCATCTCTGGTGCTGAGGGTGGTACAGGTGCCAGCCCTGCATCCAGCATGCGTTTCGCAGGTATCTCTCCTGAAATCGGACTTTCTGAAACCCAGCAGACACTGGTGAAGAACGGTCTTCGTGGTCAGGTTCGTCTGCAGGTAGATGGTCAGTTGAAGAGCGGTCGTGACATCATCCTGATGGCTTTGCTCGGTGCAGAGGAATTCAGTTTCGGTACGGCAGCCCTCATCGTATTGGGTTGTGTCATGATGCGTAAGTGTAACTTGAATACCTGTCCTATGGGTGTTGCCACACAGGATCCTAAGCTCCGTGCGCACTTCCGTGGCAGCTACAAGTATCTTATCAACTACTTCCGCTTCCTCGCTCAGGAGGTTCGTGAGTATCTGGCAGAGATGGGTTACACCTCATTGAACGATATCATCGGTCATACCGAACTCATCGTCCGCAAGAAGGATGAGGAGATTGTTCCTACCGAGGGTTCGGATGCCGTAGAGCCAGAGGTGGCCAAGAGCATCAAGGAGAAGGCCGACTTGCTCGATTTCTCCCGTCTTTTGCATCGTGAGACAGGTCATTGCTCGCTCTATCATACTACCGAGCAGATTCATGACCTCGACAATGTACTCGACCAGCAGTTGATTCGTGGTGCACAGCGTGCCATCGAGAACCAGGAAGAGGTGAACCTCGATTTTGCCATCAAGAATACCGATCGTGCTGCCGGTGTGATGCTGAGCGGTATGATTGCCGAGAAATATGGTGAGGCTGGTCTTCCAGACAAGACCGTGAACGTGAAGTTCAAGGGTTCTGCAGGTCAGAGCTTCGGTGCCTTTCTGGTTAAGGGAGTGGATTTTAAACTCGAAGGTGAGACCAATGACTATTTCGCCAAGGGACTTTCAGGAGGTCGTGTTTCCATCCTTCCTCCTATCCGCAGCAACTTCTCTGCTGAGGATAACATCATCGCCGGTAACACCGGATTGTATGGTGCCACAAGCGGTGAGTTGTATATCAATGGTAAGGTAGGCGAGCGCTTCGGTGTTCGTAACTCCGGTGCCATCGCCGTGATTGAGGGTGCTGGTGACCACTGCTGCGAGTATATGACGGGCGGTAGAGTAGTAGTGCTCGGTGAAACTGGCCGTAACTTCGCCGCTGGTATGAGTGGTGGTGTTGCCTACGTATGGGATAAGAACCACAACTTCGATTACTTCTGTAACATGGATATGGTGGAGATTAACCTCGTGGAGGACAGCACCTATCGCAAGGAGTTGCACGAGCTGATCCGTCAGCATTATCTCTACACCGGCAGTAAGCTTGCCCGTACCATGCTCGACGACTGGAACCACTACGTAGAGGATTTCATCCAGGTAGTGCCAATCGAGTACAAGCGAGTTCTCCAGGAGGAGCAGGTAAAGAAGTTGCAGCAGAAGATTGCGGATATGCAGCGAGATTACTAATTTTAAAATTAGAAAAAAGATGGGAAATCCAAAAGCATTTTTGACTATACTTCGCAAGGAAGCAGGTTATAGACCAATTCACGATAGAATCCTCGACTTCAGCGAGGTAGAACAGACATTGAATAGCAACGACCGCCGACAGCAGGCTTCACGTTGCATGGATTGTGGCGTGCCTTTCTGCCACTGGGCTTGTCCGCTGGGCAACAAGGCACCGGAGTGGAATGATGCCCTCTACAAGGGCGACTGGGAGCAGGCTTACCGCCTCCTAAATTCCACCAACGACTTTCCGGAGTTCACAGGACGCATCTGTCCTGCACTCTGTGAGAAGGCGTGTGTATTGAATCTCATGGATCATGAGCCAACCACCAACCGTGAGGATGAGTGTGCCATCGTGGAGCACGCCTTCTCTGAGGATTATGTACATGTTGAGATTCCTGAGCGTAATGGCAAGACGGTGGCTGTCATCGGTGCCGGTCCTGCGGGATTGGTAGCTGCCAACCAGTTGAACCATAAGGGCTATAAGGTAACTGTATTCGAGGCACGTGAGAATGCCGGTGGTCTGTTGCGTTATGGTATTCCAAACTTCAAGCTCAACAAGAGCATCATCGACCGCCGTCTCCGTCTTCTCGAAGAGGAGGGTATTGAATTCAGATACAACCAGCATATTGACGTTACCAAGTTGCCGGAAGGCTTCGATGCCTACGTGGTATCTACCGGTACACCGACAGCCCGCGACCTGAAAATTCCTGGAAGAGAATTGAAGGGTGTTTATTTCGCCCTCGAGCTGCTTTCTCAGCAGAACCGTATCCTCGCCGGTATGGAGTTCTCTAAGGACGAACTGGTTAACTGCAAGGGCAAGGATGTATTGGTAATCGGTGGTGGTGATACTGGTTCCGACTGTATCGGTACTGCTCATCGTCAGGGTTGCAAGAGCGTAACCCAGATAGAAATCATGCCGAAGCCTGTAGAAGGCCCTGAGGATCCTAAGAATCCTTGGCCAAACTGGCCTCGCACCCTGAAGACCACTTCAAGTCATGAGGAAGGCTGTACTCGCCGCTGGAACATCAACTCTCTGGAGTTCCTCGGAAAGAATGGTAAGTTGACAGGCGTGAAGGTTCAGCCTATTGATTGGAAACCAAACCCTGAGGGTGGTCGTCCACTGATGGTAGAGGCAGGCGAGCCGGAAATCATCAAGGCAGAGGCCGTATTCCTGGCAATGGGCTTCCTGAAGCCACAGCAGCCTGAATTTGCCGAGAATGTATTCGTGGCAGGCGATGCAGCAAGCGGTGCCTCTCTGGTAGTACGCGCCATGGCAAGCGGCAGAAAGATTGCTGCCCAGGTAGATAAGTTCCTGAACAAATAAATCGGTTATTTTTAACTATAAGTGTAGGGAGGTTGACCTCAGTGATGAGGCTTTCCTCCCTTTTTCTTTCCTCCCTCTCCTTTGTCTTCTGAGCACAATGAAAAAGAAATTATCAGCTGTTCTCTTGGCGTTGGCAGCCTCTATGCCAATGACTGCACAGAATCTTGTAAAGGGAAATTATGGTTATCTCTATTGTCATATGAGCGATAAGGGGGAGTGGACAGCCTACGCTATTTCCCGTGATGGTTACAACTATCAGGACATCAATGGCGGCAACCCTATCTTCAATCCAGAAGAGCATGCCCGCATTAAAGGCGGAATCCGTGATTCCTACATCACCCGTATGCATAATGGTAAAGGATACATCATGGTTACCACCGATATGTGCGTGCACAAGAGTCACAAATGGGACAACTATGGTATCGATTTCCTGAAGAGCGATGGTCTCTACCGCATGCTCATCAAGAAAGAGGGTGGAAAGAGTGGTAAAAACTATTGAAATGGAATCAAGAATTAAAAAATATAGAAAAATAAGTGGATTTATTGTTAAGTGCATAGCTGGATAGAATGTTTAGGGGGATGCTTGTGTAGGTTTAGATAAGATAAAAAATATGTTATTGCGCGCGAACATTATAATAATAAAGAAGGAAAATTCGTATGCATGTCTCTCTCTATTCTACATGCTCCTAGTTAAATCTATCACAGGTGTATTTCCTAATTTGAAATGTAGTTTTTATGTAGTCCTTTAAAATAGGCAGAAATAGCTTCTAAAATGAGTTTATTTGTTTATAGATGTTAAAATACAGCTAAAATCTCAACTTTTTTGCGAAAAGATTTGGTGGAATGAAAAATAGTTAGTACTTTTGCACTCGCTTTTGAGAAATACGGTTTCTCTTAGCAACTAAAGAAAGAGTTCTTTGAAAGATTTTACATAAACAGACAAGTAGTACAAGAAGCGGTTAACTTCTTAGAAATAAGAAAGTTGACTGGGTAAAAGAAACGAACCGTCAAGCAATTGACAAGTCAGGTTTACTAAGCTTCAATAAACGAAAAGGATATTCGTCCTAAGTACAGACAACAAACAAACCAAGCCGCAAGGCTAGGTAAAAATGATATTTTACAATGGAGAGTTTGATCCTGGCTCAGGATGAACGCTAGCTACAGGCTTAACAC
>ENA-OOXJ01001009-OOXJ01001009.1-human-gut-metagenome-genome-assembly--contig:-NODE-1009-length-20109-cov-2.584123_pt1 | contig 20109 bp, 13 predicted proteins | sample MGYA00241587_ERZ501343 | MGnify/ENA primary metagenome ERZ501343 (study PRJEB25962, sample SAMEA2042918) | human gut metagenome | biome: human gut; feature: human-associated habitat; material: faeces... | reverse complement strand
CCTAACCTATACCAGCATTCCAGACAAGCCGTCTCACTTCCATACAAATGTTCAATTTTAGCAGCACGCTCATTTAACCCAAGCGAAAACACGTCTCTTGGCTGCCATCGCTCCCATGAATACTCTCCCAAACTAAGTCCCAGTGCCGGACTTTGATTTGGAAGAACCTTCCACATAGAGCCGGACATATCCGGATTTGCTTCGTGATTATATAAAATAAAGCCATTGATGCCAAAAATTTTCCCTGTCTCATCATCCACTGCAAGATTAAAATTTAATTCATCACCTTGCACATACATCCACTCAAAAAAGTCTCTGTCCACAGCAAGTATGTGGTCTTTCTTCCAATGTTCTAAAATCCTTCATAATCTGATCAATGACATGTGGATCATATGTATAATGATAATCCCCTTTATATGGCTTTATATCATAAATTTCATCATAATAAATAAAACATCGCCATTCTCTTCTAATATCTATTGCTTCACTGCATATGACTTCATAGTTTTCTTCACAATTACCACATCCAACTAAATCTTTGATACTCTTTATAACTTTTCCTGTAAATACTTTTGACCTAACCGGTTTAACAAACCATCCGGCAGACCATTTTTCCACATGAGAAGAAATAGAATCAATCGTATCATACCAAATCTTTCGTCCTAAATACTTCTTTAAGCATTCAGGATAATCATCAACATGAACATCATCATACCCAAACTTTCTAAATATTTCTTCACATTGATAAATATAATCAACTACTATATCTTCTTTTGTAACGACATCATATATATCATCTAATACTTCATAGGGTATAATTTCACAGCCTAATTCACTAAAGCCATATATTGCTTTTGTAAATGTTTCACTTTTCCCAATAACTAATCCAGAATTAGAATTCTTTTTACATTTTACGTAAACCTTCATATGTTTCACCTACTTCTTGTTGTTCAAATATTTATAGAGTATTTTATAATACGTTTCATAATCAAGAGAATATGGCAAGCCTGAAACTCCATCTCACATTTATTATACTCTATATTTTATTATTATGTATTGAGTTAGACTTCTATGACACCTTTAATTAGGGGTTAAGATAAATTATTGTAAAGTATATGAATGATATTTTCCGAGTATTTCTTTTTCAGTATTATAAGCTCTTAGAAATAATTCTATAGCTTGATGATGATCTCCAGCATGAGCATAATAAGCAGCAAGATTGTTTAATCTTGCCAACGTGTCTTGGTGATGTAAGCCAAGTATTTGTTCTGATATTTCATATACCTGTAGACCACACTGTATAGCTTGATTGCAGTCCCCTAATTTATCATAATAATCAGATAAATCATCTAATGTGCTTAATGTATCGGAGTGATTTTCTCCTAAGGTTTCTTTATAGAAAGCATATAATTGTTGAGTTAAATATACTGCAAGATCATAGTCATTAGAATCGACTGCATCTTGGATAGTTTTAAGAGTGTATCTACTTTAATCATAGTAAGACCTCCTTAGTTCATATTGTAAAGGACGAAGAGAAAGAATAGCAACAACTAAAAAAGAGATAGCATTTTTCATGCTATCTCTCAAGAGGTAGAATTTTAAGATCTTCTTTTTCTCTTAAGTAACATTGCACCTGCAACTGTCATCATAGAAATCCAGCTTGCAATTGATGTAGCATCGCCTGTCTTAGCAGGTTTCTTATCATCAGTTGGATCTTTTGGAGTTTCCTTATCAGATTCATTTAATCCTCCTACTTTTACGATGAAGTCTGCTGAGAATGATTTTCCTTCGGCATCTGTTACTGAGATTGTAACAAGTACATCTGTATCCTTCTTAGGTGTAGTGACTTTACCATCTAATGCGATGATATCTTTAGGACTTACCTGAGTAATCTTGATGTTGTAACCTTCTGGAACCTTAGGAAGAACAAGTTCTTTTTCGCCCTTCTTAATCACTGATGGTACTTTATTACCAGCAATGATTGCATCTAAGATATCTTTTGATGAAGGTGCTGTTGGTGTTACTTCTACTTTCTTGAAGTTTGCTTTAAGTGTAGTATTTGCGTTTACTTCAAATGTATATGGGTTAGAAGTACTTACTACTTTTCCATCTGTATCTGTCCAGTTTACAAATTCATAACCTTCATGAGCTGAAGCTGTTAATGTCGCTTTTGTACCTTCTTCATAAGTACCATCTGATTTATCCATAGAAACAGTTCCCATGTTCTTATCAGTTTCTACAATAACTGTATATGTCTTAGCAGGTGCTTTTTCAACAGTGACCTTGATTGTAGCCTTTAATCCATCTGGATTTACTAAACCTTCTGGTAATGTGAATGTACCTTCTAATACATATGTCTTGCATTCATCTGCATTATAAGCATCCTTATTCCAAGTAACATCTACTTCTTCTGTTTCATTGTTTCCAAATGTAACAGTAATCTTTTCTGGTAGATTTAACTTATCAAATGAAGTGCCCTGTAGAACAGTCAAATCATCTAACTTCTGAATACTTGTGATCTTAACATCTGCTTCTGCAGATTTTTCAAACTTCGCAATTAAAGATGTATTACCCTTTACATTGAATGTGTATTCTGCTTTATCAGATACTTTTTCACCGTTAGGACGATACCATCCCTTAAATACATATCCTCTATTAGGTGTTGCAGTAACAGTTACAGATTTACCTGCTGCAACTTCCTGACCACCACTTACTTTTCCACCTTTTTCTGCTTCTACATAAACAGTATAAGTATTATTAGTTACTTCTTTATTCGCAATATTGAATTCAGAGATAGCTACCCAGCCATCATTTGATTCAGATGCTACAAACTTGAATCCATATACATTCTGTGTATCAAAAGTAAATGTTTTTTCTGACTTGTTAGCATCAAATGTTTGATCTTTAGCTACTTCTACCCATTCTCCGTCCTTTTCAGTCTGGATATAAAGTGATGCTTTAGTCACCTGACCACTGTTAGAGTCCTGACGTGGTGTGAATGATACCTGGTTGATTTCATATGCTTTATCAAACTTGATTTCAGTCCAGATACTTCCATCAGCACCCTTACCGCTTCCTGCTCCACCTGATGTAGTAGGAACCTTATCTTTTGTAGCCTGTGACCAGTCTGAATGCCAGATTGTAGAAGCTTTATTATCAAATGCCATACCGATAATACCTTCATTCTGACCACCATGAGATGTTGGTGTTTCTGATTCTGCTTTTCCTGTCCAAGCTGCTTTGTTGTAAAGATCTACTTCTGGTGCTTTTTCAGTGACTACTACGTTATCAATAACTGCAGAAACTGTTTCTGTCTTAGAACCAATTCTTTCTAATGGTAAGGCAAATGTTGAATGAGTGATATTGTCTTTCTTCACCATATCATTGTGAATAAACTTACCTTTTGCATCACATACATATTCACCATTAACATAAAGACTTGTCTTCTGCTGATCTGTAGTAATTGCGATATTGACTGTCTTACCTACAGGTAATTCATAATCAAAATAGTAGTTATAAAGTTCTCTTGTGAATCCTAACTTACCATCTTCCATGATTCTGATATCATGTGTTCCATAGTCAGCATCTGATTCAAATAGGATATCTCCTGGTTTAGCAGGTTTCTTTAACTTAATATCAAATGATAACTTGTTTCCATTTCCAAGCTTCTTAATTGGAGAAGTGACATAACTTACGCCATCCTTTAATACTAATGCCTTGTCTTTTACTTCAGCATTCTTACCTGTTTTAAGATCACGTTTGTTTTCAGAACTATCTTTTAAGCCATTATTGAAATCATAGCTTTCATAGTTTTCACCTTTTTTATTTTCTTTGTAATAAGGGTTTGTATTAGGTCCTGTTCCCTTATCCTGAGCGAGTTTTGCGAGAGCATCGGCACTGCCTTTTTCCTTACCAGTCGCAGCCCATGTCTTTTCTGCATAGAATGGTAATGCATCAAAGAAACGCCAGTATAGATCAGATTCACTTAATCCTGATGCGCTCTTATCGATGTTATCACTCCATAATGCGAATGCAGCACCTAACATCTGATCATCACCAGCAGGAACATACTTATAAGCGCCACCTTTGACTCTTACTTTATTTGCTTCAAACTGATTGAAGATTCTATTTACGTTTAATAAGTCACCATAAGCATTGGCACGTCCTTTGTTTCCATTTGGAACCATGTAACCAAAGTCATCAATTGTATTAATAAGCTTATAGCCCATATCATACATTTCAATACCATCTGCCCAGTCAGCTGACCAAAGGTTCATTTCTACATTATCAATAGCTTCTCTCTTAATCTGAGTCACTGGATTATCTTTGATCCAAGTTAAACCACCCCACATACGTACTGTATTTGTTTCTTTTAGGTGAGGAACTAAATCATTAACGAATCCACGATATGCTGTATAGTTTGATAAGAATTCATCTGCACCAATATGTACAGTTGTTTCTCCATCAAATACTGGATTAGCACCTTTTGTATAATCATCAAAGATTTCTTTGATCTTATCTTTTGTTTCTTTCTTAGAGACATCAAGATGGTCAATAAGTGGTCTGTTTCTATTTAATGGTGATACCTTGTTCTGAACCATCAATTCTGGCCATACTTTAGTAAATGAAGTTGCATGGGCAGGAACATCAATTTCAGGTACTACCTTCATACCAAGTGCTCTTTCACCCTGGATGAATTCTCTGAAGTCCTTCTTAGAAATAGAATAGTCTTTTGCAGTAGGTGTTTCACCTTTCGCATTAGATAATCCTGATTCTAGACGGAATGCTTCATAGGCTTTAAATGCTTCATTTTCATTATCACCTTTACCATACTGTTCTAAGAAGATATAGTTATCAGATAAATGAGTCTGTAAGTCATTCATCTTATAGTAACGCATTGTTCTTGCAACTTCCTTCATCATATCTAATGAAACTGGTTTACGTGCTACATCGAATAAGAATCCACGTGTCTTGAAACGAGGATAGTCACGCATTTTACCAATCTTATAGCCTTCATTGTCTTCTTTATACATCTGGAGGATTGTCTGCATACCATACATGTTACCTGTTGGATGAACAGAAGCAACATTGATACGGTCTTTCTGGATATCCATTGTATATCCTTCATCACCTAGAAGAGTATCTGGTGCTTTTAATTCAAAGTTGAATGCATTAGCCTGAGAAGCACCTTTTTTCACTGTGAGGTTAATACCTGTGAAATCTTTATAATCACGTACAAATTCATCTACAACAGCTTTTAACTTATCATCTGTATAAGTTACTGTCTTTAATGCGTTAACAGAAATCTGTTCTGTTGAGTTTGAATGCCATTCCTGGATTTCTGGAATAACAGTAGGTTTCGCATTCTTACCTGTCACTTGTTCATTCATGCCTTTTACAACATAGTCAACATCTGCAGTCTTCTTTTCTTTTCCTGTAGAAGTTTCTGTAACTACATAAGAGACTTTTACATTCTTGTCAACTAACGGATGGACAATCTTACCATCAGCACCAATGATCTGTTCAAGGTCTGCACCATTGATTCTTACAGTAAATCCTTCTGGTACAGCTGGCATATCTAATGTATTCACATCTGCTTCAATTGTCTTACTCTGAGATTCAATAGAAGAGACAACAGAGTTTAGAGTAGCAGTCTGTGCTGTTTGTTCATTAGAATAAACTTCCATTTCCGCAATACTTACGTTATTCCAAGACGTAGCTTCAGCAACAAAGTTACAAAGTTTTAATTCTTTTGCTTCAATAGGTTCATTGAACTTAACAACAACTTCGTTATTATAACCATCACCCTTTTTGGTATTAGTAAAGCTCTTTGCAAGTTTTTCTACACCATCTTTATCTTTGTATTTAATATCAAAGCTCTTTACGTTAGATGGCATTGGTGCAACATCTCTTTCAAAGAAATGAATCTTAAGTTCCTTAACGAGAGTCAATCCAGCAAACTTAGTATTTAACCAGATATTAGTTGTTGGAGTTTCATAATCACTTGCCCAGCGGTTTGCTTTTTCTGTGCTTCCATCTTTTACTTTATCTGGACTAAGTGTATTAGCTTCACTACTTGATGCAGTGACTGTAGCGTTTGCCATATGGTTCTTATTAGGCGTAGCATCTGCTTTTTCTACAATCTTACTATAGACTTCAATTTCATTGATTCCGACATTTTTCCAGTTGATTGTACCTCCATCTGCAGAAAGTACAGTGACCTTTACTTTAGTGGCTTGATAATCTTTATCTAACTGAATGATTTCATTCTGTTTTGCCTTAGTAGTCTTTCTATATACTTCTTTATATTGTCCGTTTTCTTCTAGTTCAATCTTATAGCCTAGAATATTCTGTGCATCATCCGTTCTTTCGAAATTGATATTAATCTGACGTACTGTCTTTTCTCCACCTAGATTAATTTCAATCCATTCATTATCTGCTTTATTCTGTGCAGTTCCCCAGCGCGTCTTCATATCACCATCTACTGCTTTACTTGGTGATGTAGAATCTACTTCATAATTACTTGCATTAACAGTACATCCTTTAGCAAGATTTAAGTTTTCTACAGCATAGACTGGTTTTACATCAACAAATGCAGCATTCGCAATCATAACAGTAGCAACTAATCCAATAACACCTTGTTTCTTGTTCATTATCCCTTTTCCTTTCTTTTCTATATAGGACCAACAAAAAAGACCAAAGTACCCCTCTAAAAAAGAAGGTTTACTTTGGTCTTGCCTAATTCAATAGTAACAATCCTATACATTTTTCATCATGTGAAATGATAGCACTTTCAATATACTTATTCAAGTATTTTTTTATAAAATTATCTTGTGTCTGATAAATTACTATTAAAATACTGTATTGGTAGAATATGCACTTTATCGAGGAGTATAATTATATATATAAATTATACATACAAGGAGGATTGATTTGTTATGGAATTAGGTTTAAAAAATCGAGTCGTTATCGTAACAGGAGCCGCTTCTGGTATTGGTAAAGCTATTGCTGAAGCATATGCAAAAGAAGGAGCAAAACTTGCATTAGCTGATCTAAATCTAGAAGGGTTGAATGCTTTAAAGACAGAACTAAAAGATAATGAAGTTTATGTTGAAAAAGTAGATGTTACAGACGAAAAGAACTGCAAAGATTTTATTGAAAATGTTGCTGAACATTTTGGAAAGATTGATGTTCTATGTAATAATGCAGGAACAGCTTTAATGGGTGATATTGCAACATTCCCTGAAGAAACATTCAGAAAACATGCAGAACTTATGATGTATGCACCAGTGAGATTAACTAATTTATGTATTCCTTATTTTAAGAAAAATGGCTGGGGAAGTGTTGTAAATACAGCTTCTATTTTTGGTAAACAGCCTGGAGGATTAATTAGTTATGATACTATTAAGGCTGCTGATATTATGATTACTAAAGATTATTCAAATTATTGTGCAGCATTTAATGTGAATGTAAATGCTGTGTGTCCTGGACCTGTAGATACACCGTTATGGCATGCAGAAGGACAGTTAGGTGATCAATTAGCAGGTGCTACTGGTATGAGTCGTGATGAATCTATTGATTGGTTTGCTAAGACAAATATACCAATGGGTAGATATGCTAAACCTGAAGAAATTGCATCAGCTGCTGTATTCTTATCTAGTGAACCAGCACATTATATTACTGGTGTGGCTTTAAATGTTGATGGTGGCATGGTAAAGTGCATATAGTCAACTAATAATCTATAATAACTATTGGTTTTTAAACATATGATGAAAGAATATGTCTTTTTGATAATCTGAATTGATTTTTTATTAACTTTCACATAGAATGACATATGTAAATGGCACTCAGTGCGGAAGAAAACTCACGATTTATTGTCGTGAGTTTTTTCTTTGAGTAAGATTCTATTCATTTAAGTATTCATAGAGCACTTTGAAATATTGCTCATAATCTTGATGCTCTGCTAAGCCTGAGACTTGACCATCACCTGCTTCAATAATTTTCCATGAACCATCTTCTAATTCAGCATAGTCAACAGTATAATATCCACTTTCCAGATGACTATACTTTTCTAATAATTGTTGAGGTGGTAATAATGCATTTATAGATTGTCCTGAATTTCTAGTAATAGTTGCTATTTTATTGTTTACATAAAAGACTCTGTATTCATTGGTGTGGTCACCATAATACTTTAGGTTAAGATATTCCTTAATACATATTCCACCAGTTAACAGATTACCACGATACTTATAAAAGACTTCCATCCATTGATCAAATTCTTCCTGTGTAATATCTTTGTCAAAATATTTAGGAAACTCTGTACCCTTTACAGATTTAACAAAGTCTTTAACCATAAATCTACCAAAAGTATGTTTAATACTATCAATATTAATCTGAGTATGAAGAGGATATATTTCCATTTTTGCAGTATCCTCTTTTAATAATTCATATACATTGGGGAAAATATGCATTAATTCATATTCTTTTGGAGTTGTTATTAAACGGATATTGTTTTCTAGAAGACGTTGATAAAACCTTTCATACTTTTCTGGATTCATCATATATCCTCGATATACTGCGGTTCTTTCTTTTTGAGGTATATCTTTGATAACTAATTGATCTTCTTCAAACCACTTATCATATCCAAATAGTATCACATCAAATAATCCTGTTGCTTTTACTGCATCATATTCAGCTTGTAAATCTTCATCCACCTTTGAAGCATTAAAATAACTAGATGGAAATAAAATTAAATCAACCATACAAACCTCCTTAAAAACGTTTTATGTTCTTATACATCAATATCTTATTCTAATTCTCCATATTTATTGATATATTCTTCACAGATTCCTCTATTTATTTTGCAGCAATATTCTTGCCATCTGCATCCAATGTTTTAAGTCTTTCAAGCCATCGTACAAACGTACCATCTTTTAAGAATGCGAGTATTGCCCCATCACAAAATCTTTCTGCGCGTATAGCACCATAAATCAAAGCAACAACACATTTAGCGTCTAAATCATCAACCACTGCTGTTTCCATTGATTTCGCACTCCATTTGATACCATTTTCTTCAAGGACTTTTTGATAACTATATAATCCTACCTCTTCGTACTTATCTACAAATGAAAATACATCATTAATAAAATGGTCAACAACACATGAATAATTCACAAAAGGGAACTGAAGTGGATGTTCTGGTGTTCCATCATTTTTCTTGTCAATAATCCATGTACCAAATTCTGCTCCTGTGAACTCATCTAAATATTTGGTTAATTTTTCATACATATAAATCACATCTCTCTTTCTTTAATTCAGTTTCTTGTCACTCCTGTAACAGTAGTTTTCTATAAGAAACAAATTTTAATAACACATCATAGTTGTATTACATACAGCCAAATAATCCATATTGCATTTTGAGAAGTTTTAGATATTTCAAACCAATCAATTAAATATCATATTTCATTAGAGAAATCATTTCTTCAAAAGAATACTAACTCACAGGTTCTTTATCCATAAAAATCAAATCATCTAAATACTCTCTTACTTCCATTTGTAGGTTACGTATTTCTTTTACTTTATCTTTTAGAGAAAACATGCATTCCTGCATAGCTTCCAAATAATGTTGTTCTGCTAAATTGAAAGTCTTAAGAGCAAAGTGCAATGTTTCTAGTGTCTTTGGTCTTAATAAGTACACTTTACCTAATCGTTCATATATTTCTGCTTTTGTTTCACTAGATGATTCCACTTCATCAGCAACTTCTAAAGCATGAAAATATAAATCATTAGCTTCTGGTATATCTTTATCTACATAGTATCCATTCAGATACATATCACCTAAAAGATACAAAGAGCGTGCACTGTTATCTGTCAAAGCACTTTGGATAAGACAAAAGAAGGCTTTTTCAAAATTTTGTTCTGTTCCTCTACCATAGAAATAACATTCACCTAATAGTACAGTTGAAGGTCCTATATGCTTTTCTTTTAAAAAATAGTTAAATGCCTTTTCATAATTCACATTATTAAATCTTTCAAAATAATATAAACAACCTAAATAATATGAAGCCCATGGATCTTTTATAGAATAATATCCATCACGTAGTGCTTTATCGATGAAATTGAATATATCATTATCCATTAAGTGATTCTTATCTGCTTCCATAAGTTCTTTCGCAAGTTCCTTAGGTGATATAGTAATTTCCCTCTTTTCATCATCAAGATAGAGATATAGTATATGTGCTGTTTCAGGACATGCACTATGATTATAAATTGCACGATCCAATCTCTCATATGCTACATCTGGAGTCATAAGCCATTCTTTTTCCATATTCATCATCTCCTATCAATAATCTTCATCTACTTCATCAAAACCATCATCTACACCTTGTCTATAAGAAGGATCAGTACGGTATCTATCATGATCATAATCACCATCATCTATTGCTGAATTATAGCCATCATTATATGTATTAGAAGATCCAGGTAATTCAATATTTGGGTAATAATTCTTAGGTTCTGATGGAGTGTAATTATAATAGCTTGATTCAGGTTTATTTCGTTCATATACTACTTTGTCATCAATTGTGAGCCTATCAACATCAGTCTCGTTTTCTATCATATACTTATGCTTGTTACCAGATAATTCCATTGCAAAATCATCATCTTGCAATGACACTCTTCTTCCATCTGACTGAAAAGGTTCACCAAACCAATATATTTTAGAACGATTTTCATAATATTCATTCTTTTTCTCATGAACCTCTAGCATCATATTGAATAATTTTTTTGCCCCACGTTTAGATTTAATAGCTGAATCATAATAATCATCAATTGCCTGACTAGAATAAGTAACGCATAGTTCATATTCAGGTACATAAAATGTTTTGCTGTATTCAGTATAGGAACAACGATCCACAGTAACAGTTATATCTGGAAGATCACTTGTTTGAATATATTCTTCTATTTCTGGTACATATTTTTTTTCAAACTTTTTTGCGACTTCTGTATTCTTCCAAGCATATAATAGATGATAATGTGTTGGACCATCTATAAGATCTGCGACAAATGTTCCTACCCCTGTTATTATTGTATAAAGGAAAGCAAATATTACATAACAAATAACTATTGCTACTATAACATCTGTCTTTTTCATCTTTTTCATATAATTAATATTCCCTTCTTGATGTATCTTCTTTCTATAGTTCTATTGTAGTCTATTTCAAAAATCAATGCATTGAGTTAAGGTTCTACAGTGCCTTTTATGAGGGGTTATTAGAAATAATTTTATTTTTTATTGTTAATATAAAAAGAACGGGTGTTAAACCGTTCAAAACACTTAAATCAGAAATTGTTCTACCAAATAATCATATGTTACTCCGATATCCAAACGAATATAGCGTAATTATTTTATCTAATCATTACTATCATTATTCAATTGAATATCAATTTCACGATAAAGCATGTTTTCAATGACTTGTTGAACCTTTTGTTTGATTGTTCTAGCATTTTCACCTTTAGTAAAAACCAATGGGCTAACTTGCTTATATATATCACGAGAAGTTAATTTTCCATTGTATTCATCCTTTCTAGATTCGATTTCATTCATCACAATTTCATTGATAGTATCACTATCAAAATCATAAAAATGAACATACTTATCAATGCGATAAAAAATAGGATCTCCTAATTGTTTTTTTATCTCTTCTTCAGAATGAAAATTAGATGTCATTACAATCACAAGATTAGATATATCCACATCATATGTAGCATCCTTGAAAATTGTGTTATCAAACAATGAATAAAACGCTGAATAAAAGTGTTCTGGGCATTTATCCATTTCATCAAAAAAAACAAGATTAGACTTACGTTCTAGCAAATCGAATGCTAAACTTCGCCTATTAGGTTCATTACCAAAAAAATAATCTGAATAGTTAGGATTTTTAAACATCGACAAATGTTTTTCTAAAAAATCATCTTCAAAGAATTCCTCAGATATTTTCCTCACCAGTTCTGTCTTACCTAGACCACTATTACCATATAACATAATTACATAGGGTCTTGCCCTATTAACTGAAGTTAGATACCATAAACTTTTGCTAATCTCATCAATGACCGTCTTTTGTCCAATCATATGTGAAGATATTTTATTTATCTTACTTGCAAAAGTTTTTTTATCTCCATCTATTACATATTCTTCTGGAACAATATCAAGCATAATTATGTGTCGTTCATGCTGATCAGTTAAATATTCCAGCAAATAGCGAGGAGGATTATGTATATAAATATTCGCATCATCGGTTGTATATTCCTCTATCAATGCCCCCAAGCAATCATGTGCACCCTCAACAATTCCACAATAATGTTCATTTTTAACAATCAAATCTTTTACAACATCTTTTTTAAATCCTTGTGTACTTTTTCTATCATTGCGTTTTACCAAATCAATGAAGTTTGATGATTTATTATTTTCTAAAGCATCAGGAATCTTCTTATCAAAAAAACCTTTTGATCCTATAATCACGTGATAAAATCTCTTATTCTCCATTTGTTACCTCCGCTTCAATACTAGCATAAAGCACATCATAAAGTGTTATATCATCATTTTTGCTTTCAACACTTTTTGTTCTATTAGTCATATCATTTTGATTATCATCTTTTAAATATACGTCCGCTAATGTTTCACACGACTCATCAGAAGTAATCAGTTCCTCAATTTTACTTACTCTATCTATAAAATCAAATCGAGACTTATTGAATGTTCCTACAGGAATCAAATATAATGTCATCGTTGTATTCAACAAATCATTTCTCTTATAGTTACTTACAAAAGCCTCATTATTGAAACGAACATAGTTTTTATCAGACATCTTGTACGTATCATAACCATCAAAACTGTCCATTACATTTTTAAATTCCTTAGTATCTAATCCTTCTACATCTCCTTTTATAAACCTCAAATAACTACCTGCAACACGCAGTGAAGTAGATGAATTCTTTATATCCGATAATTGAACATTCACTTTTTTTAAAAGTTTCGGCTTTAACTTTTCAAATTCAGATATTTCGGTTGATGTAATCGTTGTAGTGTTATCTCTTTTAATCATATATGAGGCTGATATCTTACCTGTTATTAAAAACTGTAATCTCGAAACAAACGGAACATTAAGTTGCACCTTTGCTGTAGTTTCTATATCTACAGTCCCATTTGATTGAACAGACGATGATATATCTTTTTTATCTGATCGTTCACCATGATCATATTCCTGTAAAATATTACGAATAGTTTCTTTATCAAAATAAATAATTTTATTAATTGTTTCAGGCATTATTTTATCCCCCTTTAGCCAAATCAATCTAATTGAATATAAAAATAACTATCTTCTATATAGTTCTTAATAAGAAGATTACCTAATCAAAGAACAAGAGAGAAACAGTGACTGCCAAACAATCTTCAGCAATCACTGTTAGTTCTCAAAAGTTTTATTCTACAGAATGACCACCACCATGCCACTCGCCAGTATATAGCCATATTTCATAGAAACAGAGCCATTCCAATGTCCATGGAATTATAGTATCTGTCAGCTTCATTGAATAATTAAACTCTGCAGGATAGTTTAAACAAAGTAAAACTCCATACTCAGTTTTCTTATAATGATGAGGAAAGTCATCCCTCTCAATCCCCTTTATATCAGAACCCTTCAGGTATACTTTAGGATTGTCCCTTCTTTCACAAATTAATTTGATTTTATATTCACGCGAAAGTGATGTTGGTTTTAAAATTCCTTCCCAAACAAGCTTACCCTTCTTAACAGATACCTTAGATTCTGGATATTTATGTCTCAATAAGCCTTCCTGTAATGATAAAGACAAATTGTTAGACCAAACCCTTTTATTTACCATAAAAATTATGCTTCTTAACTAATGTTGAACCTGATGATTCTTTGGTAGTTAAGCCCCCTGTAAGCCCCGATACATATAACTCTCCATTAGTTCTAGCCTTATACATATCATCCGCATACTTTTTAACAGCTCTTTTAACAGGAGCTTCACCTAAAATTTTTTCAAGTTCTGATGCAATTGAATCTATTCCTGCTGTATTCATTGGCAAAGTTATAAAATCACGTTTAGCTTTTTTTAGCCATCCGTAAAATGCATCTTTTCTTTTAGGATATATTTGCCACTTATCTGCAAAGTTTTCTTCTTCACTCACAGGATTAGCAATCCAATAAATACCATCTCTTATCTCTATGTATTCTTCCATGTGGTTTAAGATATTGCATATTGCTAAATATAGATTTTCTTCACCGTTATATGCTTTTGCTGCTAATGTAGTAATAATCACTGAAATAGGAGAATTATCACTATCATGTTCAAAACAAATATCACGATGACGTTTCAGTAGTTGTATCGCCATTTGTAATGGCGTACATACTCTAAATGTCGGAACATCTTCTACTCTGGTGTTTTTCTTTTTGGCATAAGCGTCTTTTTTTATTTTCAATATTCCTTTCATACGTGATTCAAACCACTTTTTGTATCCATACGGATTACTAAATCTATCTTCATACACATTCGATGATATTTTATGTGTTAATCGTATCTCTGTTGAAAAAGGTTCGATATATTCCGTTTTGGGAACACAAGGAAGTATATCCATATGAAATTCATCATATTGCATCTTCCAACATCTTTTACCCTCACCTTCCTCGTTTATTTTGGTCAGGTATCTTTTATTTTCCTTCAGTCTATTCCCTACTTTATGTTTTATAGTCTTAGCTTCATAGTTCTGACTTTTTTTTAACAAACAAACTAAATCAATGTCATAATCATCTATATCTGAAACAGGCTTGATAGTTGTTCCTAAATTGATTGATCCCTGAGGAGTGATAGTAGCATCAGGGATACCATCAATCAACCATTGTCTAACCGCTTTATAACTACTCTCCGCTTTATCTAGCATACTAGGTGTAATACGTATTTCATCTACTACTCTTTTAAGCAGTATATTTAACTGATTTGATTTTTCATCCATATCTTAGTCTCCAATCGTAATTGTTTCAAAAAAACCATCACACTCATCGTATACTCTGATTTTAGGATACGCATGTGGCATATATCTTCTTCCCATCTCATATGCAGCAGAAACAGGAACTGCAGGAAATAATGATACATCTTCAACATGATCATTATTCTTTATATTATCTAGCAATTTCTGATATTGCTCCCAGAAGAATTTTAAATCTTCTTTGCTCTTAATCGCATTTACACCACAATTTTCCGCCTTTAAGTGATAAATAGTATCAAAGGCATCAATTGCCATAACCCTACTCAAATCTATTTCAGAAGTAACAGAAACAATAACAGCAACTTTAGTTCCATTTCCTCTTTTTATCATTTCATATGAAAAAGAATTTGTTTGACTGTTAGATAACCATTCCCATGTATCTGGTTCTCTATACTTTTGAAATACAAGTATCTTACGTTTATCACCAAGTTTATATCCTAATTTCATTATCAAAGGTATTGGTGCAATAGAGAAAATAGCTATTGTCAATTTAGGATTCTCTTGTAGTAATCCATTTATAAGATTGTCAATTTCCCTGTTTAAATGATTTTCCGCCTCTCGCCAATATTGTCGATCTTTGTAATTAGAATTAGAAGAGAATCTTATATGAGTTTCATAATGATCAAACGGATTATGTGCAGTGGTTCTTAAAGCATGAACTGCCTGTTTAGAATCTATTTTCACTGTTTGCTCTTTTTTTATCGGACTCTCTAGCATAACAATTAAAGCTTCTGTATACTGCATCGCATCTAAAAGTTCTTTAACTTTTCTTTCTTGGCTCAACTTCATTTCCGTTAATCTTTCAACCGTATATTCTTCTGGATTATCATCAACAAGCTTATGATGCGTTTTACATAGTAACATCAGATTATTAATATCATCAGATAATTCATGTGAGTTACATGCACCACGTGGTCCATTAGAAGACGAAGCAACTATATGAGCAATATTTGCATCATTAAGTTCTTCCGAAGTAATGTCATCTCTTAATAAATACTTATTGCATCCTTCAAATTGACATCTTCCTCCTGATTTAGCAAACAAAATCATTTTTGTTGTAAGGCTAGGACCCTTACCTCTATTGCTTTTCTTTTCTGCCATAAAAGCTCCTTTCGATTGTTTTAGCACTCTATTTGTGCTATTGCTATGCTCACATTATACTACATTAAATCAAAAAGAAAAGTATCAAATACATCTTTTTTCTTAATTTTTAAGAGTAAAAAGGTCTTATATCATTTACATTGTGACATCAATGTGATAACATATTAAATGGAGGAGACTATTTATGTTCGAATATATAAAATTAAAAAATTTCAAATCACTCCAAGATGTAGAATTAAACTTACTAGACAAACATAACAATCCCAAAAAGTTAGTTCTTATTTATGGAGAGAATGGAATAGGTAAATCTAATTTAGCATCTTCTTTCTTTATGTTATCTGAGACATTAAGAACAATGGATGTGCGTGATATAATGGAGGCATTCTTATCCGAAAAAATTGATGATATAAAAAACAAAGAAAAAATACAACAATTTCTAAAATTTAGATATAAAGATTTAGAAACCATCATTAAAGAAAATAAAACTGTATCTTCTATTGAACCTATGCACGTTGAATTCGGCTTCAATATCAAAGGTAAAAGAGGGGTATATCTTTTAGAAACTGATAATTCTCAGATTATTCATGAAAGATTAGAATTTACTATCACTAAAAGAAAAGGTATATATTTTGATATCATCCCTTCTAATATCTCTATTAATGAAAAAATCTTTTTAGATAAATCATCATATCAATCAATTAAAGAATCTACAGATAAATTCTGGGGTAAACACTCTTTTCTTTCAATATTGTTACATGAAATTCACGATAAGTCTGATCAATTCTTAAAAGATCAACTTTCAGATAATTTCAACGATTTCATAGAATTTGTAACTAGTATTTCATGTAAAATCAAATTTGGAAGCAGACAAGAAAGGGCCATACTAAAATTACCTCATGAGTTACTTGGTGATTACGAAAGTGGTCATATAGATATTTCAAAAGAAAACAAACTAGATAAGACCGAAGAAATGTTAACTACTTTCTTAAAACTTACTAACAGAGATATCGAAAAAGCTTATTATAAAAGAGAAAGAGACGAAGATGAAATCAAGTATAGCTTGATGTTATCTAAAAAGATATCAGGCAAAATTAGAGATATAGATTTTTCACTTGAATCCACTGGGACACAATCAATTATTCAACAATTACCTTTTATGTTAGTTGCTGTCACACAATCTGTTTCAGTTCTTGATGAATTTGATACTGGTATCCATGATTTATTAGTAAAAAATTTAGTTACTTCCTTATACAAAAACCTTGAAGGACAATTAATTCTCACAACACACAATACACTATTAATGGAAGGAAACTTCATACCTAAAGATAGCATATATGTTATTAATGAGTTAGATAACGGCAACAAAGAAGTTCAATGTATTCTTCATTATGACAATAAGATTGGGGATAACAACAACGTAAGAAGACAATATCTATTAGGAAAGTATTCAGGAATTCCTGCGGATACAGATATTGATTTTTCACACTTATACGATATGTTAAAATAATTGAAAAATACTATTTAAGCAGACTGTCATTTAAAGACAGTCTTTTTACATATAAAGGGAACAACCATAGCTGATTGTTCCCTTCTGCATAATCACTTAATTGTACTTACAACAACATCACTTATTATAACACAGTATACTTATCACTCTTACCCTTAGCCTTCTCTACAGGGTACTTTGCTTCATTCTGACTCATCAGGATCTAATCCTAGCTTATCTAATAGATTCTGACTATATACAATCACATCAGCTAATTCTTCTTTAACATGCTGTAAATCATAATTATCATCAGACCACTGAAAACATTCTAATAGTTCTGCTGCTTCTATTACGATAGACTTAGCTAAATTAGCTGGTGAGTGGAATTGATCCCAGTCTTTATTTTCATTTCTTATTCATCATTCTGTATATTAAAGCTTTGTTCTATAATTTCCATTACTTGATCAATTTCAGAAATGTCTCTCATACTTACTTCCACATCACCATTTCCCCATCTACCTAAATTTGTTATATCTTTACAAATACCTTTAGGATCATATACTTCACTAAATTTCATATTAACACTAATACGTAATCCTTTCTTTTGAGGAACAATATCTACAAAATTAGTATCTAACTTATATGCTACATACAGTTTCTTATATTCACGTTTTACCTGTGGTGATAGATTCAATATTCTTTTATCTAAAGCTTCAAATAGAGTTTTACTTAAAGAACTCATATCATATGTTTCTAATGAATATTCCTGTGGTGTGTTTTCATCAGGCTTATATGATTCAAGTACTTCGTCAGTTAAATCAGGATAAGGCCATATTTTTAATGCTTTATCACGTAGCTGTTTTGCTCTTTCCTTTATGTGTTCTTCATTCCATTCTGAAACACTCACAACATACTTATTAAGTCTTAAAGCACTCTCTTTAAATCCACCATCCATATTCATTTTTTCTTTGAAAGAATGATCACTCATTTCAGAATTATAAGCAGTAAGAGTCAAGTTTCCAATTGTATGAATATACATCTTTTGTATTTCTTTCCAATTGTCCCCAAGTTCTTTTTGCCATTCTTCTGAAAGATTCTTATTCTGAGGCATAATGTGTTCAATTGTATAATTACCAATATTAATTGGTGCTTTATTATCGTAGTTTTCTAATCTACTCAATACATAGTTTCTCGTACGCATATTATACATATCATGAATTACAAATGATGAAGAAAACTGTTCATCATTTGGAAACTCTTTATATGTCTGTAAAAGCATAAATGATGCTTTTACAGAATTCATGTAATCATCGTTATGGATTGAGTTTTTAAATATTGCGAATGTTTTATTCAATGAGTTTGTTGCCATACCACAAATGTTTCTTCTGAAAACATAACTAATACAATATCTCAAAACTTCTTTCAAATCATCAGTTGTAATGAGTCCTTCATTACAATCATGATGCACTTTTAACAAGAATGGGTATGAGACTTCCATTCTTAAATCGATTATATCATCATAGAGTTGTTTTAATTCTTTGTCATCACTTCTCTTATATACAATATTTGTATAATAACGAGCATATTCTATTAAGTCTTCACAAAGTTCTCTAATTGTATTAAATTCACTATTCGTATGGAATAACTTGAATGTTTCATAAACACGTCCTTGTTTTGGAATACTTGTCATTTTCATTGTTAAATAATGACGGAAGAAAGCATCCATGACTTTTTCTTGTGTTTCATAAACAAAGAGTTGTTCCATAGGTCTCCATAAATGCTCATAGATATATGTTTGTTCTGTAGGTTCTAAACCCATCAAAATATAGTTTCTTATTAAATCAGATTCCGATAATTCTTTACCTGTTGAATTTAGACTTTCAAAGATAGCTTGTGCATCATCAGTTTGTCTATCTAGAGTAATATTAACTATCAAGAGTTTACCAATTGCTTCATAGGTTTCAGCAGGTGTTAATTCATGATTATCTATCTTTGATGTAAAGAACTTGTAATTATCTAAGATTCTAGATTTAATACCTTCTTTTATAGGTTTTCTTTCTACAAGACTAATAAGAATATCTTTATCGTTATCAGTTAATAATAATTTATATCTGTCTTCACCAGACTCAAATTCGTTCTTTAAAAGCATTCCATCTATACGATGCGCATTGATAGTTTTATCATCTGGATTATTTAATGCATAATTACGTAATGCGATTAGTAGTAAAGTAAGTGTAGTAAGACGCTGTTGACCATCAATGATCATATATTTCTGTATTCCAGTAGGCATTGCCTGTTCAGCAATGTTTACTATTGAACCTACAAAGTGCCCTACTTTCTTTTCTTTCTGCATTACTACAATATCATTCCATAGACGTTTACATTGTTCTAATTCCCAGCTATAGTATCTTTGATATACAGGAATAAGAAATTGTTTGCTTCCATTTAGTATTCCGAA
>ENA-OOXJ01001008-OOXJ01001008.1-human-gut-metagenome-genome-assembly--contig:-NODE-1008-length-20111-cov-14.767351_pt1 | contig 20111 bp, 15 predicted proteins | sample MGYA00241587_ERZ501343 | MGnify/ENA primary metagenome ERZ501343 (study PRJEB25962, sample SAMEA2042918) | human gut metagenome | biome: human gut; feature: human-associated habitat; material: faeces... | reverse complement strand
AATCACTTCGCAGCCTCCCGTGAAAAACAGGTATGACAGCTTCGAAAAGCAGTTTGGGTTATCTGGTCCAGCCTGCCATCCAGTCATTGTCGGCGGAGATAGCTCCGGCGAAGGCGGCAGACTCGAAGAATGAGTCGATGGTCTTGGCGTCCAGGTCTCCGGCAATCGTTCCGAAGAAGTTGTCGGTCAGACTGAAGGTGTAGTTCACCTGGTTGTGGTTGGCTTCAGCGAGGAACATGTCCTGGGTGTAGAGGATATCGTCGTTGTCGCTGGATATTCCGTTGGAGAGATATACGTGCTTGAGTACGGAGGTGCCGTCGGCAAGAGCCTCCTCAGTGTGGGCGGTCTCTGTAGTCAGGGCGCGGGGCTTGCCGGTTACGATGGCGTTGTAGAGCTCGACCTCGGTGCCGGCGCGGAGACGGATACCGCGTTTGTTCTCATCGGAGTTGTTGCCTACGAGGGTCACGTTTGCAAGAACGGGGTGGGAGATGGGAGCGGCTACCTCATCGTTGTCGTTGTTGTCGCACTCCATGAGGGCGTCGCACTCAGCGGAGATCTGGTAGGCTACCATGAACTGGCCCTTTCCGCTCCATCCCTCAGTCCAGTCGAAGGAGTCGTCGGTGTTGTCGGTGGATACGAGGTATCTAACGTTCACTGTGCCGCCGAACCACTCGAATCCGTCGTCAGAGCCGCCGTAGGCCTGGAGATGGTCCACAGTGGTGCCGTCACCCACGCCGTAGAAGGTGAAGCCGTTGGCCTCTTTCTCCTCGGAGAAGGCGTATCCGCCGTACTCTACGCGGACGTACTGGAGAGTACCGGAGTTGTCGTGTGCGTCGTTTCCGCCGTAGGAGGCGTCACCGATCTCGGACTTGGCACCGGCACCGGCATTGATGGGGGCCTTGCCGCAGATGTGGATACCGCCCCATGCACCGGCTTCCTGCCTCTGGGCTGTCATCACGATGGGAGCGTCGGCTGTACCGCGGGCGTCGATCATGGCACCCTGCTCGATGAGGAGATAGTCTACGATGTCGTCGTCCTGGGCTGTGATTACAGTACCGGGCTCAATGGTCAGGGTGGCTCCTTCCTTTACATGAAGGCCTCCGATAAGGATGTAATTGACACCTGCCTTGAGGGTCATGTCCTCGGTGATGTCGCCTTCGAGCTCTACTGTGGCGGTGCCTGTGCTGCCGCCGTCAGCGGAGAGGGCCCAGCCGCTGGTCCAGTCGTTGCCGGAGGGGAGGGCGCCCACGTATGCTGCGTTGTCGAAGAAGGAGTCGAGGGAGGAGGCGTCGAGACCGCCGTCAATGGTGCCCATGATATTGTTTGTCAGAGAGAAGGAATATCCTACCTCGTTGTGGTTGTCGTTGGCCAGGAAGTCGTTCTGGTCGTAGAGGACAGTCTCGCTGTCGCTGGAGACACCGGAGGAGAGGTATACGTACTGGAGCTTGGAGGTGCCGTCGGCGAGGGCCTTCTCGGTGCCTTCGGTCTCAGTGGTCAGAGCGCGGCCCTTGCCGGTTACGATGGCGTTGTATATCTCGGCCTGTGTGCCGGCGCGGAGACGTACGCCACGTCCGTCAGCTCCGTTGCCCACGAGGGTGACGTTGGAGAGAATGGGGTGGGAGATGGGCTCGGCATAGTTGTCATTGTCGTTGTTGTCAGCCTCGATGAGAGCGTCGCACTCGTCGGAGATCTGCTGGGCGATCATATACTGGCCCTTTCCGCTCCAACCCTCTGTCCAGTCGAAGGAGTCGTCGGTGTTGTTGGTGGAGATCAGGTATTTCACGTTTACAGTACCGCCGAACCACTCGAATCCGTCGTCAGAGCCGTTGATGGCCTGGAGGTGGTCCACTGTGGTGCCGTCGCCCACGCCGTAGAAGGTGAAGCCGTTGGCCTCTTTCTCCTCGGAGAAGGCATATCCGCCGTACTCTACGCGGACGTACTGGAGGATACCGGAGTTGTCGTGAGGCTCGTTTCCGCCGTAGGAGGCGTCACCGATTTCGGACTTGGCGTCAGTACCGGCGTTGATGGGGGCCTTGCCGCAGATGTGGAGGCCGCCCCATGCACCGGCTTCCTTACGGGTGGAGGTCATCACGATGGGAGCGCTTGCGGTACCGCGGGCGTCAATCATTGCGCCCTGCTCTATGAGGATGTAGTCTACCTGGTCGTCATCCTGGGCTACGATGGTCACACCGGGCTCGATGGTCAGAGTGGCGCCGGCCTTTACATGGAGGCCTCCGGTGAGGGTGTAGGTCTGACCCTCTTCGAGGATGCGGTTCTCGGTGATGTCGCCGATGAGGTCCACCTCAGGGTCAATGATCTGGGGATTTTTCTCTTCGCAGGATACAGCCATCATAGCTGCTCCGAGGGCGAGAATGAAAAGTTTTTTGTTCATTTTTAAAAGATTTAGAAATGTTTATAATTTTTAATTTTTTTTAAAAATCGAGTTTGACTCCCACTCCTATGCCTCTGCCGAGCCTGTAGCTCTCGGTCAGCATGTCAGTGCCGAGGTCGGGAACGTTCTGGGTGAAGCGGTATTCGGAGTCGAGCAGGTTGGTCAGGGAGAGTTCTACGCTCCATATCTTAGTAATCTGGTAGGCTATGTTGGCGTCAATGGTGTGGATGGGGGCCTGCATGATGTTGCCGAGTCCGTAGATACCCACTGCCTGGATGCGGGGGCCCTGGACGTTGTAGAGCAGGGAGACGGACAGGGATGATTCCTCGCCGAACTCGGGGGCGTAGGTGATGAAGGCGTTTCCGAGGTAGGGAGAGGCTCCCTGGAGGGCCCTGCGGCTGTCGGTGTAGATGCCGCCGTTGGCCAGTAGGGTTACGTCGGTGTACATCAGGGAGATGTTGCCGCCTACGGTGAAGTATCTGAAGGGCTGGGTGCGGAACTCGGCCTCAAGACCGGCGGCCATACCCTGCTCGGCGTTCCTGAAGGTGTGTACGATGGCTCCGCCGGAGGTCTCCTGCACGCGCTCGATAGGGTCTTTCAGAATCTTGTAGTAGGCTCCTATCGAAAACATGTGCTTGTTGTTTGTGGAGAAGTACTCGTACTTGAGGTCGAAGTTGTAGTTGTAGCCGTTGGTCAGCTGGTCGTTACCGCGTAGCTCGGCGCTTCCGTAGGACTCCTTATAGAGGAAGGGGGCCATCTCGATGAACGAGGGACGGGTAACGGTGATGGAGGAGGCGAAGCGGAAGGTATGCTTGTTCTTGAGGGTGTACTTCACGTTAAGGGCGGGGAAGAAGTCGCCTTTGTTGAGACGGGAGATGCTTTCCCTTGAGGCGTCGTTCCAGTACTGTACCCACTGCTGCGAGTACTCGTAGCGGACTCCGAGGCCTAACATCAGGTCGGTCAGGGGGTAGTACTCCACCTCTGCGAAACCGGCTATGATACGGTGCCCGGCGTAGTAGTTGTTCTTGGGCTGGGCATCCCTGTCGATGGTGATGAGACCGTCGGCTATGCTCTGGGAGTTGAGGAAGGAGGAGGGGGTGTAGATGTCGCTGATGACGGGGTTGATGCCGGTCAGGTTGTAGTAGAACCTCATCGAGTTGTAGTCACGGGTCTTGTCCTTGTAGGCGGCTCCGAAGATGAGGCGGCTCTGCTCGCCGAAGTGGAAGGTGGGCTTGACCTCACCGACGATTTCCTGCTCGGAGAGCTCTCCGAAGTAGCGCATGGTCTCCTGGCGGTTGAGCTTGAAGAGGGACAGGCTGCCGTCCTCGCCCTTGCGGTACATTACCTGGCGGCGGTCAGGCTCGTTGCTGTCGGTCATGCCGTAGGATACTTTCCAGTCCATATCCCAACTGGGATGCAGGGTGTGGGTACCTCCGAGCTGAGTGTTCCACAGAGAGTAGGAATGTGCTATGGAGTTGCTTCCCAGAAGCATGTTGTCCTCAGCGTCGTATCCGTCACGGAGCTTGTAGTCCTCCATGGCGTTCTTGGCGTAGAGGGTGGTCAGTCTGATTTTGTCACCGTTCTGGAAGAGGTAGTTGAGGCTCAGCAGTCCGGTAACATCGAGGCTGTGCTCGTAGGCGTTGTAGGTGAACTCGTCCATGTGCTGGCCCTGTGTGTTGATGTTGGTGATGTAGGCGTCGTAGATGTTCTGGCTGCCGGAAGAAATGGATGCGGAGGCTAATAGACTGAGCTCGTCACCATTTTTGAGTTGGAAAGTACGGCCTCCTGATACGGAACCTGAGATGTCGGGCAGGGCCATCGATTTGCGGATGTCGAATGAGGTCCCGAATGGGTCATTGTCCACGATGTACTCGCGGAAGTCGGGAAGGCTCATTTCGCGGACATTGCGGGGCAGGTTGTTGTCATGGAGCAGCCATCCGTTGCGGTCAGGACGGTAGGTGTCGGTGAATGTGGTGCCTATGATACCGCCTACGCCTAATGAGACAGAGACAAACCGGTCTCCTACATTCTCTTTTGTCGCTATGTCTATGTGTGCTCCGGAATAGTCGGCGAAACTGGTGGCGGTGTAGACTTTGGTTACGGTGATGTTCTGCAGTACGGAGCTGGAGAAGATGTCAAGCGGAATCAACTTGTTGTCAGGGTTGGGTGACGCTACCGGCAGTCCGTTGAGTGTAGTCAGGCTGTAACGGTCGCCGAGGCCGCGGACGAAGAGCTGCCCGGAGTTGTTGAACGATACACCGCTCATGGTCTCCACGGCCTCGGCCACGTTGGAGAGGCCTTTTGCACTGATTTCAGCCGCGCCGATATTCTCTACGGCCTGGGCGGACATCTTGCGGTCGTTGATAAGTACACCGACTGACTCGGGGTCCTTGCGGGCCATGACTACAACCGTTTCGAGTGTCTCGGACTGGAATTTCATGTTCAGGTCAAGTGTCAGTTCCTCGCCCTTCCCAAGCTTAATTGCCTGTGACTTGAAATCGTCATAACTTATAAAATAGAGGCCGAGGACACCCTCGACACCTTCTGGTATCTGAAGGATGTAGCTCCCGTCGGCCTCGGTCTGTGTGCCGATCATATTCGCATTAGGGTCATCCACAACCCTTTCAAACATAACCACCACACCTGCGAGCGGTTCTGAAGTCTCAATGTCCCGGACCACACCTTTGACGGTCTGGGCATTCAGTATTCCTGAGTTGAACAGAATAAAAGTAGTAACGAAAACTAAAACTGCTTTAAGAATTTTGTTCATAATTTCCCTGTTTTAACGGCCGCAAAAGTATCCGCGGATTGTTTCATCCACGATACGCAGGAATTAAAATCATATTACTCGTATTACAGAAAAATTGCCGGGATTTCAACAATGTTGCAGGTGTGCAGATAATTTGTTGTATCTTAGAGGATTCAAAAAAGAATATTGTTACAGAGTCATGACTAAGAATACACTTTTATCTTGCCTTGCTGCCATTTTGTGTGTTGCAGCCGGAATTTCTGTTCTGCCGCTCCGGGCCGGCACACCTGATGAACACAGTATCATCCCGCGACCTGCGTCAATCCATTTTACTTCAGGTGCATTCACCCATTCTGATCTCAGCGGCCGTATGAGGGTTGATATCGTTCCCGATATCTCTCATTCCGGAGTCCCCGGGTCTTATATTCTCAGAATTACGTCTGACTCGGTGATTGTATCTGCCGGAGACAGCTCCGGTGCTTTTTACGCCATGCAGACTCTCCGGGCACTGCGGGACCCGGCCACAGGCATTGTCCCCTGCGTGGAGATAGAGGACGCACCCCGCTTCCAGTGGAGGGGCTTCATGCAGGATGTCTCCCGGCATTTTTTCAGCATAGAGTACCTGAAGAGGCAGATAGACGCCATGGCCCGCCTGAAGCTCAATGTCCTGCACCTCCATCTGACAGATGCCGCCGGCTGGAGGGTGGAGATAGACCGCTATCCTCTGCTTACCTCCTTCGCCGCATGGAGAGAGGGGGCGCTGTGGAAGGACTGGTGGTTCGGAGATCGGAAGTACCTGCCGGAGGGGACGTCCGGAGCCTACGGGGGCTATTATACAAAGGAGGAGCTGCGGGAGCTGGTGCAGTATGCGGCTGAGCGCTACATTACCATTGTCCCCGAGATAGAGATGCCCTCGCACTCGGAGGAGGTGCTGACAGCCTATCCGGAGCTTTCGTGTACGGGGGAGCCTTACCGGCACTCCGATTTCTGTATTGGCAAGGAGGAAACTTTTGAGTTTCTTGAGAACGTACTCACGGAGATAATGGAGATATTCCCCTCGCAGTACATCCATATCGGAGGGGACGAGGCGTCCAAAAAAGCCTGGGCGGAATGTCCGCTGTGCCAGGCCCGCATGAAGGCGGAAGGTCTGGCGGATGTGGACGAACTACAAAGTTACATGATCAGACGGATAGGCAGTTTCCTCGAGGCTCACGGGCGGACGCCGGTCGGCTGGGACGAGATACTCCAGGGAGGGGCGGATTCGGCAGCAGTGGTCATGGCGTGGCGGAGCGTGGAGGAAGGAGAACGGGCCGCCTCGGGAGGCAACCGGACGGTCATGACCCCCGGAGCGTATTGTTATTTCGACACTTATCAGGACGATCCCTCTACGCTGCCGACGGCTATGGGCGGATATCTGCCGCTGTCGGAGGTCTACTCTTTCGAGCCTGTACCATCCGGGCTCTCCCCCGATGAAGCCGCGAAGATAATAGGTGTGCAGGCCAATCTCTGGTGCGAATATGTCCCCACGGAGCCGCATGCCGAGCTGATGATCTATCCCCGGCTCTATGCCCTCGCGGAGGTGGCCTGGAGCCCCGCGTCCGGCCGGGACTATGAGGATTTCCGCCGACGGGCTCTGGCGCTGTGTGCTCAGATGGAGGCGGAGGGGTACAATGTCTTCGACCTGGCCCGCGAGGTGGGGGACCGTCCCGCCGCTCAGTCTCCCGTGGAGCATCTGGCCCGCGGCTGCAAGGTTATCTACAATGCACCTTATAATTCCACGTATGCCGCAGGAGGGGATACGGCTCTCACGGACGGTCTGCACGGAGGCTGGACCTACGGGGACGGCCGGTGGCAGGGCTTCATCTCCCGGGGGCGGCTCGATGTGACCGTGGACTTAGGCCAAGTGCAGGATGTGCGCTCGGTAGAGCTGGACTTCATGCAGGTCTGCGGCCCGGAGGTCTTCCTGCCCGCGGAGGTGGTTATCTCCGCCTCTTCGGACGGTAATGAGTTTCAAGAGCTTCGGCGCATCACCCGCGAGGTGGTCCGCGATGACCGCGTAACCTTCGTTACTGACGGGTGGTATACCGGTGGCCAGTCTGTCTCCGCCCGCTACATCCGCGTCCAGGCCCGCTCCGGCTCCTTCGGCGGCTGGGTCTTCACCGATGAGATAGTCGTCCGCTGATTATTTTGTCGGGACGCGGAGGGCCCGCATGGCGTTGAGGACGGCCAGGACAGTGACGCCGACATCGGCGAAGACGGCGAGCCACAGGGTGCCGAGGCCAAAAGCGGCGAGAAGCAGGATGGCGGCCTTGATGCCGATGGCCAGCCAGACGTTCTGGCGGGCGATGCGGAGGGTGCGGCGGGAGATGGAGACGGCCGTTGCGATCTTGGTGGGACGGTCGTCCATCAGCACCACGTCGGCGGCCTCTATGGCGGCGTCGCTGCCGAGTCCGCCCATGGCGATGCCCACATCGGCCCGCTTGAGCACCGGGGCGTCGTTGATGCCGTCCCCGACGAAGGCGAGGCTGGTGCCGCGGGGCTTGGCGGCCAGCAGCTCTTCTAAGCACCGGACCTTGTCGGCGGGCAGCAGGCCGGCGCGGTAGGAGCTGATTCCGATCTTAGAGGCCACGTCGCGGGCCGTTTCCTCCCTGTCGCCGGTCAGCATGACGGTATCTCCGACCCCGAGCCGCCGGAGGGCCGCTATTGCTTCCGCGCTGTCCTCCTTCACCCTGTCATTGATGACGATGTGCCCGGCGTATTGTCCCTCCACCGCTACGTGGATGATGGTGCCGGTGCGGTGACAGTCGTGCCATGCCGCTCCGACAGCCTCCATCATCCGGGCGTTGCCTACGCAGACCGTGCGGCCTTCCACATTGGCCCTGATGCCCTGACCGGCGATTTCCTCCACGTCAGTGACTGAGCAGCCGTCAGTCGCCTCGTTGGGGAATGCCGCCCTGAGGGCCTCGCCTATCGGATGGGTGGAGAAATGCTCCACGTGGGCGGCTATATGCAGGAGCTCGTGCTCTGTGAGATTTTCCGGGTGCACGGCCTCCACTGCGAATTCTCCTCGGGTGAGGGTGCCGGTCTTGTCGAATACCACTGTCCCGACATTTGCCAGGGAGTCCATGAAGCTGCTGCCCTTGATGAGGATGCCTCTGCGGGAGGCGCCGCCCAGACCGCCGAAGAAGGTGAGGGGAACGCTGATTACTAAGGCGCAGGGGCAGGATACCACTAAGAAAATGAGGGCGCGGTGGAGCCAGGTGGCGAAGGAGGCTGAGAAGCCGGAGAAGTCGTTTCCGGACAGCAGCGGCGGTACGAATGCCAGCAGGAGGGCTGCGGAGACCACGATCGGGGTGTAGATGCGGGCGAAGCGGGTGATGAAGGACTCGCTGCGGGACTTGCGGGAGTCGGCGTTTTCCACGAGCCGGATGATCTTCGAGACGGTGCTCTCGCCGAAGGTTTTCGTAGTCCTGATGCGGAGGACACCGGAGAGGTTGATGCAGCCGGAGGCCACGTCGTCACCTTTTTCGACGTCCCGGGGCAGGCTCTCGCCGGTGAGGGCTACGGTGTTGAGGGAGGAGGTGCCTTCGATGACGGTGCCGTCGAGGGGTATTTTTCCGCCGGGCCGGACTACGATGACCTCTCCGATGCTGACCTCTTCGGGAGTGACGGTCCGGGTCTGCCCGCCGCGCTCCACCTCGGCTGTGTCCGGGCGGATTTCCATCAGGTGCGAGATGCTGTCCCGGCTCCGGCCCTCGGCGTAACTCTCGAACAGCTCGCCTACTGCGAAGAACAGCATGACGAAGACCGCTTCCGGAAACTCCGTCTCCGCTCCGGGCAGGAATCCGATGCAGAGGGCACCGATGGTGGCCAGGGACATGAGGAAGTGCTCGTTGAAGATATTTCCGCTGGCAATGCCTTCTGCCGCTTCTTTCAGGGTGCCGGTGCCGATGAGCAGGTAGGGGACGAGGTAGACTATGAGCAGCTGCCAGGTCTGCAGGGCGCAGTATCTCTCGATGAGGACGGCTGCGGCGAGCAGGACGGCTGTGACGGCGATGAGGATTATCTGCCGCTTCGTGCTGCTGTGGGCGTGGCGGTGATGCTCGTGCTTGTGCTCGTGGTTGTTGTGCCCTTCTGTGTCCTCATGGGTGTGACATCTGTGACAGCTGTGGCTGCCGTGAGCCTTGCCGTCGGATTTCAGCAGGTTTTCGCTTTGTATTGGCTGTGTCTGCAGCTCATTTCCCTGAGGTATCGCACGCTGTTGCTGTTCTCTCATAACTTTCCATTTTTGTTTATGGTGCGAAGTTACAGATGCCGGGATGCAACTAAGTTTCAGAGGACGGGCCGGATGTCAGTTTGCAACCGGGTTGCATGTGCGGTATTGTGGCGTGCGGTTATGCCTGGCGTTTGGAGCACTCGGGGCAGAGACCTTTCACGGTGTAGTTGATGGTCTCGATACGATAACCTTCCGGCAGGGCGACTACGGGTATCTTGACGTCCTCGATGCAGAATGTCCGGCGGCACTCCTCGCAGTAGAAATGGATGTGGCGGTTCTCGACCCGGCAGACAGTGGACTCACAGCGGCATATCTCGTATTTTGTGGATCCGCTGCCGTCCTCGAACGAATGAATTGCGTGATGTTCGAGCAGGACGTTGAGGGTGCGGAATATCGTGGACTTGTCCATGGTCTCCAGTTCTGTTTCCAGTTCGGTCATGGATACGGGATGAGTGAGCTCCGAGAGTTTCTGGAGTACGAGGATGCGGGCCGCGGTCGGGTGGATGCCGTGGGCCTGGAGCTGCTGTTCGATAGTTGTTCCGTCTGTCATATCCGTAGGTTTTCTGGGTGCGAAGATGGAAAAAAGTGCTGAGAAATGAAAGATAATTCGTCGAAAGCTGCTGTGCATGTGTCAGTATCTGTGCCTATGCCTATGGGACTGAATTGCCCGTTGCTTAGTTGTGTCTGTTTTGAGCTGCTGGCTGTAACTTGGTGATTATCGGTGGTTTTTCTGATTTCTTCGGATAACAGACTGCGCCCTGCCTCCTTGTGTCTGTAAAGTGTGCACGATGAAAATTGTCTGAGTATCACTGCGCTATTCAAAATGGTAGATAACAGACTGGAAGCAGTGCCTTGTCATGTGCCGGCTTGCTCATCGGGCCTATAGTATGCCTTGAGCGCGGTAACAGCATACTGCAAGTCAGATGTGCCATAAAATTGTTATTGCCATGGATGGTTTACAGACTGAGGGGGTGTGCACCTCACGTCAGGAGTTGCAGATATCGGGAGTCTACAGGCACCGGAAGTCAATGTTGTCTGCTGCAGGCTAGGGCGCTGAGAAGTGTGAGGCAGGCGGGAGGTGCATCGGGTCTGCCCCACTGGAGGTCAATGCCGAAGAGTCCGGAGGTGGTGCGGGCTACGTCGAAGCCGAGAGCCTCGAGGGAGGGGCGGATGCTTTCGGGGTGGCGGCAGGGCAGGCATTTACGGCGGGTGCAATGCTCCGGCGGGCAGAGCAGGCAGGTTCCGGCGAAGAAGGCGCGGGCGGTGTGTGCCGGCACTGAGGCGTCACATTCCATTTTCACCAGCATCCGGTCGAGCCGTTGCCGTTCCCGGCGGATGATGCGGTCAGCTGTCTCCGGGGTGAGCGTGACTCCTTCCGAAGGAGTTATCACGGTGGCCAGCAGTGAGATGGTGGTGTATTGTTCCAGAAGTGCCGTCTCGTCAAAATCGTATGGAGGGCAGGCCCAGCAGTTGCCGTAGCGGCCACATTCACGGCAGTATCCCCGCACTCTTGCGGAATCCCGGTAGCTGACGATGTATTCGGCCATCGGCATTTTCAGCCAGCGGTCCTGCGCGGTGTATGCCGCTGAATGGTCTGCCGCATTAAGCTGTGTCATATTCTCTTGTGTCACGTCTTTCTGTGCCATATTCGTCCGCAAATATACTCAATCCTTCCGCAACGGCAGCAGATCCCGCGATTCGGTGCGGTTGTGGCATCCGCATGTCACCGTTACCTTCGCTGTGGCCTTTCTGAGCGGCATTGTCCTTCGCGTCCTCTTCCGCAACGGCAGCAAATCCCGTGATTCGGTGCCGTTGTGGCATCCGCATGTCGCCGTTACCTTCGCTGTGGCCTTTCTGAGCGGCATTGTCCTTCGCGTTCCCTTCCGCAACGGCAGCAGATCCCGCGAATCGGTGCCGTTGTGGCAGCCGCATGTCGCCGTTACCTTCGCTGTGGCCTTTCTGAGCGGCATTGTCAGCGGCATTGTCAGCTGCATTGTCCTTCGCGTTCCCTTCCGCAACGGCAGCAAATCCCGCGAATCGGTGCCGTTGTGGAAAACCGGACGTCGGAGCAAAAAATAATCGGCAACTGAACCGATAAAGAAAAAATATTTTTAACTTTGAGAGGAAAATCCAAAATCTACTGAGCCATGAAAACAAATGCATTTCTTTCAACGCGCTGCCTGAGTGCTGCCATGACCGGATTCCTGATGCTGGCGGCGGTTTCGTGCGGACAGAAGGACAATGGTACGGGGCTGGTCTCCGTGAAGTATTCGCAACTGCCGCAGGGGGAGGACCTGATGCTGTCGGAGCTGGTCGGGGAGCCGGAGTTCATTGTCCTGGACAGCGATACTGCGGTGGCCTATACGCCTTTTGCCACGGTGAACGTATCTGACACTTACATCTCCGTTTTTTCGATTGCATCGCGTACACCGCTTAAGCTATTTGACCGTTCTACCGGAAAATACCTGAGGACCTACGGGGGGATAGGCCGCGGCCCCGGAGAGTTCCTGCAGATATCGTCCGTGCAGATAGACGAGGCGGGAGGGAAGATCTGGATGAGGACTTATCCGGATATCAATCAGTTGCACGCCTACGATATCGCGACCGGGGAGATGGAGGATGTACCGCTGGCCTACAGTACTGATGACGGGTCGTGGCTGGACTACAGTTTCAGTGTTGACGGCCGTGAGCGGAACATCACAGTGGCAGTGCTGCCGGAGGACAACGGTTGTCCGGCTTTGGCCTGGTGCCAGGACTATGAGGGCAATGTACTTTGGGAGATACCCAAGACGTATTCGCTTCCGGAAGACAACCGTGTTGTGTTGGAAACTGACCGCAATGTGCCGGGGATGCTGGATGTGTTCCGTAACTCTACCAATACAATGCAGGATACGGCGTATCTTGTGGGACGCGGAAAGATTCACCCGCTCTTTACCGTAAGTTTCGGACAGACTGAACAAAGTGGCATCGGGTATAAGGAGGATAATTACAAGTACTCTGGTATGGTACTGCCGGACTATGTGGTGATGAACGTCAGCAAGCAGGGCAAATCGGTGAGAAAGGAAGGGGTTCTGCACATCAATGTGGAGTCATTGCCGGGGGTAATCTTAGACCGCAGGACTGGTGAGGTGTATCTAGGGGAATTGGTTAACGACTTGGTGGATGGCTCTTTTGTAGAGGAGTTTAAAGATGGCTGTCTGGTTGTAAGATCGGATGCGGTGAGCTTCATGGAGGCCGGCCGCACCGCTCTCGAGTCCGGTAATCTCAGCGATGCCGCCCGTGCCCGTATCTCGGAGATCCTCTCGGTGCTCTCGGAGGAGGACAATGATGTGCTGATGATTGCGCCGCTCAACAAGTAGCGCCTGTTCTTTTCCACAAGGGCTGCGGATTCGCGGAATACACTCCTTCGGAAGGAGTCGTGAAAATATGCGTTTACGGCACTCCTTTGGAAGGAGTACGGAGGTGACGGTGGTGTTGCTTCTGCGCACCTTTGGAAGGTGAGAGGAAAATGCGGGAAAGTGCCTCACCTTCGGAAGGTGTGGGGAGCATGTTGGAGATGGAAACGCGGCTACAGGCGTTCTCGGGACGGTGCCCCATCTGCGCACCTTCGGAAGGTGAGACTGAAATGCAGGGAAACGACACACCTTCGGAAGGTGGGAAGAAGTATGGAGCCGGAGCGGGAGGAGTAGGCGGAGAAAATGGAAAGTTGGCGGGGAAAGTAAAAGTTTTGTATTTTTGGGAACTTTTCAGGAAAATGTTCGGTACTATGGCAAGATTCAAGGATAGAAGAAGCATCCGGAAATACTCGCGGCGTGGGATTCCGGAGGGACTGATCGAGGCTCTGGCCGTGGAGGCTTCGAGGGCAGCGACCATGGGCAATATGCAGCTGTATTCGTTGGTTGTCACTGAGGACGGGCCGGAAAGGGAGGCTCTGGCAGCGGCGCATCATCATCAGCCGATGGTTCTGGAGGCTCCGGCGGTGCTGACGTTCTGCGCGGACTTTCATAGGTTCAGCCGGTGGTGTGAGGAACGGGACGCTGCGCCGGGATACGGCAACTTTGTGTCTTTTATCAACGCGGCCACGGATACTCTGCTGTTCGCCCAGGCGTTCATCACTTTAGCGGAGGAGTGCGGTCTGGGTACCTGCATTCTCGGTACTACGGTTTACAATCCCGATAAGATCATCGAGGCTCTGCATCTGCCGCCCCTCGTGGTGCCCGTGCTGACCGTCACTCTCGGCTGGCCGGACGAGGCTCCGGGGCAGACTGACCGCCTGCCGGTGGAGGCCATCCTGCACGCCGGTCATTATCACGACTACACCGCGGAGGATATCGACCGCATCTACGCTGAGAAGGAGGCCCTTCCCGAGAGCCGTTACTTCGTGGAGCTCAACGGCACTGAGAACCTTGCCCAGGTCTTCACCAGCTTCCGTTTCACGCGGCAGGAATGCCTGGAGATGTCCGCGAAGATGCGGGAGGTTCTGAAGTCGCAGGGGTTCTGGGAATGTAAATAGAGGTAAGGGCGGATAAACGACAAACAGTAGCAGTTAGTAGTGCACCACCTCAAAATGTAAAAGTTTGGTGATAGAATACCTCGTGTGCGGTTTAAGGGCAGTTGTGAGTAAGGACGGACAAACGGTAAGTAGTGCATTACCCATAAACTGCAATAGTTTGGAATATAAGGCTTTATGATGAGGACATGTGCTTTTCGGCATGCTCCGGACTGGCGGCAAGCACACGCGCCTTTCATAAACCTCTGATTATTGAGTGATTACAAAACTACCCCGCGTCAGTGCCGACCGTAAGTTTTGCTCAGATTGCCAAATATGTTACATTTGCGTACTGAAAGTTCAGACTGACGCACAATATGGAAATTTTCATCGACATAGTAGCCGTGATACTCGGCATCGTAGGCCTTCTCGGCTGTATTCTTCCAGTGCTGCCCGGCCCTCCGTGCAGTCTGGCTGGCATGTTTCTGCTCTTTCTTTGGGGCTCGCCCTGCGCATTGGACGACATCACCTGGCGTCTGCTGATCATCATGCTGATAGTCACGGTGGTGGTGACCGTCCTGGACTATGTGGTACCGGGCTGGCTGACCCGGGTGACCGGCGGCACGAAGTACGCCTCGCGCGGTGCGACGGCCGGCATGCTCGTGGGCATTCTGTTCTTCCCGCCCTGGGGCATGATCGTCGGAGCCTTCATCGGAGCCCTCGCCGCCGAGCTCTACTGGGGCGAGAAGAAGATGGGGCAGGGTCTCAAGGCCGCCGCAGGCTCATTTCTCGGCTTCCTGCTCGGTACCGGCCTCAAGTTCGCTGCTTCCGGAGTGATGCTCTACTACATCGTCATTGCCCTCATTCCGTAAATTATGCAGTTTTCATTATGAGAGATTCATTATGAAATTTGCATAATGAAAAATTCATAATTACATTTGTGCCTGTAAACCAAAGTAAATACAGGCGCGATATGAATCCTTTTATCATTGTCGGAGACGTTCCGAAAGAATACTTCTGTGACAGGGTAGCAGAATCAGACCACATAATCCGAAGTGTTACCGGAGGTGCAAATATGTGCCTTATCTCTGAGAGACGGTTGGGCAAATCCAAACTCATCCGTTTCTGCTATGACAGGGAGGAAATATCTGACAGATACTACACATTCTATGTGGATATTCTGCATACTGCATGTTTTCAGGAATTTACATATGAATTCGGTCAGGCTGTCTTCAACCGTCTGCGCTCCAGGAGCCGGAAGATGCTGCAGAATTTTGTCCAGGGTCTTAAATCCATCAATGCGGAATTCGGCTTCGACCCGGTCAGCGGCCTTCCGACATTCAGCTTAGGGCTTGGAGACATATCCCGCCCCGAATATACGCTGACGGAGATCTTCCAGTGTCTTGAGCAGGCAGACCGTCCGTGCATCGTGACTTTCGACGAGTTCCAGCAGATAGGCAAGTATCCTGAGAAAAATATCGAGGCCCTTCTCCGTTCGCATATCCAGCATCTGGGCAATGTGCATTTTATATTCTCCGGCAGTGAGACCCACATGCTGTCGCAGATGTTCATGTCATCGTCCAGGCCGTTTTATCACAGTGCCTCGATGCTGGAACTGAAACCGATTGATCCCGAGAAATATTCAGAATTCGTCATAAGACATTTTGAGAAAGGAAAGAAAAAAATTGCTTCGGAGGCGGTCGGCAAGGTGTACGGGCTTTTCGAAGGCAATACGTACTGTATGCAGAAGACTTTTCACGAGGCATACGCGACCGTGCCCGAGGGAGGGGAATGTACAGTGGCGATATTGAGGGAGACTGTGGATTCCATCATAGAGGAGGCTTCTGTGGGCTATCGTATGATGCTCTCGGATATTCCGTTAAGGCAGAAGGAACTGCTGTATGCCGTAGCCGGGGATGTCCGTGCGCATAAGATAATGGGGGTGGATTTCCTCCGCCGTCACTCTCTCGCCTCCAGCAGTGCCGTGCAGACTGCGGCGGCCAAGCTGACAAGTATGGAACTGCTGGCGGTCAGGGACGGAATGTATTATGTCCCGGATATTCTTCTGAGAATGTTCCTGCAGCGGCTGATGAATCCTCAGAAGGAGTTTTTCCAGGAAGAATAATCAGACGGTGGTGTAGTTGCCGCGGGAGAGGACGATGATGCGGCAGGCCATCTCGAAAAATAAGGCGCGGCGGAAGGTGTCGGGGAAGTCGGGGCCGCAGGCGACCTGTCCGTGGTTGGACATCAGGACAATGTCGTGGGCGGTGAGGGCTTCCACGACCGCAGCGGCGAGTTCCGGACTGCCGGGCGGGAGGAACGGCACCACCGGCACTTCACGGCCGACGTAGAGCGGTCCCTCAAGGGTGACGTTGAAGTCTGCCGGCTTGTCCTTCATGCAGGCCACGACCGTGGCGTAAGGGGACTGGAAGTGCAGGACGCAGCCGACTTCCGGCCTTTTCCGCATTGTCCCGAGGTGGAATCCGGCCTCCATCGTGGGATGCACTCCGTTCAGAGAGGTGCCGTCGCTGATGCGGCAGAGAGCGACCTGGTCCTCCTGCAGTTCCCCGAGCCAGGAGCCGGTCGCAGAGAGGAGGGCGCAGTCCTTATTGTCCTGTCCCTTGCAGCGCAGGGAGAGGTTGCCGCTGCTGCATGATAGCAGCCCGGCTGCGGTGCATTTGTGGGCACATTCCAGAAAATATTGTACTTCCTTTTCCATTTTACTGGATTTTACTGATGATTTCCCTGAGCCAGTTCCTGCTCCACGGGGTCGTCGTAGAGTTCCTGCAGCCGCAGGAGTTCCTTGTGCAGCTTCTTCTGGACGCGGCGGTAGGAGCGGTCTCCGTAGAGGTTGTGCATCTCGGTGGGATCCTTCTCGAGGTCGTATAGCTCCCAGGAGTCGATGTCGTGGCCGTAGAAATGAATGAGTTTATAGCGGTCGGTGCGGACTCCGTAGTGGCGGCGGGCGGCATGCTCACCGGGATATTCGTAGAAGTGGTAGTAGAGGGACTTGCGCCAGTGCTTGCCTTTCTCGACCTTGCCGGTGCGCAGGAAGGAGAGGTATGACTCGCCCTGGATATCGTCGGGCACGGGTACTCCGGCCATCTCGAGGAAGGTGGGGGCGTGGTCGATGTTCTGGACGAAGGCGTCGACCTGACCGTGGAAGCCGCCGGGATAGTGGGCCAGCAGGGGAGTGCGGAAGGATTCCTCGTACATGAAGCGTTTGTCGAACCAGCCGTGCTCACCCATGTAGAAGCCCTGGTCGGAGGTGTAGATGACGAGGGTGTTGTCCCACAGACCGCTCTCCATCAGGTAGTCGAGGACGCGGCCGATGTTGCGGTCTACGGAGCGGATGACGCTCAGGTAGTCGCTCATGTAGCGGCGGTACTTCCATTCGGCGAGGGCCTTGCCGGTGAGGCTGTCGGCCTTGAACTGCTCGATGATGGGGTCGTAGTAGGCGTCCCAGACGGCTTTCTGCTCCGGGGAGAGGCTGCTGTACATGGCGCGGCCGTATTCTTCCAGCTCGGAGCCGGTATGTATCTCGCCCTCCTTGTCGGCCATCTTCAAGTCATAGACTAAGTCCATGTGGCGGTCGATCTCCATCTCCTGGGCGGCTGCGGCGGGACGTCCCTCGTAGTCGTCGTAGAAGTTGTCAGGCAGGGGCAGTTCGGCGTCATCGAAGGCCCCGAGGTCCTGCAGGTCGGGCATCCAGGTGCGGTGGGGCGCCTTGTGGTGCAGCAGCAGGCAGAACGGTTTCTCGGGGTCGCGCTTGTTCTCGAGCCAGTCGAGGGCTAAGTCGGTGGTGATGTCGGTGGCGTAGCCGGGGATGACGCGGCGCTCGCCGTTATCTATAAAGGTGGGGTTGTAGTACTGGCCCTGACCGATGAGGATGTTCCAGTAGTCGAAGCCGGTAGGGTCGGAGGTCAGGTGCCACTTGCCGATGACGGCGGTCTCGTAGCCGGCCTGGCGCAGGAGCTTGGGGAAGGTCTGCTGGCTGCCGTCGAAGGTGCGGGTGTTGTCGGTGAATCCGTTCTTGTGGCTGTGCTTGCCGGTGAGCAGGCAGGCCCGGCTGGGACCGCTGATGGAGTTGGCCACGAAGCTCTGCGTGAAGATCATGCCCGAATCCGCCAGCCGGTCGATGTTCGGGGTCTCGATCAGGCCGTGCCCGTAGGCGCTGATGGTCTGATACGAGTGGTCGTCACTCATGATATAGATGATGTTGAGCGGTTTGCGGGATTCCTGCCCGTCTGCTTCCGAGGCGTCCTGTCCGCATCCGGTACATACCGTGCAGGCTACGGGCATGGCCAGGACGGCCTTTATGGTCCATTTATTTCTCTTCATTTTTTGCGGATTAACCTGACAAAAATACAAAAAACGGCGGAACGGCGGTGGAATAGGAAGAAAAAGCCGCGCTCCGGGGTGTGGGGCGCGGCTTCTGCGGTGCGGCGGTCCGGGCTGTGGAAGTCCTATTTGTCTCCCTCGGAGCCGGAATCGTTCCGGAGCTGGAACAATATGGGCATGACGTAGGTTATGCGGACAGGCTTTCCATCCACATAGCCCGGAGTCCAGTTGGCCGGAGACTTGGAGATGATCCTTACGACTTCGTTGTTCAGTAGTTCGTGGACGCCTCTGATGACAGAAATGTCCGATATGGTGCCGTCAGTGTTTATTATGAACTTTACTGTGACTAATCCGGAGATTCCAGCTTCTCTGGCTTCCTTAGGGTAAACCAGATTGCCGTAAACCCACTTGGTAAACTCGTTGATATCGCCGCCTTTGAACTTGGGTTTGACATCTGCGTCGACAAAACGGATAACTTCCTGCTGGTCTGCAGCAGGTGCGGTGAGTTCAGTTACGGCAGGTGTACTGGAGTCGGAAGGGGTGACGGGAGTGTCTACGTCTGAGCTGCTGCTCAGGATCAGTGTAAGAAGGGGCAGGCAGGCGAGCCAGGCAAGTGCCGCCCATTTAGAGGTTTTGAGTTTCTGCATCATGGTAATTCGGTTTTTGAGCTTGCAGTGGTTGAAGCTGTTCGCGATCAGGAAACGTCGGTCTCCCACAGCTTTTCTGACAAGCAGGAGTTGATATTTAGTAGCATCGATGCCATGTTTTAGGACTGCCTCGTCGGTCTCGTATTCGTGCAACATCCGCAGCTCCGAGAGCATTATCCACACGAGGGGGTTGAACCAGTAGAGGGCGCAGACGAGCGACATCAGAAGTATGTCGGCGGAGTGGTGGAGCCGGGTGTGCATGTACTCGTGCAGCAGTATTTCCGGGTGCCGTTCGTAGTCGCTGCGGCTGATTACTATGTGGTTGAGAAAACTGAATGAGGGCAGTGCGGTACCGGGGGTGTGGACCTTGCGGCCCTTGTAGCGGAATCCCGGATTGTCCCTGATGACCCGGAGGATCCTGAGCAGGGACAATCCGGTGAAGGTCAGGGCAGCGGCGCATCCGGCGGCATATACCCACAGCAGGAGGGTTCTCCAGTCGATGCCGCCGCTGACGGCCGTTCCGCCCTCCTCCGGACTTCCCGCCGCCAGCGCCTCGGGGATGACAATCCGGGGCAGCGGCAGCACCTCCGCGGGAGAGGGCAGCCCGAGCATTGCCGCCGCACCTTCCGCATTAAACCTCAGGAGCGGCAGCAGCATGCAGACGGCCGTCCCCGCCAGCAGGACTGTCCTGTTCAGGCGGAAGAGCGTTGTCCTCCTCATGAAAAGCATGAAGAAGGCGTAGAATGCCGTAAGCAGCAGTGTGCTTCTGATGAGCCAGGGTATCATTTTCTCTTGTTTTTATTTTTACCTTCAATCTCGGCTATCAGGGCCTTCAGCTCGTCGAGCCCCATCTTCTCCTCCTCCACGAACTGCGATACTAAGCTGCTGTAGGAGTTGCCGTAATACCTGGACACCACGTCCCCGATGGTGCGGCCGCGGTACTCCCGCTCGCTGACGGCGACGCTGTAGAGGAAGGAGTTGGCCATGGGCCGGCGCACTACGAAGCCCTTCTCCTCCAGGAATTTGACCTGAGTGGCCACAGTGTTGTAGTTGGGCCGCGGCTCGGGCATTGCCGCCACTATGTCGCGGATGAACATGTCCCCGTTCTTCCAGAGGATGTTCATGACTTCTTCTTCCTTTGCGGTGAGTCTCTGTTTCATGATTTTTCCTTTTACGGTGCAAATATAATAAAAGTTTTCGTTACTCCTAATAATTTT
>ENA-OOXJ01001006-OOXJ01001006.1-human-gut-metagenome-genome-assembly--contig:-NODE-1006-length-20136-cov-4.213734_pt1 | contig 20136 bp, 21 predicted proteins | sample MGYA00241587_ERZ501343 | MGnify/ENA primary metagenome ERZ501343 (study PRJEB25962, sample SAMEA2042918) | human gut metagenome | biome: human gut; feature: human-associated habitat; material: faeces... | reverse complement strand
GTCAATCCTTTGGTTGGAACTCAGTCTACTTTTGAACTTTCCACAGGAAATACCTATCCGGCTATTGCACGTCCGTGGGGTATGAACTTCTGGACTCCTCAAACCGGCAAGATGGGTGACGGTTGGCAATATGTCTATACGGCGAATAAAATCAGGGGATTCAAGCAGACCCATCAGCCCAGTCCCTGGATTAACGATTATGGTCAGTTCTCACTGATGCCCGTTACGGGGAAGGCTGTTTTCAACGAGGACCAGCGTGCCAGCTGGTTCTCTCATAAGGGCGAAGTGGCCATGCCTCATTATTATAAGGTTTATCTGGCCGAGCACGATGTCGTAACCGAGTTTACTCCGACCGACCGTGCTGTGCTTTTTCGCTTTACTTTCCCGGAAAACGAGCATTCGTATGTGGTTATTGATGCTTTCGACCGTGGTTCGTATGTAAAGATTGAACCTGAAAAGAAACGTATCATCGGTTATTCTACACGCAATAGCGGTGGCGTTCCTCAGAACTTCAAGAACTATTTTATTATTGAATTCGACAAGGTATTTACTTATACTGCTTCGGTAAAAGACCAATCCATTCAGGAAAACGTCCATGAGCAGCAGGCCGACCATGCCGGTGCTATTATCGGTTTTCAGACAGGCAAAGGCGAAGTGGTACATGCACGTGTGGCCTCTTCGTTCATCAGCTATGAACAGGCTGAAAGAAATCTTTCCGAGTTGGGAAATGATAGTTTTGAGACGTTGGTTCAGAGAGGGCGTGAAGCGTGGAATCAGATATTGGGGCGCATAGAGGTGGAAGGCGGTAACCTTGACCAATACCGTACGTTCTATTCCTGCCTATACCGTTCATTGTTATTCCCCCGTTCCTTCTATGAACTCGACACCCAAGGCCGTCCAGTGCATTACAGTCCGTACAATGGCGAGGTTCTGCCCGGTTATATGTATACCGATACAGGCTTTTGGGATACCTTCCGCTGTCTGTTCCCTTTCCTGAATCTGATGTATCCTTCGGTTAACAAGAATATCCAGGAAGGGCTTATCAATACATATAAGGAAAGCGGTTTCTTCCCAGAATGGGCCAGCCCCGGACACCGCGGTTGTATGATTGGCAACAATTCCGCTTCTGTCCTTGCTGATGCCTATCTGAAAGGTGTGCGTGTTGAAGACGTGAAGACGTTGTACGAAGGTTTGCTTCACGGAACTGAGAATGTGCATCCCGAAGTTTCTTCTACCGGTCGCTTGGGACACGAATATTACAATACATTGGGCTATGTTCCCTACGATGTGTCCATCAACGAGAATGCAGCCCGCACTTTGGAATATGCTTACGATGACTGGTGTATTTATCAGATGGCAAAAGCTCTTGACCGTCCCAAGAAAGAACAGAAACTTTTTGCCAAACGTGCCCTGAACTACCGTAACCTGTTCGATAAGGAAAGCCTTTTGATGCGTGGTCGTAACAAGGACGGCCAGTTCCAGACGCCGTTTTCGCCCCTGAAATGGGGAGATGCCTTTACGGAAGGTAACAGCTGGCACTATTCGTGGTCTGTATTCCACGATCCGCAGGGATTGATAGACTTGATGGGTGGTAAGGAAGTGTTCAGCCACATGCTTGACTCCGTGTTTGCGGTTCCACCTTTGTTCGACGAAAGTTATTACGGGCAGGTTATCCATGAGATTCGTGAGATGACGGTGATGAATATGGGTAACTACGCGCATGGCAACCAGCCTATCCAACACATGATTTACTTGTACAACTATGTGGGCGAGCCTTGGAAAGCTCAGTACTGGCTTCGTCAGGTGATGAACCGTATGTATACGCCCAATCCGGATGGTTATTGTGGCGATGAGGATAACGGTCAGACTTCGGCCTGGTATGTTTTCTCTGCTTTGGGTTTCTATCCGGTATGTCCTGGAACGGATGAATATGTGTTGGGCGCACCTTTGTTCAAGAAAGCTACGTTACATTTTGAGAACGGCAATACACTGGTACTTGATGCCGCTAATAATAGTGCAGAAAATCTATATATTCATACGCTTAAGTTGAATGGTGTCAATTATTCAAAGAATTATTTAAGACATGATGATTTACAAAAAGGGGGAATCTTTACATTTGAAATGGGGAATAAGCCTAATATAAAACGAGGTGTAAAATCAGATGATTTTCCATATTCATTTTCCAGATTTTATAAGTAAGAAATATTAAACAGACACAAAATAAAACAATACTCTATGATGTTTAATCTTCATTATTGTTATGTTTTCAATAGGTTATTTGTGTTCTAATATTTTTTGATTTGTTAGGGGGAAGAAGCTGTCTCATAATATACTTGAGATAGCTTCTTTTTATTTATAATTTAAATGTTATGGATACATTGATAAGTTAAGGTTCTTAATTCCTTTTTGATGTTTTTTTCTTATTGGGTTGTCCATAATATATTGACCATGAAGCAATATATTCTTCATTATTTAACTATCAAACAAATCATTCACTCCATCAGGATTGGTTTAGTGTAGTAGTCCTATAAAATTCTCCTTATCATTCATTGTGTTCTCTGTTATTCTGGTTTATGAAGCTAAAATTTTGGACATCATTCGATATATGAAAAATAAAAAACGGAATCCACATGGAATTCCGCTATTATTATCATCTTATCTTCAGTGCCATCATGTTTTCATCGATTTTTAGTTCGCACCATTTCACTTGATCTGCCCCTAGAAGAACCGCACTTTTTTTATAACATTCCTTGAAGATTTTATGCTCGAAAGAATATGAATAACCGAACAATGGGACATACCACATATCCGGAAGTTTGAAACCATTCAGACCTATTCCACAGAGTAGATAGGCATCGGCATCCAGGATTTCTTCTTCTGGATCTGTATGGCCGTAATCTATACATCTAATAAACCTGAGAATTATCTCCTTTTCCCTAACCTCAAGTTGGAACCTGACAAGTCCGGCATTACCAGTTAAAGTATCCAGGTCTTTTTGTATGGATGATTCTATTTCACAGTCTGTCATCACTGCTGTATCATATACTTTACCTACAGCGAAGAATTTTTTATTGCATCGTGTCATCTTAAAATTCTATTTGAAATCTGATTCTGTCTTTATAGATCCTTATTTTCAAGTCCCTTACCCGTTGATGAGGGATCACAGCAAGCAGGTTCTTATAAAATCTCAGGAATGCTTTCGTGTCTGTATAGAAGCGCGCCGTCTTTGCATCCATTTTCAGGGGATAAATCATGGGATCACCGATGGGGCGTAACTGGAAACAGCTTAGATCAATTCCGGTAATAAGAGACATATCCATATCATACATCAGCGTCGTTTCCGGTTGAAGAATGAAATCCCTCCAGAAATTCATTACAACCTTTTCATGGGATAATTCATTGATCGTGAACCGTCCTAATCCTCCTGTGAATTCATCGAGTTTATCATTTACCATTGTCTCTATTTCCTCTATACTCATGCCGGTAGACAGTATTTCTCCGGCTATTATAAATAAATTGTGTTCCATAGCTTACTTTGTTTTTTGTGATTTAATGGTTAGTGTTATTCCCTGGTTATTCTTTAAATAGGAAATCAGCCCATGATACGCATCTTTTCTATGTCTCTCACGCGGGCAGAGTTCCAAGAGTTCCTTCAGTGTAATCTCAATGCAGAATCCAGTTGAAAAAGAATCCCCGTATTTGTCTTGTAAAGCCTCAATATCTTTCTTGTACTTTTCAGGGATAGGTTTATGGGGTGTACTACTGTTTTCGATGACATCAGGTGTAGTACTATCCTGACGATTAGAAACAAAACCTGGTTCGGTTCCTAATATCCTAGAAATGAAATCTTCAAACATCTTTTGAAATATTTATTTTCAGATATTAGGCCTTCAGTGTAGAATGAACGCGTTTTGTCATTTTGGAGGAAGAAAAAAGCAGGCATCCTCTTTCTTAATCCAGTTTTCTTCCCATGTGGATCAATGAAAAAAGATGCCTTGCTTAGTGTGTAAGTATTGTTTCTTCATAGATAAGGCTTTGAGGGATATAAGCGGGGTGTCCCAAAAAGATAAGTGGGACAGAAGAATCGATAATTTTGTTTTATAGTATTGTAAATCTGATATTTATGATTATATTTTACCTGTCCCATTTATGCTGTCCCACTTGTGTTGTCCCACTTATGCTATCCTAGAAATCTATAGTTCTACATTAGAGGAGAGGGGATCGGGAGTTAGGATTTTATACATAACCGAAGGATAAGTGGAATATTTTATCTAGGGGATTATATTCTTTTTAAAGGTTTTTGAACATTCTGGAGATTTTTTATTCCACCCACAAGGTGTTATGTAATACCTCCATACCCCTTACCATTGGTTTCATTGGTTATTGATGAAGAAGAAAAAGAAAAAAGAGAAACCACCCTTACTATCAGGTAATTTCCCTTCTTCATTATTACTTTCCTTTAGAATCCAAAACATCTTTCCTGATAGGTTTCTATTACCATCCACAGGCAATCCTTCAACCTGAAACCATACTTTTCTTCGAGTGTTTCCAGGTATGCTTCAAGATCATCGTATTTCTCTGATTCCCTCAGCTGTTCCTTGCTTAGTCTGATCTTGATTACTTCTCCTACCGAAAAGTTCAGGATAATGATGTAGTTTGTTTCCATATTACTTTCTATTGTTTAAGTTCATATCTTTTTAATAACACGCTCACCTGGGATGCCTTGAATAAACCTCCATGAGCAGTTACAAAACCTTCTTTATTCAATCTTCTGGCCATTTCTGACAGAGAGATATCTTCTCTTACTAAAGTTCTCAGATACGCCGCCGCCCTTTTGTTATTCGGATTGTCAAGAGCTTTTTGTCTGTTGGTTCTGTTACTGTTTTTTATAGCCTGTTCAAGCTTTCCCAATAAATTCTCTGGTTTACCAAGTTCGTATCCTCTGGCTTTCTTCGCCTCCAATGACAGTTTGGTTCTCTGTGAAATCAATCCAGCCTCATATTCCGCAATGCTGCTTATGATATGCAATACCAGTTTGTTTGCTTCTGGAAAATCACAGAACACAATCTCCACATCACTTTCCAATAATTTACTGGTAAAAGCCACATTCCTTGAAAGCCTGTCCAGTTTGGCAACAATCAGTATGGCTCCTTTTTTTCTACATTCCGCTAGTGCTTCCGTAAGTTTAGGCCTGTCAGACTTCCTTCCGCTTTCTGTTTCAATATACTCAGAAACGGGGATTGTATCTTTCAGGTAATTCCGTATTATTTCCCTTTGTGCCTCTACTCCCAATCCTGAATTTTCCTGTTTTCTGGTGGATTGTCGTAAATAAGCCACGTAAATAGATTTAGTCATAATTATATTAACATTTTTATACATGCTTCTCGAATACTGAATGTTCGTTTGGTATCCGTGAAACATCCCATAGGCTTTCTCAAAAAGAAAATCCTGTGAAATTTCAAAGCCTCTCGTTTCTTACTTTCTCACAGGGTTTACGTTTTCACACAATCGGATTTCTTTTATATCAGCGGATACCTGATCATGCGGTATTCCTCAGAAATCCTCTTCTCATAATCCTCCGTTTTCTCCACATTTTCGTCTATTACAGAAACGAGCATGTCTAAATAAACGTCCTCTATTATTTTCTCTTCTTCTTTAGAGTCGGAAATAAGATGTATCTCAAAAAGGTCTGCTCCTTCATCCAGGATTATCCTCACCCGGCCGGTATGCTTGAATCCCTGTACATGAAATTCCAGTCCTCCTTCAATCACCTTCATGCTTCCCGGGTCAATTTCCCAAGACATGATGACCGGCAAGTTCGTTTTCAAGATTTGCCAGATATATCCGGCCATATCTTCATCATAGCTCTTGTTATTCTCCATATGCATTTATATATAGGGTAAACATTCATTTTCCACTACGGCCTTCAACTTTCTGGCCATCTCATGTGAAGCCTTGTTTCTGGCATCGTAGTATCTGTTCTCGTCAGCCTGTACATTGATAATCTCTCCAATGAGTCTGAACAGGTTCTGCTGCAGGGTAGGATGATATAACTTCACCGACTCCGCAAACTTCTTGTAATCGAAGCACGTATGATTGAGTGCATCCTCTAAAGCCATAGCCGCTTTGTATTCCCGGCTTCCTTCCAGTTCGTATCTTTCCACGCTTCTTCATTGTCATTAAATTCGTGATATTCATTGTAGATTCTCTCAAAGTCTTTCTTCTTCAGCCAGGGGAAAGAAGCCTGATACATGTAATGGAATTCCTCCATTGACAGTTCCGGACTAACGCTCAGTATGTCCCACAATTCTATTTCGGCGTCAATCCTGCTGTAATAACCGTCGTATTCACCCGTATCTTCATGGGGATAGACTGATACACAATTCTCTATTATATGTTCTATCAGCCTCAGACAATTCAGGAGGTCTTTCTTTACCGTAAACTCATCATCCGTATGGGGCTCGTAATACCCGCAGCTCAGGTTGATACAGCTTACTTTCAGTCCTTTCTCCTTCAGTTCCAGTATATCCGTCATCAACCCGTTTTCTTCCCTGTATCCGAAAGACTCAAAACCGGTATCCTTCAAGAATTCAGGACTGCATAGTGAAGTATATGATATCTCTGTAATCAAGTCCCCATATCCTCTTCTGTCCGGTTCAATCACAAACCGCGTGTCTTCAAAGAAATCCATGTCGGCGTTCCTGCTTCCGATACAGCCAACCTCTTCCGATACGAAAAACGCCACTTTCAGGCATCCGTATTTCTCCAGGCATTTCAGGGCAATCCATATCCCGTTCTTGTCATCCGCTCCCAGTCCTTCCCGTCTTCTGTGTCTGGGACTGTAACCGAATAGGATATCCTCTGTCTCAATGGCTTTAAAATCCCTGGAATGTCCCTTCTGTACCTGGTCCAGATGGCTCACTATACAGGGGTAAGTTTCTGAATCCCCCTTTATCATATATAAATTCCCCACTGGATCGTTCTTTATTGTTACTCCAGGGATATGCTTCTTCACATATCCCTTTATAAATTTCTTCATGGCCCGTTCATTACCGCTGGGGCTATGAATCTGATATAGTTGTTTTAGTAATTCCATAAGTCACGCTACTTTTTTAATCAGTTGATAACCATAAGGCAAATTCATATCGGGATCTATCTCATTAAAGAAGGTATTCTCAAACTCATACACCTTGCCGTCCCTTAGAAGCTGGAGTAAGGAGTCTTTAGAGATGCTCCTTTCCTCATATTCACACAGCCCGCTGTTCCATTCATAATAGGTCGTGATCTCATCTTCCGACTCATAGTATTCCTCATCATAATCCGAGTAATACCAGTTCTCCTGCTTGTAAACGGCCTCTGCATCCTTCCGGCATTCATCATCACAATAGGTCTCTTCCGTGATATCCGAGTAACGTCCCCGTGCTGCAACGAAATATTCCCCACATTCGGGACACTTCTGGACATCGTCCCTGTGATGGTATTCATCTTCCCGTTCCACCCAGATAAAATCCTCCAGGTTCCCGGAATCACAATAATATTCCCTTCCTTCCACGTAGACGCGGGTTGTTTCCCTGCATGAGTAGTCGTGGTAGTCATCATAGCTTGATTCATCTTCCAGGCAAATGCTGGTCGTATCCAGTCCCCATTCCCCGTTTCCATAATTGTCCGCCTTCTGTTTGCACATGTCATACCATTTGAACGAATCCTGGTAACTGAGGGTGTCATCCCAACCCAGTGTACAGTCAATGCTGAACCTTTTTGCCGCCAGTGAATTTCCATGGATATCCACAAAGGCCCTGGCATCCCCGCAGCCTGCACCCACTTTCTTGTAACCGTCAATGTAATTGCCTGCGATCAACGCTTCCACCAGGGCGCGTTTTAGAATTTCATTCTCCTCGCTGGCATATTGTCTTTCGGCCAATCTCCAGACCTTTCCTTCCTCGTCCCTCACTTCATTATACAGGATGCAGCGTGAGATAACCTTTCCATTCTCATCCTCCAGATAAGCCGCACTGGCATTGACGGAATACAGGTAAAAATCATGATGTTCCCTGTCTACCATGCAGGACCCGAAATCCCCTTCACAGGCTTCAGAGGAGTAGATCCGCTTGAAATCCCTGTTGACATAGAGTTTGTTCTTAGGAAGTTTGCCCATCGTATAGCTTTGCCATTCTGCAACAAACTCTTCACACAGATAAGTTACCACTTGTTGGGGAAGTGCTTTTCCGAAATCTGTTTCCAGTATCAGATGCCGGTAGAACTTTCCGGCTTTCATTTTGAAGACTCTCTCTCCATTCTCCATACTGATGTAACGGACAGCTTTTGTATCCCCGTCTTCACAAAGTCCCTTGTTGTCATCCGTTGAATAGATTGAGCTGTAGTATCTCTTTCCCATAAGGTCTATTACATAGGGCAGGGAACGGTTTTCATCCCCGCTTCGTATAATACCCTGTGTTACCAGGTTCTTTAAGGTTGCCATGTCTGAAATATGCAGCAGGGTATAGTCTCCTGACACTGCCGCCTCATGCAACAGTCTTCTGTCTTTCAGGAAATGGAGCAATATCTTGTTCTTTCTGCTTTCATTTCCGTTTCCGTGTTTTACAATCCCGAAGAGTTCCTTGAATTCTTCGTAGTTTTTGAATGTATAGTATAGCATAATGTTCTTGTTTTTAGAAAATTGTTAAATAAAAAAAGGGAGAAAGACCTGTTGGATAGTTAGATCTTTCTCCCTTCAAAAGGATGTTCCTGTTGTTCTCTCTCAGCCCAGGAACCAGCTGTAATTTTGGGTATCTTCACCGCTTAAAGCTTTCTGTATACCGATGGCAAAGTCGGTACAGTTCAGGTTTCTTTCCAGGAAGCGGTCGATGTAGGATTGTTTGGCCGCCTCGTTCAGAAGCTGCATCAAATCCCAGCAGGATATGTTTTCCCTTCCACGCAGGCCGAAATTCGGATTCTCGATATATCCCCGTGTGGCAGCATTGATATTGGAATCTCCCAAAATCACTTTGGGCAATTCCTTGAGTCTGGCGGGAGGCAATACCTGATAGAGCCTCAACCTTCCGATAATCTGGCAGAACTGTTCCTGTGAAATCAGGGTATTCCTGAGATTCCTCAATACTTCCAGGTTCCTTTCCGGATTGAATTCCATGAAAAGCCGCAAGGCAGCTTCCTGGATCTCAGCCTCGCTCATCACTTCCAGCCTTCCGACAAGCCCGTCACAGGTCAGCATCAGATTGCTGCATACCTTCACTCTCCAACCGATGAAGATCTTGAACTTCTCGGGGGATTTTCCCCGGTACAGGTTCTCTTCATTCAGACTCCTGACTCCTCCGATACAGAGATGCACTTCCTGTCCGTTCATCATCCGGCCCATGCTCCTGATATGGAAACAGAATGCCATCCTTTGATAGTAGACCGTCTCATCTTCCGGTAGCAGTTCTTCCTTCCTTTTGTTCAATGCTCCCGGTACACGTCCCAGTATCTTGTGTGAGACACGTATTTCGGTATTTCCGAACCGCTCCAGGGGAAAACACTCCCTGGCTGCGTCTTCTATTCGGTGGATAAAATGCTGGTGGCTGATGGTAAGCTGGTTGTCCCCGAAACTGGGTACGATACAGCCGTTTTCCAGTTCTTCAAGCGTAATGCCCGAAGTGTTTGACTCGATGAAGTTGGGATGTTCTTCCTCTTTCATTCCCGTTTCTTCCGTTATGACTACTGCGTCCTCCACAAATGCAGGGAGATTGCCAGTTCTTCTTACTTTCTCCATGAAATCCACCTGGGGAATCATGGCAGGTACGATGTTTGTTCTCATGCTTGATGATTGTTTTTAGTTTTACCATTCCTTTTCCGAGAAACAAAAAAGCCAAGGGAATACATTCATTTCTTAGCTTTCATGAATATTCCTCTTAGCTTTTTGATTCCTTTGAGTATGGAAGTCACTACCTCCAATACCGTAATCAATACGTCTGCTTTCTTGTCATACTCCATTCACCAGACGTTTTATCCGTTATCTTCCGTTGCCGGATCAGCAACAGACACACTCGCAGCAGTTCCAGTTTTCTTTTTCTTTCTGCTACCATACTTCTCCACCAGTTCAATAATCACCGAACCGGCCACAATGATCTCGGCCAGATAAGCCGCGACTTTGATTCCTTTCATTAAATTTCCCATTTCCTTTTTCTGATTTGATTTTGATTGTTCATACTATGTTATTTATTCTCTCGTTCTTCTTTTATTTCATCTCATGAATAAGGCTTTCAGGGGGATTGGACAGGATGGAGGAAAAGAAATCCTTCGACAGCTTATTCCTTTTTTATTATTGATTATCAGTAATATTTCTTACCTTTGCAAAAAATAGAAGTTTATGGCAAAAGAGAAAATAACACCCAAAGAAGCTCTTGCTAAATTTCAGGCTGCAAAAGCAAGAAAACGTGAGTGTCTCGCCGCTTTGGAAAAAACAATGAAGGAAACGTATAAGCAGCGTACCGGTAAGGAAGCTAAAAACTTTTTTGCATTATAACGATGAACACTCTTTCGTTGGATCGTATTAACAAGTGAGCAGCTTATTCGGTAGAGGTTTGTGAGAAAGAAAACTTCTTTCAATTTTTTACAGACAACGGAACCCATTATTCTGTTGGTTTTATGGAAGATGACATACTACTGTCCCGAGAATCTTTCCAACTAATTATTGCCAACATCAACAATCATAAATCACCGCGTGATCGGAAGGTACGCGATACAATTATTGCCATCATTGATGAGTTCTTTCTTGTCAATAATTCGACATTGCTTTATATTTGCGAAACAGGTGATAACAAACAACGTATGAGAAGTAGGCTGTTTGAATACTGGTTCTCTACTTATAATCGTAAATCACTATTTACCACTTTATCTTCCTCAATTATGGATAATGAAGGAGTTATCAACTTTGCTTCCATTATCTTAAGGAATGATAATCCATTTTTGGCAGAAATTATAACTGAATTTACGGAGTCAATACAGGCTCTCAGTCAAAAACCAGAATAAAAAAGAAGAGCCGTTATCAAGATTCCTCACCTTGACTTGGCTCTTCGCTGTTCCATGCAGTTTCTGACAGGTAGACTATGCTGATCCTGGTACTCCTGATTTTCCAGCCTTCCAATAGGATTCTTAACCATCTTCTGAAATTAAGCTCTACCGGGTATATTATCAATTTTATCGTTGAAGCCAGCGTAGCATTCCGATACTACGCAAAATATTGGCTTCATTTTCTTCTCATGAATAAGGGTTTGAGGGGATTTGAGGTGGGGCAGAAACTCTTGATACAATCTATAAAGCAATAATAGTTCCTGTATATGGTTTCCAATTGTCAAAAAAGTTTTCGATTTCTTTCCTACTCAATACTTGTGTTAAGAGATAAGGTGTATGTAGATTTAGCTCTATCACATTGGTTTGAAAGAATTGTACCAGTAGTACGTCACGTGAGGCTTTTGCTATTTCCCATATTATATGTTGAATTTGACTTACTTTTTGTTTAAGCTCAATATTTCCTTTAATTTGTGTGATGTTGACCTTAGATAATCTTGTCGTATCTTTTAAAATATTGACGGCCTTGTTTATTTCAGGCAGTGCTAGAAAATCTTTTGTGAGGTCTTTATCCAATACCTCATGTGTTCTGATTGCTTTATATTTTTGGGCAAGTCCAGTTAATAGATTACCTGCAAATACGTAATTAAATACTTCATCAACAGTGTTCATTGTTTGTTCCGAATATGGATCAATATTGGGAGCATTGGTTTTAACAGATTTATTTACGTTTTCATTGGTTACCTGAGTAAAACATTCCTCTTGATCTTCTTTTTCACACAGTTGCACAATCTCATAAGGCCGATTCTTTAGTGAATCTTTATAGATACTTATATATTTGCTAGTTACTTTATCATAGTGCTCTACCATTTTTATACTTTGACCAGTATATTTGCTTATCTTTTCATAATTCCAACCGCGTGCTACAAGTAAAGAGATGAAGGTCCTTCTTCCTGTGTGTGTACTAATACATTCATAGCGGGGGCGTTTAATTTCTTTGGGTTCATTTTCTCCTTGATAATGATATGATTGTAATTCTTCCCCTTTAATTCCTGCATTTTGTGCTATTTGTTTAATGTGCTTATTTATAAGGTCTTTACTTATATTAGGTAGATTACATTTATATTTATCTATTAATATTTTTTTTGCGATATCAAATATAATATCTACTTCAATTCTTTTATTGGGCGTTTTCTTTGGTGAGATGGTTATATAATGTTTGTTACCTATTTGTTCTAATCGTTGGTCTATACGTAAAATATCTGTAATACGGTGCCCTAACGTACATTCAAGAAGAAAAATATCACGTATTTGTTCATCTCTTTGGCACGTAGGCTTATAATTGTATAAGAGCATTACTTCATCGTTTCTTAATGCAATATGATTCGGAGCTGATTTATCGCTAAAATATCGCATTTTTATATTGGAGATTTCAGCTTCTGTGAGATACTGCTTGTTTCTAGCGCATAAAATGACAGCTGATTTTGCGTATTTTAAAATAGAATTAATGGATGATATAGTATATGGGGTGCCATTGTCATGAGTGTAGTTGTCAAGTATATAGTTTGCAAATCCCTTAAAGAACTCTGTTGTAAACTGGTTAAATTTATTGATGATTATCTTTTTATTATCTTTAAGATATGTAAGATAAATACGAAGTGCGGGTAGTCCTTTTTTTATATAGTTATCCGATGTACCACGTTTTAGAGTTGTATCATTGTATACTGTATTTTGTATTTCTTTAATAATATCATCAAATTGATCCTTTTTTATTTTCTTTTGTCTGCTCATACTTCTAAATTCATTTTTTAGTAACGTGTATATAGTATTAACATCAGGTTCGTTTATAGAGCAAAGGTACAATTTAAAAGCATCAAATCGTTTCTTTGTTTCTTCTATTTTTTCATTGACAATCAGATTGTTTTGATTGTCAATGTTACTCAATATAGAGCTTATATATGCTTTTTGAAGCCGTTGATTCCATTGTGTAGAATATATTTTCGTATGTGTTGTGAATTTACATAATCGATCCTTAAGTCTAATTACAAACAATAACGGTGTAGGTTTTTTGCTTTTAGGCTCTTTTAAGAAGAATTTACCGCATAATTCGGCGGGGAAAAACTGCTGGCTCATCAGTGTCGAAATTGTCCCTCATTATCAGTGGTTTAGTGAAAAGTAGGGGAACGATTTAGGGGAACAAAATAAGGGAATCTACTCTCAAAATAGAAGTGTTCCTTTCATGTAGCCTTAAAAAAGAAAACCACTAACTATTTGATAGTCAGTGGTTTTCAGTGGAGCGTATGAGACTCGAACTCATCACCTCGACACTGCCAGTGTCGCGCTCTAGCCAGATGAGCTAACGCCCCTTTTCTAATCGGATGCAAAGGTAGGGAAAAAAAATGTATGTGCAAGTTCTGAGGCGATTTTTTTTGTTATTAGGCCTAAAAAGTTACTCGGCAGTATAAAAAAGATATAGGATGAAAGAGACTGTTTTCTGAAATAATTGCTAAGTTTGCGGAAAAATTTAGTGTTTTATGCTGATATATAATACTACCTATCATGTTGAAGAGGAACAGGAGAAATATTTCTTGATTTGGATGCAGGAATTTTACCTTCCTGAAGTGGAAAAATACGGTATATTACATGCTCCACGAATATCACGTATTCTGAGTCATAGGGAAGAAGGAAGTGTCTGTTTCTCGGTTCAGTTTGAGGTTGAGAACTCCGCATTGTTGCATCGCTGGCATCAGGAACAGGGAGTAAAACTGAACGAGGAATTATTAAAACTGTTCAAAGACAAAGTGGTGGGATTTCCTACATTAATGGAGGTTATCGTGTGATACAACCGGTTAAAGAGAAAATAATTTTGGGTATTGACCCGGGTACTACTATTATGGGATATGGAGTATTACGGGTGGCGGGTGTAAAGCCGGAGATGATAGCAATGGGTATCATTGACCTGCGCAAATTTGGCGATCACTATCTCAAGCTGAAACATATTCATGAACGTGTGCTTGGTGTGATAGAAAGTTATTTGCCTGATGAATTGGCCATTGAGGCTCCTTTTTTTGGTAAGAATGTACAATCCATGTTGAAGTTGGGCCGTGCACAGGGGGTGGCTATGGCGGTGGCTTTAAGCCGTGATATTCCAATTACGGAATATGCTCCCTTGAAAATAAAGATGGCAATCACCGGTAATGGGCAGGCTTCAAAAGAACAGGTAGCCGATATGCTCCAGCGCATGCTGCATTTAAATAAATCTGATATGCCTGTTTTTATGGATGCGACAGATGCACTTGCGGCGGCTTATTGCCACTATTTGCAGATGGGACGTCCAATGGTTGAAAAAAGTTATCGGAGTTGGAAAGATTTTGTTACAAAGAATCCTGATAAAGTTGCAAAATGACACAACATACCATTCGTGTGGTTGGGGGGATAGCACGCAATCCGTTAGTTAGATTGACACGCCCTATTAATCTTGATATATTGTCCAATGAACATATTGCCATTGTAGGCCCCAATGGTGCTGGTAAAACACTCTTGGTTGACATGTTGATTGGTAAATATCCATTGGCAGAAGGTTCTATAACCTATGATTTCTCTCCGTCTGCCAGTACAACCATATATGAGAATATCAAGTATATGGCTTTCCGTGATACTTATGGTTCGGCCGATGCCAATTATTACTACCAACAACGCTGGAATGCGCATGATCAGGACGATACCCCCCTGGTTCGTGATATGTTGGGTGAGGTAAAGGATGACGTATTGAAGCAACAGTTGTTTGATATGTTTCATATTGCTTCAATGCTGGATAAGAAAATCATTCTTCTTTCCAGTGGAGAATTGCGTAAGTTCCAATTGACAAAGTCATTACTTTCTGCTCCCCGTATATTGATTATGGACAATCCATTCATCGGATTGGATGTTTCTGCCCGTAATTTGTTGTATGGGTTGCTTGAGCAATTGACCCGGTTGGGTAACTTACAACTTATACTGGTTCTTTCCAGACTAGATGATATTCCTTCGTTTATAACCCATGTTATTCCTGTTTCGCAACGGACGGTTGGTGAGAAAATGAAGCGCCAGGATTATGTGGATACTTTTCAGCTCAAAATTGATGTATTGTCGGCAGATGTTTTACAGAAACGTATTTTGGATTTACCATATGGAACCGATAATTATCTTTCGGAAGAAATCGTGCAGTTGAATAAGGTTAGTATCCGTTATGGCGAACGTACGATTTTGAGTAATCTTGACTGGACCGTGAAACGCGGAGAGAAGTGGGCTTTGAGCGGTGAAAACGGTGCCGGAAAATCTACATTGCTTAGTTTGATTTGTGCGGATAATCCTCAGTCGTATGCGTGTGACATTAGTCTGTTTGGAAAGAAACGGGGTACAGGTGAAAGTATCTGGGAAATAAAAAAGCATATAGGTTATGTCAGTCCTGAGATGCACCGAGCGTATTTGAAGAATTTACCGGCCATAGAGATTGTTGCTTCTGGGCTGCATGACAGTATTGGCCTTTATAAACGACCGAAGGAAGAGCAATTGGCTACTTGTGAATGGTGGATGGATATATTTGGTATAGGTACACTCAGAGACAAACCATTTTTGCAATTGTCTAGTGGAGAACAACGTCTGGCATTGTTGGCACGTGCTTTCGTCAAAGATCCGGAGTTGCTTATTCTGGACGAACCTTTACACGGTTTGGATACTTACAACCGCTATCGGGTGAAGAAAATCATTGAAGCTTTTTGTCGCCGTCGTGATAAGACGCTGATTATGGTCACCCATTATGAAAACGAATTGCCCGATACTATTACCAATCGTTTATTTTTGAGGCGTAACCATTGAATTGGATAGCTAGTGTTCTATAATTCTTCTTTTTATTGCAAATCTTTATCCATATTCATCTGATATTAGATAAAAAGGGTTATTTTTGCGCAGCATCTTTAATAATGGATAAGAGCCAATGAAAGAAAGAATTATCGGTTTTGTCAAAACATACATATTGCTGGTTTGCGTGTTTGTGATGCAGAAGCCGTTGTTCATGCTGTTCTATTATGCTCTGTATGACGGTTGCAAGTGGTTGGATTGGCTGGAAGTAATATGGTATGGCTTACCTTTGGATCTTTCTTTGGCCGGTTATCTGACAGTGATACCTGGGATGTTGTATGTCGTTTCTGTCTGGACATTGTCCCGTACTTTACATCGTTTGTGGTGCGGCTATTTCCTTTTAATATCCTTTTTAGTGTCTTTGATATTTGTAGTTGATATTTCTTTATATAAGCCTTGTGCTTCTCATCTGGATATACCTGCTTTATTTCATCTTTTCTTATCTCCTCGTGAAATGCTGGCTGAGCTAAGTTTGTGGAATATTGTGTTAGGCTTTGTTGCCATATTAGTATATGCGGCATTGCTATATGGTCTTTTTTATGCATTGCTGCTAAAACGCGCTTCATTGTTGCATATGAAATTACCTTACCAGCGTCTGACTGTTTCCGGTATCTTATTCCTGGTCATAGGAATACTTGTCATTCCCATTCGGGGAGGTTTTAATACATCAGCATTACATACAAAAGCAATACATTTCAGTACTGACCAATGTCTTAACGATGCGGCGATTAATCCGGCTTTCAGATTGTTGGAAACTCTTTGGGAAGATCAAGGAAGTGATAACCGGTATTATGATAAGGGCAATGGTATCAGTGATATATCAGGCGAAACTGTGTGATGGCAACGCTGTATGATGAATGCTTAGACTTTTAAACAGAACAAATGCATGTGGACAGACTTACTTTCTAACTTAATTGAGGCAGACAATGCTTGCCTGCTGGCTATTAACGGCTGGCATGCCGACTGGGCAGATTCCTTTATGTATGCTTTCAGCGGCAAGTGGATATGGATACCTTTTTATGTTTCATTACTTTATGTCATTGTGCGTAACATGCGCTGGCAGGTGGCACTGGGGTGTGTTGTAGGCATTGCACTGACTATTGTGATTGCCGATCAGGTAGGAGCTTCGCTCATCCGTCCCGAGGTAGCCCGCCTGCGTCCTACCAATTTACAGAACCCTTTGTCGGATATGGTGCATGTGGTCAATGGCTATCGAAGTGGACGTTACGGTTTCCCTTCGTGCCATGCAGCCAATACTTTTGGATTGGCTTTCTTTATTTTCTATCTTTTCCGTAACCGTATGCTGACATGGTTTGTCATGTTATGGGCAATAGTAACGTGCTATTCTCGGACTTATCTGGGAGTTCATTATCCGGGTGATTTGTTGGCAGGTGCCTTGTTGGGCTTTATAGGTGCCAGCCTTTGCTATTGGCTTTTTACTCGTCTGTGCCAGTATCGGCGGGAGGAACGGCCGGTACATGTCTGGATGCCGGTAGCCGTAGGAGGTACTACGACATTGGGAATGTTGGTTTATGCCTTTATCTAAATATTTTAGAACTGGTAGCTGACCTTTAGGATGAATTCTCTGGGGCGGATACGTAGCCAGTCGGTGCGGCTTTGTGTGGCTGTATAAGTGGAGTAGGCATAGCTCTTCTGGTTGAACAGGTTGCTGAGACCGGCTTCCATACGCCAGCGGTCGTGGTGCCAGATTGCCGAAACATCAGCCAACAGGTTGCTGAGGTGCCTGCCATTGCCCAATGCATTGCGGTAGTGCTCGCCTCCAACCTGCAAATCCACCTGTCCGATACCGAACTTCAGTTCCAGGCGTTGTACCACATCCAGTAACGGAGACAGGTGCGTGTCACGGTCTATTTGAGTGGCACTACAACTGATGGTGGCATGGTAGGTCGCCTCCAGCCACGGGGCGGGCGACCAGATTACTTTGGGTTCGGCCTTGAGGTAGTCGTAACGGAATTGCTGGAGCAAGGCCTCCGACCCGCTGGTACGGGTAAGTTGCTCGCCGTGATGACGGCTCAGCTGGAGGTCGAGCGAGGTCTTCAGATGCCAATCGAAGATTCCTTTGGAGAGCGAGGCTTGCAATGTCCACGTATTGGTCGTATTGCCTTGCGCACGGCGGAGCAGGTACAGTGAATCGGCCGACAGGTATTGTTCGTAGAGTGTAGTGTGCCGTCCGTGGCTATAAGTCAGTGTGGCAGTGGCAAAAAACTCCTGTACCGTGTTCTTGTATTCGGCATACAACTGGCCGGTGAAGGTGGTGCTGAGTGGCATCAGTCCGTTGGTTCCGGTAAGGGTGCGGTAGTCGGTGCGACGTACAGTGGGGCAGAGGTCGAGTGCATTGCCGCCGGCACGTTCCATGCCTCCGTAAACCGAGAATTTCCAGTGATAGTCATGCAGGTAGCGCAGGTAGAGGTTGGGACTGTATAGCAGGAACGATTGCCGTGCGCCGAGGTAGTGTTGCCAGCCGACTGGCATTCTGGCCGAGGCAAACAGCTTCCCGCGTTCCCATTGCAGACGAGGCTCGAGTCGTGCCGACAGGTGCGAGGCATTGAAGTGGGTACGTTGGGCAGGCGAGGCCAGCCGGTAGCGTGCTGCCTCGGCGGTGAGGTCGGCGGTGAGTTGCTTGCTGAACCCGTTGCGCTTGTGCAGATAGCTGACCGAATGCCGGGTGTAGAGGCTCTGTTGGTTGTAGTCGTCTGTCTCGGCTGGAAGGTCGAGAGCCGAGGGCAGATAGGCCAGTTGTACGTCCGAGGAAGCCTCCCAGGTATGTTCGTCGCGGTTCTTCAAATACTTCAGATGGTTGTGTGCTTTCAAACGGGCGGTTTCGATGGTCTGACCCAGTTCGCTGGCCTGTCCGCATTGCCGTTCTGCCTCCAGGTCGAGGTGGTTGGTCAGGTAATGGCTTGCGGCATTGTCTTCGTAAGTCAGGTTGGCGTGCAGGGCATCGGTTGTCAGGCGGTAGTCGGCCTCTTCGTCGAGGCGTACGGTATCTGCCGTGGTGTAGAAGGTCTGGGTGTTGCCGCGTTGCTGGTTGACGTGGTTGCGTGTATAGTCGGCTTGCAGGCGCAGGGTGCGTTCGTCGGAGTGCCGGTACATGCGGTTGGCGTTGGCCGTATAGGTTTCGTTGAACAGCAGGCGTCGTGTATCGAGCGGTGTGCTGATGGACGACTGGCCGAGCAGTTCGGGCAGCTCTATTTCCGTTTGCCCGCCCGTGGCCAGCAGGGCCTGCTCGTTGCTTAGGTCGTGACCGGTGTTGTTGGTCTTCAGGGCAAAGATGCTTTGCCGTCCCCGTCCCAGTTGCAGGGCACTCAGGGCACCTTCCCAGAGTGGGGCCGGATGTCCGTCATCCTGTTCCGTCAGTCCGCCGCTCACTTCGAGCGAGGGGAACCACTGGTCGCGTGCCTTCTCGTCCAGGCGCAGGTTGATAGCTACTTCCTCCGAGTCGAGCTTACCGCTCAGGGCACGTACCGACTGGTAGTTCTCCATCAGTTCGGCCGACTTTACGGCACGGGCGTCGAGGTTGTTGTTCACCTGGTTGTAGCGTCCGCCCGTCACGTCCATGCCCTCTACGAGGAAGTGGTCGATGGGCTTTCCCTTGTAGGTCACTGTTCCGTTCTCTTTGACGTCGATGCCGGGCAGGCGTTTCAGCACATCTTTTACGTGGACGTCTTTCTCGCTGAGGAAGTCGGCAAGGTTGTAGCGCACGGTGTCTCGCCGTGCCGAGATGCGTCCGGGGCGTATCTCCACCTCGCGGAGCACGATGCTTTCGGTGTGCAGGGCAAAGTCAGCCTGTCCGCCTTTGGGGATGTTGCGCATCTGCCGGGCATACCCCAGCAGCGAGGCGCTTACCTGTAAGGTGTCCTTGTAGTGCCAGGGCAAGGAGTAACGTCCCTGTGCGTCGGTCAGGGCATAATCGATTGTTATACCTTCGCGGAGCACGCTTACCATGACTGCTTCGAGCGGTCGGGCGGTTTCGGCATCGGTCACCCGTCCGTGCAGCACGTCTTGTGCCCGCAGCGGCCGGGTGAGGCCCAATGCCAGTGTCAGAGCGAGAGAGTATAGGATGAGTTTCATGAGGATGTGACTGGATGTGTGGTGTGTGCTTATTGGCCTTCTCCCGCCACCTTAGGCAGGAAAAGGCTGGGCTTTAGGGTA
>ENA-OOXJ01001000-OOXJ01001000.1-human-gut-metagenome-genome-assembly--contig:-NODE-1000-length-20248-cov-7.476056_pt1 | contig 20248 bp, 18 predicted proteins | sample MGYA00241587_ERZ501343 | MGnify/ENA primary metagenome ERZ501343 (study PRJEB25962, sample SAMEA2042918) | human gut metagenome | biome: human gut; feature: human-associated habitat; material: faeces... | reverse complement strand
TCGCTTCATCCGCCACAGGCGGCGCTTCGGTGATGTTGCCCGCTCCTCTAAGAAAGCTTTCAAACACTGCGACGCGGCTATTGAAAGCTTGATTATAAAAAATTATTTGAGTCACTTGCTTTTACCTTGCTATGGCTCAAGTGATAGATAAATCCTAATTTGTCACACGTATCGCAAACACAAAATCCTACCCATGAAAACCGGGCAGGATTTAATGCTTTTATTACACTGTCGGGGCAGTAATTTTATTTATCTGTTTGCCTCGTCAACAAACACACGAAACAGCGGCAGGCATGAGGAGAAGAATTTTTTATACGCCTCGCAATAATCGCGGTCGGCTCTGCTTCGCTTGCATCCGCCGCCGCGGCAGAGGGGATAATATCTGCATGCCTTGCACTTCGAATCGACCGGCAGGCTCTCGCGGATAAAATCGGTGGCTTTCTTTGAATTTGCCATCGTTTCAAGCTCATCTGAATTTATGTTGCCGAGCAGCCATTCGTCAAGGCAATAGAAGTCGCAGGGATAGACATTGCCATTGCCCTCGACTACAAATTGATGCATACAGTGACCGCAAACGCCGCACTGCTCCGGCTGTCTGCCGACATACATCTGAACCCAGTTGTCAAACTGGCGGATGCTCGTGTATTCGCCGCGGACATAGTCTTTGACATAGGCGTTGAACAGATGTATCAGAAAATACGCATACTGCTCGTTAGTCATATACAGTTCGCTCTCGCTCTTGTCACCGAACGGGCGCAGGCACGGGATGAACTGGAGATATTTAAATCCCTTGCGTTTGAAGAACGAATATATCCTGTCGATATTCTCGGCAGCGTAGCCCGTGAGCACGGTTAAGATATTGAAATCGACCTCGTGCATGGTCAGCATCTGGGCGGCATTGAGAATTTTATAGAATCTGTTTGTGCCGTTGGCATCAACTCTGAAGCGGTTCGCTTCCATATCGCCGTCAAGGCTCAGACCCACGAGGAAATGTTCATCGTGAAAGAACCGCGCCCACTGCTCGTCTATCAGCATACCGTTTGTCTGAATGCTGAAATATATGCGGCTGCCGCGCAGGTTGTATTTTTTGACCCGCTCGGAGAAGTTCTTGAAATAGTCTATCCCGGCGAGTAGCGGCTCGCCGCCCTGGAACGCGAAAGCTACACTGTCCCCTTTTGCGAAGCTGAGCGCGCTTTTTATGAGCCTGTCTGAAGTTTCGGCGGACATAATGCCGAGGTTGTGCTCTTCTCTTATCTGCGAGACATCGTGATAAAAGCAATATTCGCACCGCAGATTGCAGAGGCTCGACGCAGGCTTTATCATTATTGAAAGTTCAGGCAAAATTTCACCCCCGGATATTCCGACCGCCGAGCGGACTGTTCACCCGTTCGGCGGCGTTTCTATCAGCTGTTTTCTATAATTCCTCGGCGGTTATTTTTGAACTCGTTCATTTTTTCGTCGAGTCTGTCGCGCATCTCATCGGCAATTGTCGGATATGCCGGGGTGCGATTGTAGTTCTCGCCCGCATCGTCGGTCAGGATATGCAGCCAGTTCTTGCGGAATTTGTCGAAGAACGCGGAGTTGTCATTCTGTATGTTCTTGAAATACTTGAACACGACATACTCATTATTCTTGAGAACATCGAAATCATAGTCTTTGTACTCTTCGCGCGAGAGGATATCGGCAGTCGGTATAGCATACTGGATAGCCTTGAGCTTTTCGCGCTTCATGTGGAGTATCGGGGTGTCGGCGGTATGTATTACCTTGTTCTGCGTGAACACGGGAACCATCGAAACGCCGTCTATTACGCGGTCTGCGGGGAGATAGTTCTTCTCCGTTCCGCCGTTTCCGGTAATGCCGCACATCTCAACGAGAGTCGGGAACAGGTCAACGAGCGTTGCGGACTCATCATAAGTCGAACCCGCCTTGAACAGACCGCCGTTGTTGCCCCAGCGGATCATAAACGGTACTTTCTGACCGCCCTCATATGCGAGATATTTGCCGCCGCGAAGGTCACCTGTAGAGCCCTGAAGCGCGGGGCCGTTGTCGCTGGTGAACACTATTATTGTGTTATCCATGACGCCGAGCTCTTCGAGAGTGTCAAAGAGCTTGCCGAGATAATAGTCAAACTCGGTCACGCAGTCAACATATGTGCCCATGCCGGATTTGCCCTTGAACTCATCGCCGACATACACGGGCGCGTGCGGCCACGGAGTTGCATAGAACGCGAAGAACGGCTCGTCACCCTCCTTGACCTGCTCGGTTATCCAGCTGTTTATCTCTTCATATATCCACTTTGTGGCGTTGCTCTGGTCTTTGAGCTCGTCTGTGCCGCGGGCAATTTCATATTCGCCGTTCTCTTCACGGACATGGTAGAACGGGTTCATATCGTTGACATAGTGGCTGCCGTAGAAATAATCGAAGCCCTGATTGGTCGGCAGATACTCGCCGTAATCGCCGAGATGCCACTTGCCGAAGCAGCCCGTCGCATAGCCTGCTCCCTTGAGAGCCTCCGCTATGGTTATCTCGTCGCCGAGCATACCGTCGGCATTGCCGCCCATTTCAACGGAATTGAATATACGGGTCGAGGCGAACGGAGAGAATGTGTCAACGGTCGGATATATGACATTGTCGGCATATCCGCGATAGGGATAGCGCCCGGTGAGCGCGGCAAAACGCGCAGGAGAGCAGACGGAATAGCTCGAATAGAAATTCGTGAACTGCGCGCCCTCTTCGCCGATGCGGTCGATGTTCGGGGTATCATATATCGCGCCGTTTGCGGAGACATCGCCGTAGCCGAGATCATCCATGAGAATAAACAGAACATTGGGCGAATTCTCTTTTGTTTTATTTTTGTCTATCCCCTTGAGGTAGTCGTCCTGACCGTCCCATAGACGCTCGGCGTTGGGCTTCGAGCGCAGGTTCATGGTCAGCACGAACGCGACGGTAGTAAACACGAGCAGCACACTGAGAACACGCGAAAGCACTTTTTGAAGAGTGACTTTTTTATCGATTTTCACAACGCAGAGAATAACGCCGACTATAACGGCTATACTCGGCAGGGCGAGCAGGAGATTGCCGAGCAGGCGGGTGAAGAAATTGCCCTCGCCCGTGAGCCAGGGATGCTCCGCACTCGAAAATCCCGCAAGACCGGAAGTGAACGCGCCGAAGCCCGCATCCGCGCCGAAAATTATGTAATAAGTGATAACGCCGAACAGCGCGGCGCAGTAGCCGATAAGAAAGCCAAGATAAAGTCGGCGCTTGAAAAACATACCGATAACTATAAGCGCGGACACAATGCAGCAAAATCCCACGCAGACGACCGCAGTCATATTGAGCCTTGTTATCCACATCGCGAACATGAGCGCAACACCGATAATGCTGACAATTATCGGGAACACTTTCTTTTCTGAATCAAATTCTATCTTTTTCTTCAAATCATGACCTCCTTTGAAAAATTCACCAATACGGATTATATCATTAATTGCGGGATTTGTCACCATTTTTAAAAAATTAAAAAGGGGTTGTCGCATTCAGATGCAGAAAGCGCTTTTTTGACCCTAAGCTGTATAAGTATACTGCGAGTGGACAAAAAGGCGCTTAAAAGAGCAATAATAAAAGGTCATACTCCGCATTATAATCATACGAAATATGACCTGCATCTCTTGCTCTTTGGTCTGCGCTGAATGCGGCAGACCCTAAATTACGCTCTGTTGTTTCTTTTTATTGCCTCGATAGCACCCTTTTCGAGCCGCGAGACCTGCGCCTGCGAGATGCCTATCTCCCCTGCCACTTCCATCTGAGTCTTGCCTTTTAAGAAGCGCAGATAAAGTATTTTCTTCTCCCGCTCCGGCAGATTTTCGACCGACTCGCGAAAGATTATCTCATCGAGCCAGCTACCGTCATCGCCGCTGTCGCCGAGCTGATCCATGACATATATCGTGTCGCCGCCGTCCGAGAACACGGGCTCATAGAGCGAGACGGGCTCGACAATCGCTTCGAGGGCTAAAACTATCTCCTCTTTTTTCATGTTCATCGCTTTCGCTATCTCTTCTACCGTCGGGTCGCGCCCGAGCTTTGCGACGAGCTTCTCTTTCTCCTGCATCGCGTGGTAGGCGACATCTCTTATTGATCGACTGACGCGCATCGAATTGTTGTCGCGCAGATAGCGGCGTATCTCGCCTATTATCATGGGCACGGCGTAGGTCGAAAAGCGGACATTCTGATTTATATCAAAGTTATCTATAGCTTTTATAAGCCCGATGCACCCGACCTGAAAGAGATCGTCGGGGTTCTCTCCCCTGTTTGTAAACCGCTGGACAACGCTCAGAACAAGGCGCAGATTCCCGTTTATAAGCTCGTCCCGCGCCGACTTGTCCCCCGAATGCATACGGCACAGAAGCTCCGTCTTTTCTTTTTCTTTGAGCACCTTCAGCTTCGATGTATTCACTCCGCAGATCTCGACTCTGTTGTACTGCATTCCGCCGCCTCCCACTTTGCTCACGCTATAAAAAATTATTCCCATATAGCGCGCTCTTAATACCGCGGAGAAAAATTTTTGAGCTGAGATTGACACGGCGGCGGCGGGCGTGTTACCATTTATCCGGAATAAAAAATATTAAAGGAGGCGCACTATGCGATTCGGAACCTGCGTTGGATTTGACAAGCTCGAATCTGCCGCGAAGCTCGGATATGACTATCTTGAAAGCAATCTAGGGCACATAAAAAGTCTCGGCGAGCAGGAACTAAAAAATACAAAAGCAATGCTCGACGTCTACGGTGCAAGTCTTGAGGCAGCGAACTGCTTTTTCCCCGGGGAGATACACCTCGCCGGAGAGGATGCGGACATTGAAATTATAAGAGACTACACGCGCCGCGCGTTTGACAACGCAGTGTTTCTCGGAATCGAAACCTGCGTGCTCGGAAGCGGGCGTTCGCGCAGCGTGCCGGAGGGATTCGACAGAGAAAAAGGGCTCGAACAGATACACTCGGTTCTGAGAGTCATAGACGACGAAGCGGGCGAACACGGAATAAGAGTTGCTATTGAGCCGCTGAACAGGCTCGAAACGAATGTGTTTACGACAGTCCGCAAGAGTGTTGACATCTGCCGCGCTCTGGGGCTCAAAAACATATTTGTCCTCGCCGACATATATCATATGGTTATGGAAAATGAGGACTTCGGTGCGCTTCGGTATGCAGGAGACAAGTTGATACACATACACTTCTCGAACCCGACCGCAAAAGATTCGCCGAACGGCGGAAAAATGAAGCGCATCTTCCCCGCAGAGGGCGACGGATACAATTACGCGCCGTTTGTGCAAGCCGTAAAGAAAGCCGGATACGACGGAAGAATGAGCATTGAAGCCAACTGCATCGACTTTGAAGCCGAAGCGGCAGAGGGGCTTAAAACGATGAAGAAGCTTTTTGAGTGAGGGTAAGATGAGATACGAGTATAAAAGTATTAAATTTTTTGCGCAGGGCGGCGACGCGCTCAAAGCCGCAGAGATACTGCGCGGAGAAATAGAATCGCGAACGGGAGTTATGCCGCAAATAACCGTTCCTGAAAAAGCGGACATATCTCTTATCGCCGACCCGAACGGTCTGCGCGACGGATATAAAATAGAGCAGAGCGGCAGCCGCCTTGTTTTCAGGGCACAAGGTATACGCGGACTGATATTCGCCATTGGCATGTTCCTGAGAAAAATCGAAGTCTCGGGCGAAAAAATCACGCTCATACAGGATATCGGCGGAGAATACAAGCCCGACAAGCGCATAAGGGGTCATCAGCTCGGCTACCGCACAACGCCCAACAGCTACGACGCGTGGGATCTGGAGGACTACCGCAGATATTATCTCGACCTGATGTTCTTCGGCTGCAACACGGTTGAGCACATTCCGTATGACGGGCTCGGAGCGCAGCAGAACAGGCTGATGAAATATGACCCGCAGGACTTTCTCGTTGAAGCTTCAAAAATCGCGGACGAATACGACCTCGATGTGTCGCTCTGGTACCCGAACGACCGCGAGAGCCTTGAGGACGCCGAGAGACGGCGCAGGCGAGTTTTCGAGCGCACGCCGAGAATAAATGTGATGTTCCCGCCCGGAGGCGACCCCGGCGACTACGATGCGGACGAATTTATACGCCGCTGCCGCGATTTTTCGCGCCTGCTCAAGGAATATCATCCGAACGCCGAGATGTGGCCGTCCGCACAGCAGCCGCACTCGATACCGAACTGGGGCGAAAAGCTCATAAGCGAACTGCAAGAACTGCCCGACGAAATTGACGGCATTATAACAGGTCCGAACCACGCTTTTGAGATGGATGAGCTGCGCCGCAGAGTGCCCGCAAAATATCCGATAAGATTTTATCCCGACATAACGCACAACGTGCGCTGCGAATATCCGGTTCACTTCGACCGCGACGACTGGCACTATGCGCTCGCCGCCGGACTCAGCCGCGAATGCACGAATCCCCGCCCCTGCGAGTACAGGGAGATTCACCGCCTCACGCGCAGATATGTTGTCGGCAGCGTTTCATATTCCGAGGGCATAACGGACGATGTCAACAAATGCGTCTGGAGCGACATGGACTTTTTCCCCTATGTCGATGTCCGCGACTCGCTCGAGGACTATTCGCGCCTGTATTTCCCCTCTCTGCCGGCAAGCGAGGTTGCAGACAGGATACTCGGGCTTGAGCTAAACTGGCAGACAGATCCGGCGGAAAACCCCGGCATTGACGACAATCTCAGAGATTGGGAGTCGCTCGCCGAAAGATATCCCGATGCCGTGAAGCTCTGGCGATTCAACCAGTGTCTGTTCCGCGCAAAGTGCGACGCATATCTAAGACACAAGCGGATAATCGAACTGCAAGCGATAAAAGAAGCGAAACGCGAGATTCTCGATGGCAGGCTCGCGAGCGCAAAGGATATACTCAAAAATACCGAGGACAGGCGTGAAAAGGCGCTTCGCGCGGACATAGAGCGCATTGCAGGAGAGCTTTTTGAGCAGATAGGCTTGCAGACGGATGTTGAGCGCTACTGCGCCAACAACTGGGAGCGCGGAGCGGTGCTTGAGACAATCGACCTGCCGAACACCGACCGCGCATGGCTTATGGTACGGCTCGAAAAGGCTGAATCGATGCCCGATGACGAGGCTAAAAAATACATGATTCGCAGCGTCAGGCGCAACGAAGTCGAGAGCGACGAATATTATTTCTCGGTCGCGGAGCACGGCTTCGGAGTACTCGGGTGCGAGCAAGTTGTCGGCCCCGAGGGCATATACATGGACTTCCAGGGTGACCGCCCCGATGTCAACAACGGCAGTCTCCCGACCTGCCTTTTCAAAGTCTACGACAATCAGTCGTTCAGGTGCAAGCTGGGCGGATTCAGATATGACACCGACTACGAGCTGAAAGTCACCTATCATCAGAAAAAAGATGAGAGCATCAACGACCTGACGATAAAAGCCAACGGAACGATTGTATACAAAGGCGGTCAGTTCGGCGAAGAAGACGAAGAATTCAACCGCGAGATGCTCCCGGACGGCTTTGTCTGCGCAGTATATCAGCTGCCGAAAGATGTGTTCGTCAACGGGTGCGTTGAAATCGAGATATTTGAAGAACACGCGGGAGTTATGATAAGCGAATTCAGAATAGTGAAGAAAAAATAAAAATATGCACTGCGACACCCCGCAGTGCATATTTTACGGCTTCGACGGATTGAATTGCAGAAGTAAATATGTTAATATATATCCGTATAACAAACGGAGGTCTCAAATGGAAGCTGTTGCAACTCCCCTCGCTGGAAAGCCGCTTTTCAGCAACAAAGCACTCAAAAAATTGATATTCCCGCTTGTCATCGAGCAGTTTCTCGCCATATCCGTCGGATTCTGCGACACGGTTATGATATCCGGTCTCGGCGACGAGGCTATTTCGGGCGTTTCGCTCGTTGACATGATAATGACGCTGATGATAAATGTCTTTGCCGCGCTCGCTACGGGCGGCGCAGTCGTTGCGGCGCAGTTCATCGGCGCAAAAAGAGCAAAGGACGCGCGCAACAGCGCATCTCAGCTGATATTTATCGCGTTTATAATCTCGATTGTACTCATGGCACTGACCCTTGTTTTCAAGGCTCAGCTGCTCAGACTCTTTTTCAGCACGCTTGAAGAGGGGGTTATGCAGTCCGCATTGACATATTTCTGGATATCCGCGCTGTCGTTCCCGTTCCTCGCTATATATAACTGCTGCGCAGCGCTTTTCCGCGCCATGGGCAACTCGAAAATATCGATGTTAGCCTCGCTCATCACCACAATTATGAACATAATCGGCAACGCCATTCTCATATACGGAGTCAAATGGGGTGTTGCTGGCGCGGCGATATCCTCGACTATTTCGCGTTTTGCGGCGATGCTCCTCCTGCTCATCCTCCTGCACAAGAGAGATCATCCGATTTATATCTCGATTAAAGATAAATTCAGGCCGAATTTCGGGCTTATAAAAAAGATACTCTCTATAGGAATACCCAGCAGCATCGAGAGCAGCCTGTTTCACCTCGGGCGCATACTTGTCGTCAGCATTATAACCTCGTTCGGAACGGTTCAGATAGCGGCTAACGCAGTCGCAAATAACCTCGACGGAATCGGCTGCATACCCGGTCAGGCGATGGGGCTTGCGGTGATAACAGTCATTGGTCAATGCGTCGGTCTTGGCAGCGAAGAGCAGATAAGACTGCACACGAAGAAGCTGATGAAGCTGACCTACCTTATGTCGACGATATGGAACGCAATAATCCTCGCTACCCTGCCGCTGACGCTCAAGATGTACAACATCTCGCCCGATGCATATTCGCTCGCGCTCAAGCTCATCATCATTCACAACGGCTGTGCGATATTTATCTGGCCCGCATCGTTCACGATGCCGAATGTTCTCAAGGCAGCGAACGATGTCAAATTCACGATGTGCATCGCGCTGTTTTCAATGTTCACTTTCCGACTGCTTCTGAGCTACATAATCGGACTCAAGCTCGGCATGGGCGCTATCGGCGTCTGGATAGCGATGATAGTTGACTGGGTGTTCCGCGCGGTTGCGTTCTGCCTGCGATACAAAGGCAAACGCTGGCTGAGCTACAGCATTTACAAGAAAGAAAAGGTGCGGGCAAAATCGGAATAAAAGCAAAGCCGCAATTTGCATTATTTGCTGCAAATTGCGGCTCTTCTATTTTTGCTCTTTGATCTGCGCTGAATGCGACAGCCCTTATAATTATTTACGGCATAAAAAACGAGGCAGTCTTTCGACTGCCTCACTTTTTGTTTAATTATTTATTGCCGGTCATCTTTGCGATTTCTTCGGCGTAGTTCTCTTCTTTCTTCTCGATGCCCTCGCCCTTTGCGTAGCGGATGAAGCCGGTAGCCTTTATCGAAGCGCCGAGCTTCTTAGCAACATCTGCAATGTAGCCTGCGACATCGCCGTCATAGAGATCCGAACGAACGAATGCCTGCTCAAGAAGGCAAACTTCCTTGAGCTGCTTCTTCATACGGCCGTCGACTGCACCTGCAAAGATCTTGTTTGCAACGATATCAGCCTTGCTTGCCATTGCAAGCTCGACAAGAGTCTCAACTGCCTTATCGGAAAGGAAGTTGAAGAGGAACTTGTTGTTCTTCTGCTCCTCATAAGCTGCAAGATCCTCATCGCTGAAGAGCTTATCGTTGACAGCCTTATCGAAGAGATTCTTAAGAATCGGCTTCGGAAGAGACTCGGGCTTGTTGAGCGAGCTGTCGATAGTGATCGACTTCATCTTTGCAAGCTCATCGTCGGAGATGCAATCCTTGCTGAGATACTCGGGGCTCATAGCTGCAATCTGCATTGCAACGTTTCTGCCCATCTCCTTAAACTCTGCCTTATCGGCAGCGTCTGTATCAAAGCTGACAAGAACGCCTACCGAGCCGCCGCCGTGGATATAGGAAGCAACAGTGCCCTCAACTCTTACAAAGCGGCGAACCTTCATGTTCTCACGGATTACGAGGAAGAGCTCCTGAACAGCGTCGGAGACAGTCTCATCGCTGCCCGAAAGGGTCATAGCAAGGAGAGCGTCAACATCTGCCGGATTCTTTTCCGCAACAGTGACAGCAATCTTATTTGCAAGCTCAACAAACTTCTCGTTCTTTGCAACGAAGTCTGTCTCGCAGTTGACTTCTACCATAGAAGCAACCTTATTTGCCTCATCATAATATGCAACAACAACGCCCTCGGCGGCAACGCGGCCTGCCTTCTTGGCGGCGGAAGCAAGACCCTTCTCACGAAGAACATCAACGGCCTTGTCCATATCGCCATCGGTCTCTGTGAGAGCCTTCTTGCAGTCCATCATACCTGCTCCGGTCTTTTCGCGGAGAGCCTGTACGTCTTTAGCAGTGAAGTTCATTATTTGTCCTCCTCTGTCTCTGCGGCCTCGGCAGCCTCTGCTTCGCCCTGCTCGCCCTGTCTGCCCTCGATGACAGCGTCTGCCATTGCGGCGGAGATAAGACGGACAGCGCGGATAGCGTCGTCGTTGCCGGGGATAACATAGTCTACTTCATCGGGATCGCAGTTTGTGTCAACGATAGCGATGATCGGAATACCGAGCTTGTGAGCCTCGAGAACAGCGATCTTCTCCTTGCGGGGATCGACTATAAACATAGCGGCGGGCTGCTTCTTCATCTTGGAGATACCGCCCATGAACTTCTCAAGCTTCTCTATCTCGAGCTGGAGCTTGATAACTTCCTTCTTGGGAAGCATATCGAAGGTTCCGTCAGCCTCCATGGTCTTGAGCTGCTCAAGTCTCTTTATACGGCGCTGAATGGTGTTGAAGTTGGTGAGCATACCGCCGAGCCAACGGGCGTTGACATAAGGCATGCCGCAGCGTTCAGCCTCCTCGCGGATAGAATCCTGAGCCTGCTTCTTCGTGCCGACGAAAAGGATCTCCTTGCCGTCTGCAGCGATATCGCGGACCGCCATATAGGCATCCTCAAGCTTCTTGACCGTCTTCTGAAGGTCGATGATGTAAATACCGTTGCGCTCCGTGAAAATATAGGGAGCCATTTTGGGGTTCCATCTTCTGGTCTGATGACCGAAGTGCACACCTGCTTCAAGCAGCTGCTTCATTGATACTACTGACATTTGTTTTTCCTCCTTTGGTTTTTCCTCCGCGAAACAGGGCGGCCGCAACGGCGAAAATTCACCGCACCGGGCGACTTCCTAAAGCTTCGCGTGCGTAATGCTCAGATATTATATCACAGCAAGATATAAAAATCAAGAGTTTTTTAATCTATTTCAGCTTTTCTCTGCCGGTTCTTTGTGCTCTTCTCTTTTGCCGCCGGAAGTTTTTGCAAGCGCTTTATTATAGAGCTTGTACACGCCGCACTTCCAGCACAGGAGCATACCGACGACTGCGCCGACGACCGCCTGAAGAATCTGATATGGAAGCTTCATAACGGCGTATTCCGGGGTGCTGTAGATAAACGCTCTGCCGAGGGAGTAACCGACGACCATAATGACCGCGCCTATCGAGACGCCTATTCCGCTCGCGAGCACGGGGTGCTTCTTCAGAACATAGTGCGAGAAAACGGAGATGATAACAGCCTGGAGTCCGTGGGTAACCAATGAGACAAACATCGGGAGCGGATAAAAGAACAGGTCGCCGAGGAACGCGCCGACTCCGCCGACTATAAACGCCGCGACAGGGTCGAGGATTATCGCCGCGGTGCAGATAATTATATCATTGAGATACAGGTGGCCGCCCGGAACGGGAACGCCGAACGAACTCATCGCGACATTGAGCGCCATGAACATTGCCGTCAAACATATCCACAGCGTGGTTCTTTTCGTGTTGCTTTTTTCTTTCATTTTCAAGTCCTCCTTGCTTTTTTGACAGGAATATTATACAATACCACTGATAATATAAAATAGTCAGAAACGGAGAAAATAATATAACCAGATGAAATACACGGTTGACTTGAACGACCGCCCGGTCTATTTGCAGATTTACAGACAGTTCAGGGCGGATATAGTCGGCGGGGCGTTCGCCTACGGCAGCAAACTGCCGTCAAAGCGGCTGCTCGCAGAGGAGCTCGGGGTGAGCACGATAACGACCGAACACGCATATAATCTGCTCTGCGAAGAGGGATACACTCAGGCGCGCGAACGAAGCGGATATTTTGTTGTTTTCCGCCGTTCGGACGGCTTTGCGGCGTCCGACAGCAGACCGCCAGAGCCGATGCGAGGAAAAAATATCGAACACAGCAAGCCCGAATTTTCATTATCGCTGCTCAGCAGGACGATGCGCAAAGTTATTGCGGACTGCGGAGAAGAGATACTTGAACGCTCACCGCACTCGGGGCGAATCGAATTACGCGAAGCGCTGCGGCAATATCTCGCGAGAAACCGCGGCATATCTGTTGACACGGATCAGATAATCGTCGGCTCGGGTGCAGAATATCTCTACGGGCTGATAGTCGACCTACTCGGCAGGGACAAAACATACGCGATAGAGTCGCCGTCATATGAAAAAATCGAGCAGGTATACAGGGCGGCGGGAGTCAGATACGAGCTTCTCCCGCTCTCGGACGACGGCATAGACGGCGCAGCGCTGAGCGGCAGCAAGGCGGACGTTCTGCACACGACTCCATATCGGAGCTTCCCGACGGGAGTCACGGCGTCCGCCTCGAAGAGATATGAATATATCAGCTGGTCTTCATCGGGCGACAGATTCATTGTGGAGTCGGACTACGACTCCGAGTTTTCGGTCTCGCAGAAGCCTGCGGACACGCTTTTTGTGCTCTCCGACCGCGACAATGTAATATATCTCAACACATTTTCAAAAACTATATCGCCCTCGCTGCGTGTCGGATACATGGTTCTGCCGAAAAGGCTCGTTAAGATATTTGAAGAGCGGCTAGGGTTCTATTCCTGCACCGTGCCGACATTCGAGCAGTTGGTGCTGACCGAGCTTCTGAACAGCGGCGACTTCGAGCGGCACATAAACAGAGTCAGGCGTGCAAAGCGCAGAGAGCTCAATAAGGCATAAAAATCGGCGGCAAGGTCAATCCCCTGCCGCCGATTTATTAATTATTTATTTGTCTTTTATCTTCAGCATTGCGCGCATGGCGTTGAGCACAGCGAGAATGAGAACTCCGACATCGCCGAAGACCGCTATCCACATATCCGCGATACCGAATGCGCTGAGCACGAGGATGATCACTTTGACCGCGAGCGCGATCCAGATATTCTCGTTGACGATGCGCATGGTCTTTCTGGCTATCTTTATCGCCGTCGGGAGCTTTGAAATCTTGTCATCCATGAGGACGATATCCGCCGACTCAATCGCGGCGTCGCTGCCCATTGCGCCCATTGCGATGCCTACATCGGCTCTTGTGAGCACGGGTGCGTCGTTGATGCCGTCGCCGACAAACGCGACCTTGTTGCCCTCGCCGAGCAGCTCTTCAACACGCTCAACCTTCTGTGACGGAAGCAGTTTTGCATGGACTGCGCTGAGTCCGAGCTGCTTGCCGACCGCTTCAGCAACGCGCTCGTTGTCGCCCGTGAGCATAACGGTGTTCTTGATGCCGAGTTCTTTGAGCTTCGCTATCGCATCTGCGGAATCGGGCTTTATCTCATCGTTGATAACGATATGTCCGAGATACTGCGCGCCCTCGCTGATATGAATAACAGTGCCTGCCATATGGCACTCATGCCACTTGGCTCCCGCCATGTCCATGAGTTTGCCGTTGCCGACAAAATAAGTCTTGCCGTCGATAACAGCCTCAAGACCCATGCCCGCGTGCTCGGTTATCTTGCCGATGCGGCTCTTGTCTATATGGCCCTTATGCGCCGCTACTATCGACTCACCGACCGGGTGAGTTGAATAGCTCTCCGCCGCGGCGGCGACATCGAGAAGATGCGCCTCGGTGATATTTTCGGGATGAATGGCGTTGACCGCGAATGTGCCTTTCGTCAGCGTTCCGGTCTTGTCGAACACGACCGTGTCGATCTTTGAAAGGGTCTCCATATAGTTGGCACCCTTTATAAGTATGCCGTCACGCGAAGCTCCGCCGATGCCGCCGAAGAAAGACAGCGGAACGGAAACAACCAGTGCGCACGGGCACGAGACAACGAGGAAGGTAAGCGCGCGCTCGATCCATCTGCTCCAGAGACTCCATGTACTGTGAGTGCCCATGAGCATGGAGACAAGCGGCGGTATAATCGCGAGCACAACGGCTCCGATAACGACGCAGGGAGTATACCAGCGCGAGAAGCGGGTGATGAAGTTCTCGGCTCTCGCCTTTTTCTCCGAGGAGTTTTCAACGAGTTCGAGAATCTTCGCGACCGTGCTCTCTTCGAAGCGGCTCTGCGTTCTGACATGGATAACGCCGGAAAGATTTATCGTTCCGCTCGTCACTCTGTCGCCGACAGTCTTGTCTGCGGGCAGGCTCTCGCCTGTCAGGGCGGCGGTATTGACCGAGGTCGAGCCGTCAATTATCTCGCCGTCAAGCGGAATCTTTTCGCCGGGCTTGATAACTATCGTCTCGCCGAGCTCAACTTCCTCGGGCGACACGGTCTCCTCTTTTCCGTCGCGCACGACTACGGCATAGTCGGGACGGATATCCATGAGCGCGGATATCGACTTGCGGCTCTTGCCGACCGCGATGCTCTGGAACAGCTCGCCGACCTGATAGAATATCATGACCGCCGAGGCTTCGCGGTAATCGCCGACGCCGAACGCGCCGACAGTGGCGATAGCCATGAGGAAATGCTCATCGAACACCTGACCGTGGGCAATATTGCGTATAGCGTCCCACAGGACATCGTAGCCTATCACAAGATACGGCGCGATATACAGCAGCAGCGCTTTCCAGCCCTCAAAGCCAAATATCTCGTCGACTGCCCAGGCAACACCTGTCAGCACGACAGATACGATTATTCTTATCAGTGTTTTCTTCTGCTTTCTCGTCATCGGGGGCACCCCTCTTACTTAAGAATTATTGTGCAGTCGGGTTCAACTTTCTTTGCGGTCTTGACGACTTTCTTGAGCACATCGTCAAAAGCATCGTCCGCCGCCTCAAGGGTCAGCTTCTGGGTGAAGAAATTGACGCTGACGCTCTCGACTCCGTCAACCTTGGCGATAGCCGCCTCCATCTTTGCCGCGCAGTTTGCACAATCCAGATCCTCAAGCTTAAAGATCTTCTTCATTGTTCTCGTTCCTTTCTTCAATAAGATGTTCGAAGCCTTTGGCTATAATCGTTCTGACGTGGTCGTCAGAAAGAAAATAATAGATTGTTTTGCCCTCACGGCGGTTGGCGACAAGATTTGCGTCCTTGAGTATCTTGAGCTGATGAGAGATCGCCGACTGCGTCATGCCGAGCAGTTCCGCAATAGCGCAAACGCACATCTCCGACTCAAAGAGCGAGAACAAAATCTTGACGCGGGTCGTGTCGCCGAAGAGCCTGAACAGATCGGACAGGTCGCAAAGCAGCTCGTCTGTCGGCAGCTCGTGCCTCACCATATCGAGCATCTTTTCGTGGTTGTGTTCCATGTTTTTGTCCTCCGTTCATTTGCGTGATAATTCATATGACTGTTCATTCATATGTCTCACTGTTCATATGATAGCTCATTCATATGTTATTGTCAACAGTTTTTCAAAAAAATTTATAAGACAGCCGAAAAAAATAAATATAGGTCATAATCCGCATTGTCAGACATGGATTATGACCTTTGTTTTTTGCACTAAATAGATATTCAGTCTTCTTTGCCGTCGAGCAGGCTCTCTCTGAAGCCGTCGCTGATAACGGCAAGGTTATCGATATGCATCTTCCCGTTCTTGAATTTGAGCGTGAGCGAATCGGAGTTTCGCTTCATCGAGACAAAATCGGAAATATTAAAGCGCTTCTTCTTGCCGAACATGGTCGAATAGATATATATCCCCTCGCCCGCAGACACGACCTTTTGATCGAGCTGGCAGAGCATCGCCGCGGCACCGAAAAGCATACAGCAAAACCCCGGAATCGCAACGAAGAACTTTCCGACTGCGAGCATTGCGACACAGACAGCGGCGCCTGCAATATAGACAGCCATGCCGAAGAAGAAAAGACATTTCGGAATATGTACGGCATATTTTGCATCACCGGGATCGCGCACTATACGGACGATAAAATATATCAGCAGAGCCGCAGAAACGACGGCGGCGACAAGAGCATAAATCATTCCGCCACTCCCTTAAAATATATTGAGATTCTTGAGCACGAATATCATCGAGATGACCCATGCCACATCGACAATATACGAAATTATCGTCAGCACTTTCAAAGACTTCGTACCGACCGCGATGCCTATGACGCGGAGCACGAAGAACAATATTATCGCCACGGCGCTCGCTATCAAAAATCCGAGCATCACCGACGCGCTGACAAAATTCGGTTTTGCGGCGTTGATTATCTGAACAATAAAAAATGCGACTGCGCCGACTATGTCAACAATAGCCGATATATTTGTTATTTTTGGCAGAACTTTGTTTTTCATATTTACGAGACCCGAAGTCTCCCTCACTCCTTTGAATCGGTTACGGGAAAATTTTATCACATAAATGCGATTTAATCAACAGCGGACAGAAAAAAGCGGCGGAATTTACCGCCGCGCATGGTTAGCATACATTAATTATATTTAACTATATTCGCCTGTATCGGCTCTCCCCTACTAAACGAGGCGGCGTTTTCAAACGTGGTCTCACTTATCGATTCAAGCGCCTCGCGGGTCAGAAAGCCCTGGTGCGAGGTGATTATAACATTCGGGAACGACAGAAGTCGCGCCGTGACGGAGGTTTCGAGTATATCGTCCTCGCGGTTTTCAAAAACGTTGTGTGTCTCCTCCTCATACACATCGAGCCCGACACCCATAAATTTATGCTGCCTTATACCTTTTATAAGATCGGGCGTGCTTATCAGCGCACCGCGTGAAGTGTTGACGAGGATAACGCCGTCCTTCATCCGCTCTATCGCGTTGATATTTATCATATGATAGGTCTCCTCGGTCAGCGGGCAATGGAGGGATATCAGATCGCTTTCGCCGAGAAGTTCATCGAGTTCGACATATCGAACGAAGTCGAGCGAGGGGTTCCGATACTTATCATAGGCGATAACATTCATCCCGAGACCGCGGCAGGCTCGCGCGAACGATGCGCCTATCTTTCCCGTGCCGACGACTCCTGCCGTCTTGCCGCAGAAGTTGACTCCCGTAAGACCCATGAGGCTGAAATTGTTTTCGCGCACTTTTATATAAGCCTTGTGTATGCGGCGATTGACGGCGAACGCGAGCGCGAGGGCATGCTCGGCTATTGCCTCGGGCGAATACCCCGGCACGCGCATAACGGAGATACCGTGCTCCTGCGCCGCCGGAAGATCGACATTGTTATATCCGGCACAACGCATGAGAATGAGCCTGACCCCGTTCTCGGCGAGGATATCCACCACCCGCCTGCCGACATCGGACGCGACGAACAGGCACACGGCGTCATAGCCTTTCGAGAGCGGCGCGGTGCGGTAAGAGATATCCGTCTTGAGATAGTCTATTTCAATGTCGGGATATTTGTCCGCAAGCTTCTCGAACGCCTCGCGGTCATACGGCTTTGTATCATAAAAAAGTATCTTCATAGAATGCGCCTCCGGCAGTTTTCTCTGAATAGTATCTGCCGGACAGGAATGAATATTCGGGCTAAATGAGTGCGCTTTATCATAAAGAGTGAAAACAATGGGAAGAAAATGCAAAAAAGGCTTGACTTTTTCGAGCAAATATTATATGATAATCAAGCTGATTTGCGGATACAGCTTCCGCACGGCGAAAAAGATATGATCCATTAGCTCAGTCGGTAGAGCACTTGACTTTTAATCAAGGTGTCCGGAGTTCGAATCTCCGATGGATCACCAAAATAAAAATCTCGAAACCGTTGATATATAACAGTTTCGGGATTTTTATTTTGTTCGGGGGCAGAGTCCTGTATTTTTCTCATGTGTCCTCAAAACAGCTGATTTTTCAACGGTTGGGAACAAATTGTGAACACTTTTTTTCTTGCAATTATAAAAAATCGTGCTATAATGCAATAAAGAGCCTCCAGCTCTATATCCTATTTCGTGTGGCTCTCGGTCTGACCGAGAGCTGCGTACTTTATAAAGCAGAAAACCGGGCAAGGGATTTCTCCCCTGCCCGGTCATTTTTTAGTCCTAAGTTAGTTGCAAGTTATAAGCAAGTTATAAGCAAGTTGGTTTTAAAACGCACGAAAAACGCACGAAAAACGCACGAAAGTTAAATCATGCCGAGAAGCTTGAGAATCTGCACGATAGCCCATGCTCCAAAAAGTCCAAGCTGATTAAGCAGATTAAAAAGGATAGCTGTTATCATCACTCCGCCTCCTCGTCTGTGCCCGGGTCTTCAATCGCGGTGCCTTGCTCGTGGAGATACTTGTCTGCGGTCTGTGCCGCCTCAGTAAAGCTGTTATTTTTCCAATAAGCGGAGATACCGACGAGCACCGAGAACACGACGCTGACGACGGTGTAAATCTCGTTGTAGTCGGCGGGAATCGGAGCTTTGCCGGCTGCGGAAAGCGCCATGTTGACGAGCGAGATAATCAGCAGGATGCCGCGCACCCATGTGCCTACCTTGACGTTGCTGATGTTTGCAAGTATGTCTTTGATTTTTGCCATTTTGATAGCCTCCTAAAATATGTTGTCTATGCCCTGCGCAGCGAGAAAATCCCGCTGTTCGTGCTTTATTTTTGCGGCATAGTTAAGTGCCGCGTGCATATCGCCGTTGCAGTGCGCGTCTGGTATGCGTTGTACGGCGCGGGCGGTCGCTTCGCTGACGGCAAGAGCGGCGTTTGTACTCGCGAGTAAGTTCTTTTCAAAAACTTTTCGCGAGTTCTCCTGTTTTGTGCGCTCCGCTTCAAGCTTCGCTTCTTCCGCTTCGCGGGCTTTTTCGCGTTTTGCATCTTCTTCTGCACGGGCTTTTTCGCGTTTTGCATCTTCTTCTGCACGGGCGGTTTCGCGTTTTACGATACTGCGCTCCAAGAGCCACACAAAAAAACCGACAATGGCGACGGTCACCGCAGACGGTATTCCGCATATCGCGGCGAGTTCTCCTACGGTCATCCGACTACCTCCAGATATTTGACGGCAACCCAGCTTGCAATGTCCGTCAGAAGTGCTTCACGGACTCCGCCGTTTGTCTGTATTTTGCCGACGGTGTGAGTCCTTGTCAGCTGAGTGTTTGGCACTATCGAGCCTCGTGCCGCCGTGAGTCCGCCATAGGTCGCACCGGGCTTTATTTTGACCTTGCTGCCGACAGTTATCTTTGCAGACGACTGCAAAACAGTTAAATCGGAGACATAGACCCACGAGCGAATTTCTTTGAGCAGTGCTCGGCTTCCGCTGACGGTCTTGACCGTGTGCTTTTTAAGCTTGACCCACATCGGTATTCTCTGCCCGGTCGCGTACTTGTTGCCCTTTATCTTGACGATATCCCCCGCTTTGACGGTTGCCGCTGTAGGCTTGTCCTCGCTCGGCTTGACTGCCGGAGCGGACTTTTTCTTTATGCCGTAATAATCGGCGATAGCCTTGACAATAGCCTCTGCGCACTGTCTCTGCCCTGCCGCGGTCTCGACGTGCTTGCGGTCGCTTGCCGTGTCAATGAATACGGTCTCAATAAGCAGAGACTCACATTTACAGGAGCGAACAAAACCGAAATAGTCCGTGCCGTTTGACGGGTTTATTTTGACCTTGGCGCCCCTGTCGCGGATGCCGAAAGTGTTAGCTATGCTCTTGCTGATTGCTCCGGCGAGCTTTTTACCGGACGCGCTCTTGTGCTTATAGTAGACCTCCGAACCTGTTCCGCCTGCGGCGTTGAGGTGGATTTCTATTGCCAAATCATAGCCGTGCTTGTTGACGTGGGCTATTCTGTCCGTGAGATAAAGCGTTGCGTCATAGTTGATAACGTCGGCTGTGCAGGCGTAGCCCTTGAACGCCTCGCCTATGTACTTGCCGATTTCGCGGCCAATTTTAAACTCCTGATAGTTTCCGCCGAGTGCGCCGCTGTCATAGCCGCCTTTTGCTGATTTTCCGTGACCTATCGATATGCAGATGTTCATATCATTAACCTCCTGTTATTCTATTTTTTCATCGAGTGTTACAACGAGATTTTCGCCCTTGCCTTTAGCCGACACGCGAAAATAAGCCGCGC
>ENA-OOXJ01000998-OOXJ01000998.1-human-gut-metagenome-genome-assembly--contig:-NODE-998-length-20273-cov-2.818578_pt1 | contig 20273 bp, 17 predicted proteins | sample MGYA00241587_ERZ501343 | MGnify/ENA primary metagenome ERZ501343 (study PRJEB25962, sample SAMEA2042918) | human gut metagenome | biome: human gut; feature: human-associated habitat; material: faeces... | reverse complement strand
GCCCACCGCTGAAAGCGGTCGAATCGAAAACGATTCGGGGAAAAAGGCGCTCCACGCCAAAGAGTTTCCTTGGAAAATTCGCACTGCGTATCGACCCAGCAGTATCGTGTTTTAAGTTATAGGAAGCTCACCTTTTTGCATGCGACGTCTGCGCCAACACCATTCGACATGCTCTTCTACCTAACGCGAAGGGGCCGCCTCCCTTCTGAGACAGCCCCAACGAAAGCGGCGACACTGCTAATGAACCGCTAATGAATTCACTTTTCGACAATGCCGTCAGTTTCAAAGAGAGCACTCAACTCGTCGTGTGTACGAATCTGTTTGAGCTTCTCGCGAATCGCAATGCTTGCAAAATTGAGACGAACAAAAACACGTTGACCGATAGAATTCTTTTGCTGACGAATCATTTCAACGCGGCCAACAACGGTCATAGCCTTCTCGGCGAAAGCAGCCATTGCCTTAGCCTTCGGAAGATTGTCAGCGAAGTCCGGGCTGTGCGGCTCTAGGATATCAACGGCATACTGTGTATCAGGATCGCGCCTGACTATTAGGAAATCCGGGTAGAACATCCGCCATTTTCCTTCCCGCTGATAAGCCATGCCTAGGCCTGCAGTTCCCTTCTGATTACGATACCAAGTTACAAAATCTTTCTTCTGTCTTTCTTCGTCCAGAACCGCTCGTTCCCACTCATTGAGCTTCGCGTCAAATCTTCCCTCCTCGTCAACGTACAAGTGATCACTGTATGAAATTCCACCGTTCGATTCACAGAACATCACGTCGGGTAGACGGAACGACAAATCACTGATATCAACCGTACCGGCTCGGATAATTTTGTTGTATTTGCTCCGCTCTTTATCCGTCAACTTAACAATGGAACGACGGTACTTATCATGCAAATCAAAGAAAACCTTCTTCGATAGTTCGCCGAGATTTCTCATGCAGTCCGTTGCGTTAGCATACAAAATGCAATCGACAAGGCAATCCTCGTAATCTTTTTCATCCTGATAGGAACGGATGTATTCATTAACGATGCCCGCATTGCCCAAAATGTTTTCGGCTCGCTTTGCCGGGACCTCCAAAAGTCCGGACGCAAAAATGGAATATGTGCGAGCTTCTGCAGGCATTGGTTGCCCTAAGGAATCGAAGACGGCCTCAAGCATCTTGATTTTACTGAGTTGGTCTGATCGGCTGGAGTAAATGCCAGAAGCTTCGAGATCCAACGAATACGAGTGGATCTTCTCCACTACGTTTTTTTTAAACACTTTCTCGGCTTCTTTGTAAATTCCAGTCTGACTCAGAATGCTTGTCAAGTCAGCAGCCAAGCGTAAATAATCTACGTTGCCTGTTGTCTTGATGTAGTTGCAAGGCAAAGCCAATTGGTTGATGAAATCTACTATTGCCTTGCGATCAAGGAAATTCTCAGGCGGCCTATTTGGAGGCAATATGTCCCGATCCGCATGTGAAGGCTTGACACGGCTGGTCACATTATTGTCAACATTTTCTGAGGAAGACACCTTGGGAGCCGGTCTTCCTTTTGACTCTGCTGAAGGAGATGTAGCAGAGCCTGTCAAAACTGATTTCGACTGCTCAGCGGAAGTACTCGACTCTTGTCCTACCGGAGAAGATTGCGGTTTAGGATCATGTTCCTCAAACAAACTCGGCTGAATCTGAGAAGAGCCAGATGTTTCAGCTGAGAGTACAGATACCTTTTGAAATCTCCGCCTTCCAATGGACTCTGCTTCTAAGTCTGCCGGAACGTCACCACATTCCGACGAAAGAAGCTCGTCAATGACCTTCTGGACGGTCTCCTGATTGAAGTATGGCAGGAACAGTCTCACTTCGTTCAGAGAGTCATCTACCTCGATATGGCGTTGTTGCGGAGTACGAATCATGCGCCCCAAGAGTTGCGCAATGTAGGTAGCATCTTGTGCATGTCGATAAGACATCATTGCTTCGGCACGCGGACAATCCCACCCTGTCGAGAGATTTTCCTTGAAGAAAACGACTTTGATTCTTGGATCGTTGACAATATCCTCCGGGAGGACGTGCTCAACTTTCAACCCATTGATGGGAATCGTTCCGATGGAGCCGAACGTGTGAACGACTTCATGTTCGTTGAAGTGGCCACCATACTCTGTTTCGATAGTCTGTAGAACCGCGTCCAAGTCTGTTGACGAAACTTCGTCATTTTTCTTTGAACTTTCTACCTGAATGACAAAGATCGGGTACACCTGAGCATAGTGTTGCTCATGGCAATAACGATACCAGCTGTCACATTTGTCAAGCCACTCCAGAGTCGCCTGTTTCAAAACGATGGTCGGATTTGTTTTCTCTGCATCTTCCGGGTAGGAAATAATGATTCTGTCTTTGAGCAAGCCTGATGAGCGAACTTGCTCTGCGGAAACAACAATGTTTGTAGAACTACGATCAGTGATCTTATGCATCAAACGCTGGAATCGTTCAGCGGTTGCGCTCATGCCGATCACAAAAGGCATCGGGCGCATTTTGTCCTCATAACCCTTTAGGAAACGCTGCATGACGGTAGTAGCTTTTGCCGCGTCGTTACCTTGCATGCCACGATGAGCCTCATCAATGATGACGATCAACTTGTCAGCTTTAGTCCGCGCCGTATTGTCGAGAGTTTCCCAAATTGTGTACTGCCGGTTGTCAGAATGCTTGCCAAGATTTCCGCTTTTGCCGAGTTTCTGGGTGTTCAGAAAGTAAATATGGCCATCTTCGAGGACTTCTAAGTCAAATGACTCATCTTCGATTGTGACGCATTGATTTAGCTTTATTTTGTCAGCCTTGGCCTGAATCTTTTGCTTAGACTGTTCATTGAGGGCAGGAGAATCCGAAAGCCAAACAAAGATTCTGTCGGGGTCGCCGCCGTAGGTATCGTAGTCGGAGCCAAAGAAAGCCTCTTCAATAAAGGCGGACATGATGATGGTTTTACCCGCCCCGGTTGGTGCCTGTAAAGAGATAACAGAAGGAAGAGCTTTGGTGGTTACATGTCTCCGAGATTCCAAAGCGACTCGCAAATCAACGACAGCTCCTCGTTGGAAGTTAAACAATTCTACTTTCATGCTCAGCCTCGGTTCTGATTGATTCGGAAATTGTCGAGGTAGTCTCTGTAGAGCTGGTAAGTATTCGTCACGTTTAGCTCTGAAACCATAAATTGATAACTTCGTTCGTTATCAGTAACAAGAAAAACAGTATTTATTTCTTTGCAAGAAGATATTTCTTTTTTAAAATCAACAAAATAAGAACTATCAATCAATATCGCCATCTGATTATTCCGACATATAAGCCTATTTGGCAACATAGAATTTCCATCAAGCGAAGGACAAGGGCCGTGAGCACCTGCTTTAAGCCACAAAATGGAAAGAAGTTCTTTAAATTGCTTGCCAATGCTTACAGACTTCTTATCAAGAAATCCTAATTGAAAAAATGCGACGTTAGATTTGAACCCTTTTTTCTTTAGATAGCCGCAATCCAAATATTCACCTTTTAGCGGTTCACCATTAATGGCAACCCCTCTGATCGAGCAGCAAGTTCGTGGCCAAGTCACATGTCTAGCAATTCCAAGTTGGTTCCATTTGTCTTGTCCAGGGAAAATACCATTTCTCAATAAAAAAGAAGACTCATCAGCTGAAAGCTCATTGTTTGTCACCAGAATACAACGACGATTTCCATTGTCGAGAGCATTAAGGAGATTGACTGCATGCAATGTTGTTCCTGAACCTGCGAAAAAATCAATAACAAGAGCTTCTCTATTGTTTCCAATTACTGTTTCAAGAGTGTCCTTAACTGCATAAAGCGATTTTGGGTATGTAAAAACTTTCCGTCCAAATATTTCCATAAGAAGATTGGAGCCATGTTCGCTTGCAGAATGGAGTTTCTTGTTCCATACAGTTTTAGGGACTTCTTTTTTTTGTCCACTAGCATACTCTAATTTCACAACTCCGCTTTTATCTTTACCAGTAACAACAATCTCTCCATTTTCGATTTGTTCACGTAGCCCAGTACTCACATACTTGATTGCAGCTGTTCCGTTTTTTAGTTTGCCAAAGTCTATATAACCAATTAAAGCCAACTCTTTTAGGGTATCGGGCGCTAATTGCCAGATCCTTTCTTCGCCTTTATCATCAATCGGCCAAACTGCGACACACCCTTCGGGAATAGAAACAGTATTTCTAGGAGTTGCTTGATCCAAGCTTTCGCCTATTGAATGAAATTTTCCCGATTTTATTTCGTAATAAATTGGGTAAAATGCATTTGATTTATAAGAGGCTCTTCTAGAATTCGTCCCCGTTCTTTTTAAATATGGCCAGCGAACAGCTTCTTTTTTATTTTCATTTTTGGGTGTGCAGGCGCCTTGTTGTTCCTGAATGAAGCAGATGGATTGCTTCAAACCGTTCATAAACTTCTCGAAGTCTTCCTGATAGAGGAATATTTTGTGCTTTTCGAAGCTTACTTGTGATTCTTCGCCTTCACCACTGATGATTTTTTTGCTTTCTGTAATGGCAAGGAACATTTCGTCTTTTCTGTTTTTCTTTACATCCAAATAATAGATGCGTTTGCCGGCCTTGATGGCTTGGGAATATAAGATTTCCTTGTCACTGCTCTCTCCACCGTTTTTCTTTTTCCACTCTTCTTCCATAACTAGTCAGTAAATAGTAATAGGTCGTTAATACTGTTTTAATCTCGATATTTTCGTGCGTTGGGTCCCGTCGTTTATAGAGCTGACGGAGCCGATCGACTTGTATCGGGGCTCAAAATTGACGATTTTTTTTCAACTGTCAAAAGAAAATGGCTGGATTATCAACTTCTGCAATAAAAAAACTGATTTATTTATGCCAAGTCATTAAAAATGCCTACTTTTGTCCCCTGTTAAACAAACCTATTTATATAAGATATATGATTAACAGAGTTCTTATTCGTCTTAAGATTATACAGATTGTATATGCTTATTATCAGAACGGCAGCAAGAATTTAGACTCGGCGGAGAAAGAATTGTTCTTCAGCCTTTCCAAGGCTTATGACTTGTACAATTATCTGCTGATGCTGATGATGGCTTTGACGAACTATGCACAAAAACGTATTTCGGCTGCGAAAGCCAAGTTGGCACCTACGCCAGAGGAATTGTATCCTAACACTAAGTTTGTGGAAAACAAGTTTATCGCCCAATTGGAGGTGAATAAACAGCTTTTGGATTTCATGTCCACTCAGAAACGCTCGTGGGACAACGACGAGGATTTCGTGAAGAGCCTTTACGAAAAAATCATTGCTTCGGACATATATAGGGAATATATGGCATCCGACGACCGTTCTTATGAAGCCGACCGCGAGCTGTGGCGGAAGCTTTATAAGACTTTTATCTTCAATAACGAAGCATTGGATTCCTTGCTCGAAGATCAGAGCCTCTATTGGAATGACGACAAGGAAATTGTAGACACCTTTGTGCTGAAGACCATCAAGCGCTTTGATGAAAAGAACGGGGCTAATCAGGAATTGTTGCCCGAGTTCAAGGACGACGAAGATCGTGAATTTGCACGTCGCCTTTTCCGTCGCACCATCCTCAATTGCGACTACTATCGCCATCTTATCAGCGGAAATATCCGTAACTGGGATTTGGATCGTGTGGCTTTCATGGATGTCATTATCATGCAGTGCGCCTTGGCCGAGATCCTGAGCTTCCCCAACATTCCTATCAGTGTGTCATTGAACGAATATGTCGACATCGCCAAGTTGTACAGCACAGCGAAGAGTGGTAGCTTTGTGAACGGAACGCTGGACGGAATTGTTAATCAATTGAAAAAAGATGGAAAGCTGTCGAAAAACTGATATCTTTGCTTTCCAAACTTATAAAAAAACAAACGGAAAAATCTTATGAATTTAATGACAGTATTTCTTTTGCAGGCTCCAGTTACAGGACCTGATGCCAGCTGGACATGGATCATGCTGATTGCCATGTTCGTTATCATGTATTTCTTTATGATTCGTCCGCAGAACAAAAAGCAGAAGGAAATCGCCAATTTCCGCAAATCGCTTCAGGTGAACCAGAAGGTTATCACAGCCGGAGGTATCCATGGTGTGATTAAGGAAATCAATGATAATGATGTAGTGCTGGAAATCGCTTCGAACGTAAAAATCCGTATCGACAAGAATTCTATCTTCGCTGCCGCAGCTGATGCCAACAACAGCCAGGCTGCCAATAAATAAAAAACGATACTTATGTTCGAACAGAGGAACATAAAGCGCTTATTTTTGAAGACGAAGAAACAGACAAAGGACTTCCTGCTCAGTGCGAAGAGCCGGGAGTTCTTTGTTTTTTTGTGTTTCTTTTTCATTGCGGCAGGCTTTTGGTTACTTCAGACGCTGAACAACGATTATGAGACAGAGTTTTCTATCCCAGTTCGGCTGAGAAATGTTCCTGAAAATGTGGTTATTACTTCTGAGCCAGTGTCTGAAGTCAGGGTAAGGGTACGTGATAAGGGTACAGTGTTGCTCAACTATATGCTTGGCAAAAATTTTTATCCAGTAATCCTTGATTTCAAGAACTATACTAACATGGGAAACCATGTCCAAGTGCAGACCTCACAGGTGCAAAAATGGATAACAGGCCAGCTGAACGCTTCTACCGCATTGCTTTCTATGAAGCCTGATACGTTGGAGTACTACTATTCTACGGGTGTATCCAAGATGATACCAGTCAAGTTGTGTGGAAACGTGAGTGCAGGCGAACAATATTATTTGCCCGATACGCTTTTTACGCCAGATTCAGTTCGAGTTTATGCTCCTTCGGATGCTTTAGATACGATGAAAGTCGCTTATACTTTACCTTTGAATCTGGATAATATTACCGATACTTTAGAACGTGAAGTTACTTTGTCGGCCCCGAAGGGTGCAAAATATATTCCTGCTTCTGTAAAGCTGACATTGCCAGTCGATATGTATACGGAGAAAACAGTAGAAGTACCCCTGCGAGGTGTCAATTTTCCTGCCGACAAGGTGTTACGAGCTTTCCCTTCGAAGATAAAGATATCTTTTCAGGTAGGAATGGGTCGCTTTCGTCAAATTACAGCTGACGATTTTCATTTGGTCGTTTCTTATGAAGAGCTGGTTCGCTTGGGTAGCGAAAAGTATACAGTTAAGTTAAGAACTTTGCCTGAAGGAGTCAGTCATGTGCGTTTCAACCCCGAACAAGTCGATTTCTTGATAGAGCAAATACCGGCAGATTATGGCTATTAGGATAGGGTTAACAGGAGGAATCGGTAGTGGCAAGAGTGTTGTGTCGCGTTTGTTGGAAGTGATGGGTATTCCCGTCTATATTTCTGATATCGAAACTCGTCGACTGATGGTTGCGGATGAAAGTATCCGTCGTGGTCTGACGTCATTGTTGGGAGAAAATGTATACATCGGGGAAAGTCTGAACAAACCTTTGTTGGCTTCCTATTTGTTTGGCAGTGCGGAACACGCAGCTCAAGTAAATGCAATTGTACATCCGCGGGTCAAGGATGATTTTCGTCTTTGGTGCTCTGCCCGTTCTATATGTCCTTGGGTAGGTATAGAATCAGCTATACTTTTGGAAGCAGGGTTTCGGGGTGAAGTCGATAAAGTAGTTATGGTTTATGCCCCTTTGGAAGTCCGTATTCAGCGGGCCGTCAGTCGTGATGCATCGTCACGTGAGCTGATAGAGCAACGTATCCGCCGTCAGATGGATGACGAAGAAAAACGCAGGATGGCCGATTATGTTATCGTAAATGATGGTAATTCTCCTTTGATTCCTCAGGTTTTGGCTCTGATTTCTTCGCTATCTAAAAATATTGATTACCTTTGCGAGCGCTAATGCAGACGGACTTTCCGAAGCAATATAGTGGTATTTTTTATTTGTCTAATATTAAAAATTGAATAGAACAGATTATGTTGAAGACTATTTTGTCCATTTCTGGCAAACCTGGATTGTATAAACTTGTTTCGAGAGGCAAGAATATGTTGATTGTTGAATCGATTGCTGATAAAAAACGCTTTCCGGCATATGGCAATGAGAAAATTATCTCTTTAGGTGATATTGCCATGTATACGGATGCTGAAGATATACCTTTGCGTCAAGTTTTTGCTTCGATGAAAGAGAAGGAAAACGGTGCTTTGGTCACATTGAATCTGAAGAAAGCTTCTGCTGATGAACTTGGTGCATATCTGGCTGAAGTACTTCCTAATTATGACCGTGATCGTGTTCATGTTTCGGATATCAAGAAGTTGATTTCTTGGTATAATTTGTTAGTAAACGCAGGTTTGACTGATTTTGAAGAGAAGCAGGTCGAAGAAGAAACTGAAACAGAAGTTGCTGAATAATTAATTGGCGAAGAAAAGTAATAATAAAGGCTGAATCGATGTGGAGATAATTCCAATTCGATTCAGCCTTTAATTTGAGGTCTTCTATTTAATAGCCTGTTAAATGCTCATTTAATCGCCTATTAAATGGTCGCTTAATAACCTATTAAATGCCCACTTAATAGTCTATTAAATAATTAAGTGGACATTTATGGTCAATTTTTGAATACAAGTCCATCCTTGACGGCATTTACGTCTACGATGATAGGGCGGTTGCGGTCCACTTCCTGTGCCAGCAACTTCTTAGAGAGGTCGTTGAGCAGGTAGTGTTGGATGGCACGTTTGACAGGACGGGCACCAAACTCTGGATCGAAGCCGGCTTGCGCCAGGAAGTTGATAGCAGTATCGGTCAGTTGTAGTGTCACTCCGTTGCCTTCCAGCATGCGGCGTACACTGTTGATCTGCAGCGTTACGATCTGACGAATCTCGGGCTCGGTCAGCGGCAGGAACATGATGGTTTCGTCAATACGGTTGAGGAACTCGGGCCGTATGGTCTTCTTCAGCATGTTCATCACTTCGCGCTTGGTCTCTTCGACAATCTGCTCCTTGTTGCTGCCGTTCAGTTTCTCCATCTGGCTCTGGATATACGAGCTTCCCATGTTGGAGGTCATGATGATGATGGTGTTCTTGAAGTTCACCGTCCGGCCTTTGTTGTCGGTCAGACGTCCGTCATCGAGTACCTGCAACAGGATGTTGAATACATCAGGATGAGCCTTTTCGATTTCATCGAACAAGACTACGGAGTAGGGTTTCCGCCTTACGGCTTCGGTCAGCTGCCCTCCTTCATCGTAGCCGACGTATCCGGGAGGCGCTCCGACGAGTCGGGACACGCTGTGCTTCTCCTGATACTCGCTCATGTCGATACGGGTCATCATGGTCTCGTCGTCGAAGAGGAATTCGGCTAAAGCCTTGGCTAATTCGGTCTTACCGACCCCCGTCGTACCTAGGAAGAGGAAAGAGCCGATAGGCCGTTTGGGGTCCTGCAGACCGGCACGGCTGCGACGCACTGCGTCGGATACAGCTTCGATGGCCTCGTCCTGACCGATAACACGCTTGTGGAGCTCTTCTTCCAGGTGGAGGAGTTTCTCCTTCTCGCTTTGCAGCATCTTGCTGACGGGGATACCCGTCCAGCGCGATACGACGTCGGCGATGTCTTCGGCATCGACTTCTTCCTTAATCATGGCGTTGTCGCCCTGCATCTGATGCAGCTTTTGCTGGGTCTCTTCGATTTCTTTGTTCAGAGCCTGTAGCTTGCCGTAACGGATTTCGGCTACTTTGCCGTAGTCGCCTTCGCGTTCGGCCTTCTCGGCTTCGAATTTCAGGTTCTCTATCTCGACCTTGTTCTGCTGTATCTTGTTGACCAGTGTCTTTTCGCTCTGCCACTTGGCTTTGTAGGAGCTTTCCTGTTCCTTGAGTTCGGCCAGTTCCTTACCAATCTGTTCCAGCTTGGCTTTATCGTCCTCGCGCTTGATGGCCTCGCGTTCGATTTCTAGCTGCTTGATCTTACGTGAGATTTCGTCCAGTTCTTCGGGTACGGAGTCTACTTCCATACGCAGCTTGGCTGCGGCCTCATCCATCAGGTCGATGGCCTTGTCGGGGAGGAAACGGTCGGTGATGTACCGGTTGCTCAGCTCCACGGCAGCGATAATGGCATCGTCCTTGATACGAACGTGATGATGGTTTTCGTAACGTTCCTTCAATCCACGCAGGATGGAGATGGTGCTCAGTGTATCGGGTTCGTTGACCATGACAGTCTGGAAACGACGCTCTAGTGCTTTATCCTTTTCGAAATACTTCTGGTATTCGTCAAGTGTTGTGGCACCGATACTTCGAACTTCGCCACGGGCCAGCGCCGGTTTCAGGATGTTTGCGGCATCCATGGCACCTTCACCCTTACCGGCACCTACTAGGGTATGGATTTCGTCGATGAAGAGGATGATGTTGCCTTCGGACTGTTTTACCTCGTTGATGACGGCCTTCAGACGTTCCTCGAACTCACCTTTGTATTTGGCTCCGGCTACCAGGGCACCCATGTCGAGCGAATACAGTTGTTTGTTTTTCAGGTTCTCCGGCACATCACCACGAAGGATTCGCTGTGCCAATCCTTCGACGATGGCGGTCTTACCGGTACCTGGTTCGCCGATCAGGATAGGATTGTTTTTGGTACGACGGCTCAATATCTGCAGAACCCGACGGATTTCTTCGTCACGGCCGATGACTGGATCGAGCTTGCCGTTTCGGGCGGCATCTATCAGGTTGATGGCATACTTTTCCAGTGATTGATAGGTATCTTCGCTCGATTGTGAAGTGACCTTTGATCCCTGACGCAGTTCATTGATGGCTGTACGCAGTTCTTTTTCGCTCATACCAGCATCTTTCAGGATACTAGATGCGGTACTCTTGACAGTTAACAGGGCCAGCAAAATGGGTTCCAATGAAACGAACTCGTCGTTTAGTTCCTTGGAATAGTCCATGGCTTTCTGCAACACTTCGTTGGTTTCACGGCTTAGGTAAGGTTCCCCGCCCGATACCTTGGGCAGTGATTCTATCTGCTTGTCGAGAACCAGCTCTATCTGCTGGACGTTCATGCCTAGTTTCTGGAAGATGAAGTTAGTGACATTCTCACCCACTTTCATGACTCCTTGCAGCAGGTGTACCGGCTCGATGGCCTGTTGTCCCCGGCGTTGTACTAGGTTCACGGCCTCCTGTACGGCTTCTTGCGCTTTGATTGTAAAGTTGTTAAAATTCATATTGTTTCTCCTTTCTTTAGTCTTGGTTAGGTTTGGCATCGATTGATTTGCAAAACTCTTGCCATTTGTATTGTGTGGACAAAATGTCTTAGAATTGGTAATTTTATGTGACAAAATGTCATTCGTTCAGCCTTTATGTCTTGTTTCTCCTTTATTTGTGTTATCTTTGCACATTTCACAGGTGATAACTGACATGAATTAAGAATATGAATAGAACTGCGAATTTGAAACTTTCGGAACGTGTGATATTGATAGACGTGTCGTTTTTAAACCAGACAGTCGAGATGGTGCGTGAAGTGATGTCTGCTCGTCTAGGGCGTCCTTTGCCTATGTTTGATTTGGTAGCCTGGTTGGATTGTCTGCTGTTAGATGCGGGTATCCGTGATTTTTCTTCGGCGGAGGTGCAGGTTTTGTTAGTTCAAGGAACGGATGGGGATGCATTGAGTGTCTGTACCCCTTCTCTTTTGTCTGACTTGGATGGCAAGGCTTGTCGCACAGGGTTGGCTGAATATGTTTTTGGGGTAGTTCCCACTGAAAATCTGGCGACGGCCGAGGCGTTATATCACGATCTGGTGACTCTTGTGTTGAACAATGTTTCTGTAAAGCAAGCATTATTGGTACCTGCCACGACCATCGACGAGGAAAAAATGAATGAGGTGACGGGTGAAGTTCTTCGGGAAAGGAGAAAAAATGCGAAGGAACAGGAAGTGCAGGTGGTGTGGTTCCGCATGGAGGAGCTTACTTTGCCATCAATTTGCCAGTGGTGTCTGGTGGTTCCTTCTTTGGCTTATGTACTGGGAATTCGGGAAGAGGAATTGAATTGAAATTGTTATAAGAGAAAGAAAAATGGGCTTACTTCTGTTAGAACAGGAGCAGGCCCATTTTTATGACCAAGGTTTGGTTTATCAAGCCATCAGTGGTACCAAATACTTTACTAATAGGTAGCCGCCTAGTAACAGCCAGATGAAGAGTCCAAAGGCTAGTACGAAAGGTTTGGCTCCGGCCTGTTTGAACTTATCGATGCTTGTATCTGTGCCCAGTGCTGTCATGGCCATGGTTAACATGAAGGTATCAATGTATTCGATGGCTCCGTTCAGAGGGATGTCCTTGACGGTTGGTGCATCGAAGAGGTACTGAAGTAGAGAGTTCAGGCAGATGATGCCGATGAAACCAAAGGCAAACCAAGGAATTGTAATCTTGCTCTTAGTTGTTGTGCCGTCAGCTGATAATTTTTTTCGTCCGGCAAGCGCAAAACTCATGATGACCAGTACGGGGGCCAGCAGCATGACACGGATCATTTTGGTGATGGTGGCTGTACCGGCAATGCCTAACGTATCGGTAGGATCCATCGCATTGCCTGCGCCTGCTACATGGGCTACCTCATGCAGAGTGCTTCCAGTATAGATGGCTACTTGGGTGTCGGACAAACTAGATAGCACTCCTGAACGGTACATGATGGGGTAGAGGAACATGGCAATGGTTCCAAAAATAACTACGGTAGATACAGCGATAGCTGTCTTATGGCCTTCACATTTGATGACAGGCTCAGCACCCAATACTGCTGCCGCACCGCAGATGGCGCTACCAGTTGATGTGATCAAGGCTGTATCTTTATCTATTTTCATCAATTTGCCCAAGAATACCCCCAAGAAAATGGTGCCGCATACGATGATGCTATCTACTACAATAGCAGGTAGGCCTACGGCTGCTACTTCGGTCAGTGTTAGACGGAAGCCATAGAGCACGATACCGGCACGAAGAATCTGTTTGGTACAGAATTTGATGCCAGGTACCCAGGTTTCAGGCAGACGGTTGCGAAGGCTGTTAGCATAGAGCATACCTAATATAATACCTACAATCAACGGACTGAAGGATAAACTTTTTACGAATGGAATTTCAGCGATGTAAAAAGCTGAGAAGGAGAATAAGGCAATGAGTAGGATACCATGAAAGGTGTTGCCTCTGTTTCCACGTTCGAACATAACAATTCTTTTTTTGTTGGTTTAACTTTTTCTTTTCGGACGCAAAGGTACACATTTCCTATGGAGGCTACAATTCTTATATTTTTATCAGTTATAACCAAAAGTAATAAGTATGGGAGGTAGGGATAGTTATCGTTGGGTGAATTGCATGAAAACTTGGCTAAGTCCGCTTTCTTGCCCTTGTAGTTGGGCAAAATTGAATTCACGTTTCATTTCTAGCCCCTTGACATCGACTACGCGCAAACGGCCGGCATACAATTCTCTGCTGACGGAACGGATGGAAACGATACCCAAACAGTCTGTATGTTCCAAAAATAGTTTGATGCTTTCTGTGCTTCCCAAGTACATGAGTACATGCAGGGAGGATAATTTAATGTTATGTCTTAGGATGGCCCGTTCGAAGACATCCAAGGTACCCGATCCGCGTTCGCGCAGCACCAGTGGGAAGGTGGCCAGTTGTTCGGGAGTTATTTCTTCAGCTATCGGTAGGCGGCTACCCGTACGTACGACGACGACCAGTTCGTCTTCCAGAAAGGGAGTGTAACGCAAATTGGGTAGACGTGTCACTCCTTCGACTAGTGCCAAGTCTATACGATGATCTTGCAAGGCTGTTTCCATTTCGCGTGTATTTCCATTGAGTAGTGATAATTCTACTTGTGGAAATTTGCTAATAAAAGTGCCTAGCATAGGTGGAAGTACGTATTGGGCAATGGTTGTACTGGCACCTAACCTCAATTTGCCTGTATATTGATTATGAAGCAGGTGCATTTCGTATTCCAATTTGCGGTATTCGTCTAGAATGCGTTCGCAATGTTCTAAGAGCAGTTGCCCTGATTCGGTCAGGGATATTTTTCCGCCTTGTCGATCGAATAGGCGAGTTTGGTAGGTGCTTTCCAGTTCCTGTATATGTTTGGTGATGGCCGGTTGGCTGATAAATAGCTCTTGAGAAGCCTTGGTAAAGCTCAAGTTTTGAGCTACGGAATGGAATACTTTCAGGCGGAAATCGCTCATATGCTTATGGAGGTGCTACTAAGATAATGAATAATAGAGGGGAGCCATGTGGCTATCCCCTCTATGAGTTTAGGTTCGAAGTTTTATTTTTCTTTCTTCAGTTCTTCGAATATCAGTCCTTCCAGTTCTTCGGCCAATTCGGGATTATCCAGAATGACTTGCTTAGCGGCATCGCGGCCTTGAGCCAGTTTGGTGTCATTGTAGCTGAACCAAGAGCCGCTCTTCTTGATGATACCCAGTTCGGTACCCAGGTCGATGATTTCGCCTGCGCGAGAGATGCCTTCGCCGAACATGATGTCGAACTCAGCACGACGGAAGGGAGGAGCTACCTTGTTCTTGACAACTTTGACTTTAGTCTGCTTGCCGATAACATCCTCGCCGTTCTTGATAGCCTGACCACCACGGATGTCGAGGCGGACGGATGCGTAGAACTTCAAAGCATTACCACCGGTAGTTGTTTCGGGATTGCCGAACATGACACCAATCTTCTCGCGCAACTGGTTGATGAAGATGCAGCAGGTGCGGGTCTTGCTGACGGCAGATGTCAATTTGCGCAAGGCTTGTGACATCAGGCGTGCCTGGAGACCTACCTTGTTGTCGCCCATGTCTCCTTCGATTTCGGCCTTTGGCGTAAGGGCGGCTACGGAGTCAACAACGATGATATCGATAGCTGAGGAGCGGATGAGCTGTTCTGCAATCTCTAGGGCCTGTTCGCCGTTGTCGGGTTGGGAGATGAGGAGGTTGTCCACGTCAACGCCCAGCTTGGCAGCATAGAAGCGATCGAAGGCATGCTCTGCGTCGATGAAAGCGGCGATACCTCCAGCTTTCTGTGCTTCGGCGATGGCATGAATGGCCAATGTGGTTTTACCAGAGGATTCAGGGCCATAGATTTCGATGATACGTCCGCGGGGATAACCACCTACACCCAAAGCTACGTTTAGTCCGATGGAGCCAGTGGGAATGACTTCGACTTGTTCGATGCTGTCGTCGCCCATCTTCATGATGGAGCCTTTGCCGAAGCTCTTTTCTATCTTGTCCATGGCGGCCTGCAAGGCTTTCAGCTTTTCGCTATTGGGCATTACGGCGCCTTCGTTCTCAAAATTCAGTTCGTCTTTTTTTGCCATACTTGTTTGTTGAATAAATGGTAATTAAAGTATTTGCGCCGCATGGTCTTTGGTCTTGACTTCCTTTGGACCGATGATGCGCTCCACAATGCCTTCTTCGTTAATGATGAAGGTCGTGCGGAAGGTACCCATGTATTTACGGCCATACATGCTCTTCTCGCCCCATACACCAAATTGTTCGACCAGCTTCTTGTCTGTGTCGGCAATCAGGGGGAAGGGGAGGGAGTTCTTCTCGATGAACTTCAGGTGCGACTTTTCGCTATCTACACTGACGCCTACCACTTCGTAGCCGGCTTGGCGCAGGGCGTTGTAGTTGTCGCGCAGGTTGCAGGCCTGAGCTGTGCAACCTGATGTACTGTCCTTCGGGTAGAAGTAGAGCACCAGTTTCTTTCCTTTATAATTGCTCAGGCGGATTTCTTCGCCTTTCTCGTTGATACCCAATATCTCAGGGGCTTTGTCTCCTATATTCATGTTGATTGGTGGTTAGTGATTAAAGTTCGAGGTCGCCATCAATTACTTCGTGCCAAGGCAGGCCTTGCTTGTTGAGCTGCTCCATGAATGGATCGGGATCGAATTCTTCGACGTTCCATACGCCCGGCTTCTTCCAAATGCCTTTGAGGAACATCATAGCACCAATCATGGCCGGTACGCCTGTGGTGTAGCTGACACCCTGCATACCTGTTTCCTTGTAGGCGGCCTGGTGGCTGCAATTATTGTACACATAATAAGTGCGTTCCTTGCCATCCTTCAATCCGCGGATGCGGCAACCGATGGAAGTCTCGCCTTCGTAGTTCTCGCCAAGGTCTTGCGGGTTGGGGAGTACGGCCTTCAGGAATTGCAAGGGGACGATTTTTACGCCGTTGTAATCCACTTCGTCGATGCGGGCCATGCCGATGTTCTGAATGACGCGCAGGTGAGTCAGGTATTCCTGGCCGAAGGTCATCCAGAAGCGGGCGCGTTTGATGGTGGGGAAGTTCTTCACCAGAGATTCCAGCTCTTCGTGGTAGAGCAGGTAGGAGTCGCGCGGGCCGATGTTCGGATAAGTCAGGTCCTTGTGGATTTCCAGCGGTTTGGTGGTCACCCACTGACCGTTTTCGTAATAACGACCGTTTTGGGTTATCTCACGAATGTTGATTTCAGGATTGAAGTTGGTGGCGAAAGCCTTGTGGTGGTTGCCGGCATTGCAATCTACGATGTCCAGATACTGGATTTCATCGAAGTGGTGCTTGGCGGCGTAGGCCGTATAGACACCGCTCACGCCCGGGTCGAAGCCGCAACCGAGGATGGCGGTCAGGCCGGCTTCCTCGAAGCGCTGCTTGTAGGCCCATTGCCAGCTGTATTCGAAGTGGGCCACGTCCTTGGGCTCGTAGTTGGCCGTGTCCAAATAGTTGACACCCGTTTTCAGACAGGCTTCCATGATAGTCAGGTCCTGATAGGGCAGGGCAACGTTGATGACGATTTCGGGCTTGAAGCTATTGAAGAGCGCAACCAGTTCGTCCACATTGTCTGCATCTACCTGAGCGGTTTTGATATTGGGATTACCGATGGCTTTCACGACGGCGTCGCATTTCGACTTCGTGCGGCTGGCAATCATGATTTCGGTGAACACGTCCGGATTCTGAGCTACTTTGTGTGCAACGACGGTTCCTACACCGCCTGCACCGATAATTAGAACTTTACCCATTTTGTTTCTTATTAATAATGTGATTGATAAATATTCAAGTTGTTCTTTTCAGTTTTTTCGTCAGCAAATATACTGTTTAATTCTTAGATATACATTATAATAGTGTCAAATACTTTGGCTTTTTGGATGTGATTGCCGAACAAAATGTTGGCAGAGCTGTTATTTTGTTCTATATTTGCGGTTGATAATTTAACTTAAACTACAGGACAATGAAGAAAATTTGTGTTTATCTAAGTATGGTGGCCGTTGTGGCGGCCATGTCATCGTGCGCTTCGACAAAGAATCTTGCGCAGGTTTCCGACCTTGGAGGTGAATGGAACATCATCGAAATCAACGGAACGGCCGTTGTGCCAGCACCTGGCCAAAGCTTTCCTTATGTAGCCTTTGAGACAAATACAGGGCGCGTCTATGGCAATAGCGGTTGCAATCGTCTGATGGGAAGTTTTGATACCAACGCCAAGCCTGGCGAGCTGACGCTTGGACAAGTGGGAAGCACCCGCATGATGTGTCCCGACATGACGTTGGAAAAGAACGTACTTTCGGCTTTGTCACAAGTGAAGAAGTATACAAAGCTTGCTGATGGACAACTTGCCTTGTGTGGCAAATCGTTGAAACGTCCCATTTTGGTTTTGAAGCCAAGAAAGCCAGATGTTTCGGTTACCGATTTGGGAGGTCGCTGGAAAATCACACAAGCTGGAGGTGAAGCCATCCCCGACGGTATGGAGAAGCAACCTTTCCTGGAGCTGAACGTTGCTGAGAAGAAAGTGCATGGCAATGCGGGTTGCAACGTCATCAACGGTGCTTTTGTGACCGATGAGAACAACGCGTCGGCCATTTCTTTCCCAAATCTGATCAGTACGATGATGGCATGCCCCGACATGGAGGTCGAAGGACGTGTCACGAAGGCTTTGTCCGAAGTGAAAACTTTTGCACGTCTGGCCGAGGGTGGTATCGGTTTCTATAATGCCGCTGGTGAACTGATATTGGTATTGGTGAAGGAGTAACCTGATACGGATTATATTTATAGGTGCCGCCTTTGGGCAGGATGTGGAATCCTTCCGAAGGCGGCTTTCTTTTTCGGTTTGAAGAAAGCATTGCTTTCCTTGGCGGAAACGGCCGTTTTCTTTCGAGGAAAACGATGCTTTCCTTTGAAGAACTGGATGCGAGGTGGCAGGCATCGTTTGTCAGTCTTGGAGGAAGATGGGGCTGTGTTGTTGTCTTTTTCGTCAGTTTATGAGGCGGATTTCTGCCAAAGTGGCAGAGCTTGTCAGCGTTTTGCCATTAAAAGAAGGGCGTTTGGCATTTGGCACGGCGTTTGTCCTTTTAGAAGCGTCTGCCGACGAGGCGGACAGAAATAAACTGAATAATAACAAATAAAATAATAACGATCATGGGAAAAATTATTGGTATTGACTTAGGAACTACAAACTCTTGTGTTGCTGTATTCGAAGGCAACGAACCTGTAGTAATCGCCAACAGTGAAGGCAAGCGTACAACTCCTTCTGTAGTGGCATTTGTAGACGGTGGTGAACGTAAGGTAGGTGACCCCGCCAAACGTCAGGCCATCACGAACCCGAAGCGTACAATCTATTCTATCAAGCGTTTCATGGGTGAAAACTGGTCGCAGGTACAGAAAGAAATCTCTCGTGTACCTTATCCGGTAGTGAACGATAATAACATGCCGCGCGTCGACATCGACGGACGTCACTATACTCCGCAGGAAATCTCAGCTATGATTCTTCAGAAGATGAAGAAGACTGCTGAAGACTATCTGGGACAAGAGGTTACAGAAGCCGTTATTACCGTTCCGGCATACTTCTCCGACTCTCAGCGTCAGGCTACGAAAGAAGCTGGTCAGATTGCCGGTCTGGACGTAAAACGTATCGTAAACGAGCCGACGGCTGCCGCATTGGCTTATGGTGTAGACAAGGCTAACAAGGATATGAAGATCGCCGTATTCGACCTTGGTGGTGGTACGTTCGATATCTCTATCTTGGAATTCGGTGGCGGTGTGTTCGAAGTATTGTCAACCAACGGTGATACTCACCTGGGTGGTGATGACTTCGACCAGGTAATCATCGACTGGTTGGTACAGGAGTTCAAGAACGACGAAGGTGCCGACCTGACTCAAGACCCGATGGCTATGCAACGTCTGAAGGAAGCAGCCGAGAAGGCCAAGATCGAGTTGTCTTCTTCTACTTCTACCGAAATCAACCTGCCGTACATCATGCCGGTAGGTGGTGTGCCCAAGCACTTAGTTAAGACATTGACTCGTGCTAAGTTCGAAGCTCTGGCACATGGTTTGATTCAGGCTTGCTTGGAGCCCTGTAAGAAGGCTATGAGCGACGCTGGTTTGAGCAACTCAGATATCGATGAGGTAATCCTCGTAGGTGGTTCTTCACGTATACCGGCCGTTCAGAAACTGGTAGAAGACTTCTTCGGTAAAGTTCCTTCCAAGGGTGTGAACCCCGATGAGGTTGTAGCCGTAGGTGCAGCCGTGCAGGGTGCCGTATTGAACAAAGAGGCTGGTGTGGGCGACATCGTATTGCTCGACGTTACTCCGTTGACCTTGGGTATCGAAACCTTGGGTGGCGTAATGACGAAGCTGATCGAAGCCAACACGACTATCCCTTGCAAGAAGAGCGAAACTTTCTCTACCGCCGCCGATAACCAGACGGAAGTGACCATCCACGTATTGCAAGGCGAGCGTCCTATGGCAGCTCAGAACAAGTCAATCGGTCAGTTCAACCTGACAGGTATCGCTCCTGCTCGTCGTGGTGTTCCTCAGATCGAGGTAACTTTCGATATCGATGCCAACGGTATCTTGAAGGTATCTGCCAAGGATAAGGCTACAGGCAAGGAACAGGCTATCCGTATCGAAGCTTCCAGCGGCTTGAGCAAAGAAGAAATCGAACGTATGAAGGCTGAAGCCGAAGCCAATGCCGAAGCCGACAAGAAGGAAAAGGAACGTATCGACAAGCTGAACCAGGCCGACTCCATGATTTTCACGACTGAAAATCAATTGAAGGAACTGGGTGACAAGCTTCCTGCCGACAAGAAGGCTCCGATTGAGGCTGCTCTCCAGAAGCTGAAAGATGCTCACAAGGCACAAGACTTGGCTGCTATCGATAGCGCTATGGCCGAACTGAATACAGCTTTCCAGGCTGCCAGCGCTGAGATGTATGCACAAACAGGTGCTCAAGGTGGTGCACAAGGTGCCGGTTTCCAAGGTGGTGCTAACGCTGGACAAGGAAATACTCAGAATAATAGCAAACAGGGCGATAATGTTCAGGATGCTGATTTTGAGGAAGTCAAATGATTCCGATAA
>ENA-OOXJ01000991-OOXJ01000991.1-human-gut-metagenome-genome-assembly--contig:-NODE-991-length-20341-cov-3.464212_pt1 | contig 20341 bp, 20 predicted proteins | sample MGYA00241587_ERZ501343 | MGnify/ENA primary metagenome ERZ501343 (study PRJEB25962, sample SAMEA2042918) | human gut metagenome | biome: human gut; feature: human-associated habitat; material: faeces... | reverse complement strand
AGTTCTTATAATTAAATATATAATTGTGCGTAAATAATATATATGAGCAGATAGATTGGATATTATGGGCTGATGTCGCTATCTATATATCCCAACTTTTTTGTGATGAGGGAGGATAAATCCCAGTCGCTTTCTGATGCTTCTTTAAGCTTGCTGATTAAACTTCTAATTTGGCGTTTTCTTGCCTTTTTGTCATTACTTGAAAGATTCTGTATCGTATTTATTTTAGCATAGATTCTTTGTTTCATGTCGCTAAGGCTACAATGTTGGTTAATTAGTATTTCGGCATAGTCCCATAGGATTATATCTGGAGTTGTTAAACACTTCTTATCTGATGGTGCAATTAAGTTTTTCATTGGTTGTAGCCTTGTATATTGATACATAAGGTCTTGTTTAAACAGATTCTGAAATTCTGGATTAATCAAATTAGCCAATATTAAACTTCTTCCCTTATTGAATGTTTGATGAGGCTTTTTATAATGCACTTCCCATTTGAGATAATTGCATTCTGGTTTCCAGCCAGCTTGTTTTAGGATAGACTTTCCTTTAAGGTCTTGTTTTTTATTTATATTCTTGTTCTCATCATACATTTTCAGTATAACTTCTTTATCCTCCCACCATCTGAAACAACCTTTATCTTTCCCTTTTTCGTTCATAGTTAGTTTTTTGTCTTTTGTGTGGTGGTGGGTGATATATTCTTGGGGAGGCTTTTCTACTTCAAAGATGATTCCATATTCAAACTCATTAATATCACTATCCCATAAAGAACATTTTAAGAGTGATTCTATGTAACTTATGGCTTCTGTAAACATAGTATCTGAATAGCTGAAATTGTGACCTTGCATATAATATGATATACTGCCTTGTAGTTTAAGAATCCCTAATTGCTCATTCCAATAGATTTCTAAGTCTCGACATCCAGATAAGACATATTTCTGATAACCAGAATTATATGCTGCTTCAATTTGGCAATGTCCTAAAAAGGGCTTATCTTTGCCTTGAAGATGTTTGGTTACTGCTATATAATCAATCATTTTAATATCCAAATTATAGGGTGAAGATTTGTATCTCCACCCTTTGTTATTTATATGATTGTACTTAGATATTTAGTAACCTCTTCCAAATAAGGGAGCATGCCTTTAAAATAGAATATCTCTATCTCATTCCAGTTATAATCCCTGCTATATAGGATAATGAGGTCTCCAGTGTCAGATTCTTTTGTTATTCTGCCATTTTCGCCAGTTATCCCTATGCTTCCATATCCAATAAACATAGGGTAGCTTTCTATCTTCCATATCTGAGTATTTACTTTATAGGGGCTATATTGTTTAAGAAGAGATTCTTCATTTCTTGTGAATCTCCCTTTGAATTGTGCCTCAACTTGTTGTAAATTTCGCCCCTTTTTGGCACATTTGAAATTTTCACCACCTTTGATTATTGATAGCGTTTTAGGAAGAAAAGTAAAGCCGCTTTGCCATGCGTAACTGCTGCTTGTTCCAGCCTTTTTCACATAGGAAGCCTTTTGGAGGCTTTTCTGAATAAACTGATTATTCATTGTAGCCTCCTTTCTGACTTCTTGCACTGATGTAGTGCTCTTGCATAAAAGAATTTAAGTCGGACTGCTTGACATAGATTTTTCTACCAAACTGGCTAAAAGGGATTCTCCTTTCGTCTCGATAAGTTTGCCATGTCTTTGCAGAAATGCCTAAAATCTTTCTTACTTGTGTGGATTCTATCCACTGGTTACCTACTTCTTCTTCTGATTTCTTTTGAAGAAGAGCCTCAACATTGATTAATGTTTTTGAGATGTTCTCCCAAATGCTTTGTGGTATTACCACCATACTTATTGCTTCTGCCATATCTTAACTATATCAAAATTCCCAGTAAGAGACATTCTTACTTTTGTTTTGATGATGTGGCAAATGTACTATAATGAATTTGAGGCGTTTGGAATGGTTTTTTGGGAAATATTTTAATTTTTCCCCATGATTTTTTCCCATGATATTTTCCTTAATCTGTATCTTATATAGTCTGATTTTTCTTTTGGGGATGAATTGTTATCCCTATGTTTGTTCTGTATATAGTATAATAAATCGTATATGAAGGCTAAATTATGATTACTTATTGCCTCTGTACCTTTTTTGTTTATTTTGTTTGTAATAAAGTCCTTGGTTGTTGAAAATTTAAGAATGTATTCGATTGTTTGCAGCTCGTTGTCATTTATATTATTGTCTGCTTTTTTAAATAATTGATACCACTCGTCTATGCTTAATTGTGAAGTTTCAAAAGCTGAAAGGTCTAAATTTGTACGTGAACTTGTGTAGTCTAAAAGGTTCCTGATTTCTTTTGATATTTTGTTTTTGAGAAAGTTAGCATATTCAATTACTTGGAAGGTATTCATTGTAAAATAGTTCTTCTGTTTTAAAGATAGTAGTTTGCATCCTTCTTCATTGTTAAGAAGAAAATTTAGCAGGTCAATATCTTTAATGATGCTTTCGGTAGGGCTGTATTTGATAGCATCGTATAGTAGCGTAATAGATATAAAGGGCTTTAATTCATCACTTTTTATTTCAAAATGATAATCACTAAATATTTCTTTAATGTCGTTTGTATATTTACTTAGGTCGTTCATAAGTTTCATCGACTTCGTTTTTAAGTCTTCATTTATTTCCATAATGTTATATCGTTTTTTATTGTTAATAAAAAGGATAACTATTCTTATCTTTTAGCTTGTTTGATGAGGCTTTCAATTTCATCTGCTTTCATGTTCTGAATAAGCCTTATCAATTCTTCTTTGTTACTATCTTCTTTGCTGCTATCAAATACCATAGCCATTGTTTTGTCTTGTGATTGATAGTCAAACTGGGAGAGGTAGGCTTCTGTAACTTTAATATCAGAATGCCCCAAAGCATTGCTTATATCATATACATTAGCATTTTTCTGCCTTGCTATATTGGCGAATGAATGTCTTAGGATATGGAAAGCAAGTAGCAAAGCGAACGATTTCAGAATTGAATAAGGCAAACGTAAATGGTTGAGAAACAACAAAAAGCGATTTCTTCGCATAGTACAGGCTACGCAAGAAATTACGGTTTTGAGCAAGTGTTCAGTTACCAAATCGTTAGCTTAGCTGTTACCAAGAACAAATAGGTAACAAAATAATCCGCAAAGGCATCACATTGCGTTGATTGTCATTATTTTGCATAGCAAAGAACGCTTATATATGGGCTAACTTAGCAACAAAAAATATAAGCGTATGAAAGTAGAAAAATTCAAGGTGTTGCTCTACCTTAAAAAGAGCGGATTAGACAAGTCTGGTAAGGCTCCCATCATGGGGCGAATTACCGTAAACCGAACGATGGCACAGTTCAGTAGCAAGCTGTCGTGTACTCCAGAATTATGGAATCCTCGCGAGAGCCGACTAAATGGCAAGAGCAAGGAGGCTGTTGAAATCAATGCCAAGATTGACAAGTTGCTGCTTGCCATAAACTCGGCATTCGATTCTCTTTTGGAACGCAAGATTGATTTTGATGCAACAGCAGTCAAAGAGGCTTTTCAAGGTAGTGTTGAAACTCAAATGACACTCCTCAGACGATTGGATATTCATATTGAGGATATGCAGTCGAGAGTCGGTATTGATGTCGCCAAGTCATCTATGTCAACCTATATCTATACTCGCAGATACCTTGGTGAGTTTATCAAAAAGCGTTTCAAGGTTGATGATTTAGCTTTCGGTCAATTGAATGAGCATTTGGCGTATGAGTTTCAGGAGTATGTCTTAATGGACAAAGGTCTTGCAGTCGATACAGCAAGGCATTATCTTGCTATACTCAAAAAGATTTGCCGATTGGCTTTCAAAGAAGGTCATTCAGAGAAACGCTATTTCGTAAATTTCAAACTCCCAAAAGAGAATAGAAAAGCACCACGAGCATTAAGCCGAGAAGATTTTGAAAAAATTCGAGATTTGGAGATTCCTGCATCAAGAGTAACTCACAACATAGTAAGGGATTTGTTTTTGTTTGCTTGCTACACAGGCGTCCCTTATGCCGATGCTGTTTCAATAACAGGCGATAATATCTATACCGATGACAATGGTGCATTATGGCTGAAATACATGCGTAAAAAGAATGAGCATTTGGGACGATTGAAATTATTGCCTGAAGCTATTGCTCTGATAGAGAAATATCGCAGTAATGAACGCAAGGAGTTATTCCCGATGATACACCACCCTAATCTGCGAAGACATATGAAAGGACTTCGAGACTTGGCCGGTATTAAGACGGATTTGGTCTATCATATGGGACGTCATACCTTCGGAAGTCTGATTACCCTTGAAGCAGGGGTACCCATAGAAACCATTAGCAAAATGCTTGGGCATACCAACCTTACCACAACCCAACTATATGCTAAGGTAACGCCTAAGAAGTTGTTCGAGGATATGGATATATTCATCAAGGCAACAAGTGATATGACATTAGTTTTATAACACAGAAATTGTTTGAATTATGAGAAGTACATATAAACAACTATACTATATCAACCGCAGCAAGATTAAGGCTGATGGAACAACCGCCATTATGTGTCGAGTAACCATTGATGGCAAAGCTACTGTATTATCTACAGGACTCTATTGCCGTCCTGATGACTGGAACGGTAAGAAAGGCGAAACAAAAAATAGCAGAACCAATGGTATGCTCAATGACTATAAGATTCGTATTGATGATACTTACAATAGTCTGCTAAAAGCAAATGGTGTCATCACTGCCGAATTGCTAAAGAATGCCATTACGGGTGTTTCAGATATTCCAAAATACATACTGCAAGCCGGTGAGGTTGAGAGGGAGAACCTTAAAATCCGTTCCGTACAGATTGACTCCACATCTACATATCGCCAATCAAAGATGTACCAACACTATTTGCGTGAGTATATCAATTCATTGGGTAAAGAGGATATGCTATTTACCGATATTACAGAGGAATTTGGCAACAGCTATATTCTCTATTTGAAGATGAGCTACCCGCATAAGCCATCATACAGGAACCATTGTTTGTGTTGGCTGAAACGATTGGTCTATTTGGCTGTGGATAATGGTATCTTGCGTTTCAATCCAATAGAAGATGTCCAGTATGAGAAAAAGCCTCCAAAGAAATTGATGTACATAAGCAAAAGTCAATTGCAGGAAATTATGAACCATCCAAAATTTGATCCATTGCAGGAGTTGGCAAGACGGACATTTATTTTCTCTTGTTTTTGTGGTTTGGCGTATGTGGATGTGCAACGATTATATCCTCATCACATAGGAACAACATCGGAAGGACGCAAATACATTAGAACCTACCGTAAGAAAACAGATGTAGAGGCATTTATTCCACTGCACCCGATTGCTGAGCAGATATTGTCGCTATACAATACTACAGACGATAGCAAGCCGATATTTCCATTGCCTTGCAGAAATATGATCTGGTTTGAAATACACGAATTGGGGTTTGCACACCAGTTCAAACATAACTTGTCCTACCATCAATCGAGGCACACATTCGGAACGCTCCTTGTCTCGGCAGGTGTTCCAATGGAGAGTATTGCCAAGATGATGGGACACACAAATATTCGCACAACTCAGGGATATGCCAAAGTAACCGATGATAAGATTTCAGAAGATATGGATAGATTGATTGAACTGAGATCCATGGTATAATAAAAAGTAAAAACATTGTTCTTAATTAGTTGTATTAATGTACCTTTGCAAAAAAATGAATATGGATAAAAAAGAATATTATATTAGAATGCATAGTAATCTTCAATATGTAAAAAAGAATAATTGTAAAGGAGATTATTTATGTCCAATATGTTTAAATGAGTATAGTGAGCAAGATGTTAAAAATGTCTTAACAGAGGAGGATGTCCCTCAAAAGTCATTAGGTGGTAACCGAATTGCTCTTACATGCAGAGAATGTAATAGTCGTTGTGGCTCAGATATCGACATCCATTTATTAAATGCGATTACAACCAGAGAACATCGTCTTTTCTTACCATGTTCAAAAAGAAAAATTCGTATTGAAAAGGATGGTCAATTATTAAATGCCAATCTTCAAATAGATGAGGATAGAACGATTAAATTATTGGTAGATACAAAGAGAAATAAACCTGATACTTGGATTGATTTTCACAATAATATATTACTACCTAATGAGGTCGTCAATATAGAAGATGTGCCGTTGAAAAGAAACGAACGCAGAATTAGTGCAGCTTTACTAAAGAATGCATATCTTCTACTTTTTGCTAAAACAGGTTACACTTTTTTACTTGACAAATATTATGACTCTTTAAGAAAGCAAATATTAGAGCCAGATATCTTTCATGTTCCAGATAGGTTATGGACAATGCAGAACATTCCGATTCCAGATGGGATATATCTGACACAAGATAATCGTTATCGTGGTTTTTTTGTGATTTATACTCTTAGACTTAAACTTTTATATCGTGTATGCGTCTTAATCCCTACGCCAAATGTGCCATATTTGATGGCTGTGAAAGAATTGGGAAAAATAGACTCAAAAAGTCAAGTTAAAGTTCTACGATTGCCTGATTTGGATTATTTTAATGATATGGCATCCATTGAGAAGTTAAATCAATGGTGTTATGGTTGGAGTCTGAAATTTTAATTTAATACCCATCAGTCGCTTATTTCCGTTGCAGTCCATTAAGTTAGTACAGACTCTTCTGAAAGCGAAAAGGTCAAACGGCAAGCCGTTTCGGGCAGAATCTTCCTCCTACGGAGAGTATTCAGCCCGAAAACCTTTCCCCTTTCACGTCTGTACAATGGACGCTCTTGGCAACGGAAACAAACGACTGACGGAAAAGTAATTAAAACACAAAAAAAGAACAGCGTACAGATAGGTCTATGAGTTGATAGCCTAAATGTACGCTGTTTTCGTTTCTATGCTTGAGAGGGATATTTTTAGGAATTATAATAAAGTGGGCAGACGGCAAACTGCACTCCCTCCAGAAAAATAATTGGCTTCGCATCGCTGTTTTTTACTCCTTTCGCAAACTTTTTTGGCATTTACTTTGTAAAATGTAATAAATGTATTACATTTGCAACATGAGAACTATGATAAGAAGTACAGAATTCGATGAGTTTTACAACTCACTGCCTGCAAATGTTCAGAACAAGGTCAAATATGCCATGAACATTATTGCGGACGTAAAGGTCGTAAATACCAAGTTGGTGAAGAGACTTGTAGATACCGATTTCTATGAATTGCGTGTTTCGGTTGGTAATGAGTATCGGGTTATTCTCTTTACCATCGACCACGAAAATTTCATTGAAGCCGAGCAGATACTTCTTTTGAATGGTTTTATGAAGAAGTCCACAAAGGACTATAAGAAAGAGATACAAAAAGCAGAACAAATTTTAAACAGTTTACAGCAATGAGACCAAAGATTGACATTAACAAACTCAAACATCTTCCTACCACAGAGGATATGTTTGTAGAAGAGTACGGAGCAAAGGGTACTGCTTCGCGTGATGAGTTCGATGCGAAGTCTCGTGCCTGGTACTATGCCGAGGTGTTGAAAAATGCCCGCAAATCAGCCGGAATTACTCAACAGCAACTTGCCGATAAGATTGGCAAGAAACGTGAGTATGTGGCTATGCTCGAAAAAGGCGAAACAGATATGCAGCTATCTACATTCATTATGATTTCTGAGGCAGTCGGCTTGAAATTCGCCTTGACATACTGACAATAGATTGAACGTAGGAATTTGTTTGGTTTCAGTTCATTTATTCGGATGTCCTCTGCCCACCTTTTACCAGTGGGTCCTTGGATGGATTAGCCTGTTTAATTTCAATAAAACTCTGAATATTATGATGACATTAGGTAAACTTTTAGGACGGTGGGCTTTATGCGGACTGGGCGGAGCTCTTCTTGAATGAATGTACTGAAACTGAAAATTCTGAAATCAATAGATCCGTATAATAAAGTAGAGGTTCGATTCCTCTCCCGCCCACATAGTTAGAGGTTGTGTTTTTATTTACGACACAACCTCTATTCTTTTTTAGCAATTATCCACTATCCCGTAGCCTATACGCCTCCTTAAATCCGCTCATTATAGTCCGTTGAACATCGGAGGTGCGGTAGAGGATTTTACCGCCTACCTGAATGTAGGACAAGATACCGTTGTTACGATAATCTTGGAGCGTTCTTCGGCTCACTTTCAAGATGTGGGCTACCTCCTTATCGGTCAGCAATTCATCGTTGAACGCACCCGGCTGTCGGCTTTTAAATAACTTCTCAATCGACACCAATAGTCTGTCAATGTTTGAATGGAACATCTTTACCCACTCATGGTCTTTTTCTCGAATTTCATTGTTCATACGCTTTAAGTATTATTTGTTGTTAGTTCAGTCATTCCACTCTGTCAAATAGTTCTACCTCGCCATTGGGCTTCCTTGCGTCTATCCTCCACAATCTTAATAATGCGTTCAACATCTTCGGGACGGTAGTAGGTTTTGTTCCCAATCTTGCTAAATGCAAGCGTTCCGTTATCGCGAAGCGTCTGCAATGTCCTCGGACTGATACGCAACTTTCTGCATACATCGTGGTTATCCATCCACTCGTCAATTTTCTTCTCACCGTGTCGGCGACAAAGGTTATCCACTCGCTGCACGAAGTACTCAAACTTGGCAGCAATTCCCTCAAAGGTTCTCTCTTCAAAACTGATGATGTTCATTGTTGTCAATATTGTAGTTATACATAATTTCTTGTTCCGTTGGTATTTCCACTGCAAATAAAAGCACGATTATTTATACTGCAATGGGGGTGTCTATACGTGTCATAGGCTGACATATCATTGCATTATTGATGCAATAAATTACCGCACAAAATCCTATCTGGTTCATCATTTCAATCATTTTTCTTTTCGCTGTTACTCTGTTTTGTTGGTGCGAAGTAAAAGATAAGTTATCGTATATCAATGGCTCATCGAACTTGTTGCAGTATATGGCGTAGTTCGTGGCACTTTAATAGTCTATTTCAATGGCTTTACTCACGAATCAAGTATAGTTATCACACCTACGCACATAGTTTCTGTTTCAAGTGGCTACTCGTTTCGGATCTTGTCCGCTGCATTGTCGTTTGACATACCGATGCTCATCCGTCTGTCAAACTTTTGCTCCGAACAGCCGAAACGGACAGCCACTAATCAACAATAGCAGGATAGCGTATAGACCAACTCCCGATGTTCCGGCTGTCCGTCTCTCCGCTATCGAAATTAAGCCCTTAATTCCTTCAATTAAGATTATCGGAATCATTAAAAGAATTTTCCAAAGCGAGGAAATTCTGAGCAGTCCGCACCATTCGTATACCTGCCTAAGATGCAGAACAATACTAAATTGCCTACCTGCATCCAATCGTTTCATTCCCTGAATTATACACACTTACTTTGCTCGCAACAATTGGTCAATGTGCGCACTGAGACCGGAGTGATAACCCCAAAAATTGAAGATATGAAAAAGACTGAATCAATTGAAAAAGACGCTTCGACTGAAATGTTTAGTCCAAGCGTATCGCCATCGGCAGCGAGAGATGCCGAAGTCAAAAAGAGTGTTGAAATAGAGTTGGCAAACTTCTCTCCCGAGACAAGTATTCCCGACCCTGTAATGGTAGATGAGATAGAGGAAACTCAACCATCAGCCATAGTAGAATCGCCCACCATCCAACGCAGAGTAAGTAGCAAGCAACGCAAACTCTCATTGGAGGAGTACCGAGCAGCCTATCTGAAAGTACCTATCATTATCGACCGCAAACCAGTATTTGTCAGTTGCGAGGTAAGGGACAGACTTGAAGATTATGTTCGCAAACTCGGAGGTCGTAAGATGAGTGTTTCAGGCTTGCTTGAGAACATCGCCCGTCAGCATCTCAACACCTACGATGCCGACTTTGAGCAGTGGAGAAAATTGTAATGTAGAGCTGCATGCCGTAATGCCAGCCCTACCGCCCAACGGCAGTTTGGAGTAACCGCATTACGGCTTTATCGCAATCTCGAAAGCGAGAATCATGGAAGCATTAGGTTGTGGTCACTTATGACAGTGAACACCTCTGAAATTCCAATTCAAGTGAATCAAAAAGCAGTCTGTACTATCAAAACCGTCAATTACGGTGGACGCAGCAAGACCTCAGTCTTGGGGTGTAGCGAGGTTATCTTTCGGGATGCCGAAAAATGTCGGACGAGCCGCCATTTCACCCGAAAAACCTCGCTCCACTCCTAAGTGGAGGCAATCCGCTCCCGATGGTCGCAGATTGTGAAAAGCCGAATTGAAAATCAATAATCAAGTAAAAAGTACTACGATGAATAATAAGAAAACAAACAAATCCAAGCCCCGAGGCAGACCACAGGTAAGCACTCTGAAACGCCTAACAAAGTCAGTAACGGTGAAGTTCTCAAAGCCCGACTATGAGAAGTTACGTCACCGAAGTAAGAACGCCAACCGCACGCTTGCCGAGTACATAAGAGACGCAGCCTTTGATGCCCGAATTGTTGCCAAACATTCGGCTGAGGATGCAGCCGTAGTTCGCAATCTTACGGGTATGGCAAATAACCTCAATCAGCTGACGAAACTGTCACACCAGACAGGATTCTATCGGACAAAGAATATAGTGATGGAAGTTCTTGAAAAACTAAAGTCGATAATGAGCGACTATAAAGCAGAAGAAAGGAGGTGCGGATGATAGGCAAAATCAAGAAGGGAAAATCCTTTGGTGGATGCATACGCTATGTGATGGGAAAAGACAAGGCCAAAATTCTTGAATCGGACGGAGTATTGCTCGGGACAAACAAGGAGATGATTGATAGTTTCAACTGTCAATGCCTCTTAAATCCGAAAATTAAGCAACCGTTAGGACATATTGCCCTGAGCTTTAAGCCCGAAGATGCGCCACGATTAACCGATGAGTTCATGGTTAAAATCGCATTGGAGTATATGGAACTAATGGGTATTAAGAATACTCAATTCATCTTGGTAAGGCATCACAACACCGACAATCCACATTGTCATTTAGTCTATAATCGCATAAACTACGATGGCAAAGTAATCTCCTCGCAGAACGATTTTAAGCGAAATGAGATTGCAACGAAAAGGCTGAAAGACAAATACGGTTTGACCTACGCAGAGGATAAGAGCAAGACCAATGTGAAGAAACTCCACAATCCTGAACGAGTGAAGTATGAGATTCATAATGCTGTCAAGGCTGCTTTGAAACGAAGTCGCACTTGGGGAGAGTTCAATGATGAGTTGAAGTACAGAGGTATTCTCATGGAGTTTATATTTAGGCGAAAAGGCACTCGTGCTTTTGAAGGTGTTCAAGGCATACGATTCCAAAAAGATGGTCTGACATTTAAGGCTTCTCAAATCAGTCGTCAGTTCTCTTTTGAGAAATTAAGAGCGCAATTGATATGGAATAAGCCACAAGCACAGACAGAGATTGAGCCTAAACAACAACCGATAAGGCAAGAAGTAAAGCAAAATTACAGCGTTACGGATAGCCTTATTGAGAGCAACGGATTGGGCTTATTGACTCCATCGGATGCACCACATGAGGATGAACAACCACCTTCTTGGCAGAAACAAAAGAAAAAGGATAAGAAAAAACGCCGAGTAATCGGAATGTAAATAACCAAATGTATAATCACTAAATTCAGAAAATCATGAATAAGAATTTCATAAGCAACGACCACGAGTCGTTTATCGAAGGCATCTACGGATGCTTGGAAAGAATAGAAGCCGGAATAATCGAATTACAGAAAGCTAAAACAAGTGATGTTAATTCGGTAGTTGATAACGATGCTAATGAGACTTTAGTACACGAATTAAAGGCTCTCATTAACGAGAACAACAAACAAGGTTTTGAATACACCGAAGCCAAAATCAAGAAATTTGCTTCTGCTGTAGTTGAGCATTTGACAATTCTTAATGACAATTTTAAGGCTACAAAATCAGCTATTGTTAATGCCCGACCTTCAACAGAAATCTTAAATTCATTGAATGAGATTAAGACCATTCAAGAGCAAAAATCAGATGAGGTTAAGACATTGGTTCAGAAATTAAAGAGAACCATTGAAGAGGGCGTTCACAATATCAAGCACCATAGAATAGGCTTTGAAACTCCATTTGTCTTTTGGACTATTTTCGGTCTGTCGGCATTGGCTATAATACAGTTCGTAGTGCTGGTATTTGTTTTACAACCGAACCAAGAGCGTAAGGATAACGACCTCAAATACCGCTACATCAAAATGAAAGGCGATGCCTCAGCAGTGCAGATAGCCACCTTGGAGGACATCTTCGAGCTTAATCGTGACGAGCAAAAGATTGAACAAATGCGTGAAGATGTGGAGACCTACGAAGAGGCTGTTCGCAAACAAGCCGCCCTTGCCGAGCAAGCACGATTGAAAGAGCAAGCGGCAAAGGAACAGGAGAGCAAAGCCAAGTCCATCAAGGATAAGCAAGAACAGTCGAAGGATAACCCAAACAAAAAATCAAAACCGTGAGCCTATGGCAAGTATCAAGGTAAAGTTTCGACCCTCGATAGCGGATTTTCTTACTGAATTAGACTAATTGAAATCTAATTGTGCTTCCCAATCGTAATAATTTGCCTGTAAAGGGCTTATTATTACGATTTTTTAGTACTTTTGTAGGAGAATTGAGGAAACTCGGTTCAAGACATATGAAAAAAAGAAGAAGCGTTATGCTCATCAAGTATTTGGAAACGTAGGAAATTTTCAAATTGCATACTCAGATGGCATAGTGGTTCTCACGCTATAGCGTGGGCTACTATTACTACATCTGTATGCAAGGTTTCCTACGACCTCCAAATTAGACGTGGCATTGTGGTTCACGCTTTTTTATAAGATATTCATGAGAGGCGAAATAAAGATATTAATAATGTAATTATCAAGCAGAAAGGTTTTGCATTATGGGGCATAAACTACACAACCGTATCGAGATTTGGAAGAAACTATTACTCGATTTTGGTAAAAGAAATAGGTTGATAAACTTTCTTGAGGGGAAGCGTAGCAATGTAAGGATTACGACACCTTCATTTGATGGGTTGTGGGAACTTGTAGTTGCCAATGAAAAAGAGATTGTTTTCCCTTATGCAAAAAAAGTTCAAGTTGATGATGATGGCGAAGAGGTTTATGAAACTGTCATAAAAGGTGATATTGAAACAAATAAGCCTATTGGCGACCTCCAAAAGACCTTAAAAGCCCTACGATATAAAGCCAACACTTCGATAGAAGAACAAGGTATAAATACCCTGTATCTAACTTTTGGCATGCTCAAGTGGAAAGAGCGGGATGATTCTTCTCAAGTTTTCGCTTCTCCTGTTATTTTAGTTCCTGTAAGACTCCTGATTGAATCCATAACTTCTCCATATCGTTTGGTGTTGCATGATGATGAAATCGTTATCAATCCAACATTGTCCCATAAGTTGGATAATGATTTTGGAATCATTATGCCAGAATTCGACTCGACTCACGATTCTCCTGCTGAGTATATAGAGAAACTGCTACACAAAGTCGAGAATAAAGGTTGGGAAGTTGAGAGAAGTACGCATCTCACGAATTTGTCATTTCTCAAAATCAATATGTATAAAGATTTGGAGAGGAATGAAGAAAAGATAAATGCTAACCCCGTAATTGCCGCACTTGTAGGGGAACAAGATCCTATTCAAGTATCAGAAGAACTCAACAACTTTGATCACGATAGGCAGATTCGTCCTATTGATACTTTCCAAGTAGTAGATGCTGATTCAAGTCAGCAGGATGCTGTCTTGCTTTCAAAGAAGGGTGCAAGTTTTGTTTTGCAGGGCCCTCCAGGAACAGGTAAAAGTCAGACCATTACAAATATCATTGCCGAAGCTATTGCGGATGGTAAAAAGGTCTTGTTTGTTTCTGAGAAGATGGCAGCCTTACAGGTCGTGTATAATCGTTTAGCGAGTGTAGGATTAGCGGATTTTTGCTTTACGCTTCATAGCCATAAGGCGAAGAAAAAGGAGATATTGCGAGACCTCGCTAACTCTATCAATATTGACCGTACTCGTGTAAGAGACGAGGCATTGGCACAACTTGACTTGTTGGAGCGAAAAAGGAATCTGCTTAATGAGTATCAAGAGGAGTTGCATACGCTTACCTCTGGACTGAACATCTCTATCTATTCTGTTAATGGAAAATTGGCAAAATTAGAGAATGTTCCAGATGTTATATTCTCAATAGAGGCAACAGATAAAGTAACAGAGTCTGAATTAAATGAGAAAATATATCTTCTTCAAGAATTTGCTAAGACAGTAGGTAAAAGAAGTGAAGATTATGCAAGTAATGTTTGGCGTAATTCATCAGTAAGAATGCTTACTAATGAATTACGACATGACATAGATTCAAATGTATCTCAGTTATTGACACTTCTTAAGGAAGAGGCTGATATATTTGAAGAAACCTGTAGTACATTAGGCATTAAAATTAGACCTTCACAAAAAGGCTTAAATACTCTGGTTGAACTACTTGCATTAGTATCAAAATCTCCACTAATTCCTATAAGATGGATATATGACGACAATATTTCATCCCTTAAAGACGAAGCTTATAAATACCAGCAAGACACCAACTCTATTCTTAATAATATGTCTAAATTGTTAGCCATCTACAATGAAGGCATTTTAGAATTGGATGGCGAAAATATATGTTCTACAATAGAGCAATGCGTGGCAACTTTTTGTAACCTTTTGAATACAGAAAGTAGGAATACTATTGCTATCAAAATAAAGGATAGATTAGAAACAATAAAGGTTTCTTTAGAAAATTTATCTGACATATTTGGGCTGGGGAGAACTTTGGCTGAAGAACTTGGATGCGATGCTCCATCATCATACGACAAACTACTAGAGTTATACGATATTGTATTGTTGCTACAAAAAAATATTCAACCTTCAGAGCGTTGGTTTGACGACAAGAAGTTTGCGAGTATTAACGGCAACTTTGAGAAAGACCGGACTATACACGAATCAGCAGCCAATATAAGGACTGAGATTGAAACACTATATCATCGTGAAATAATTGAGCACGACTGCAAAAGTATCTTATATAGGTTTAATACCGAATATTTGCCTTTTGCAAAACACTTTACCAAAGATGCGATTGATTTCCGTGATATAGCTGCAATATCAAAACTAAAGGAGCTATCTTCAAAATTACAGGCATTAGAGGAGAATATATCAAATACGCTGTCAGTAGTTGAGAATATATGTATTCTTATAGGAATCGATGTACCTTCTTCCTTTATGGCAATGGATGAGGTAATTTGTCTTGCCGAGATAATTTCAAAAGGAATAACTCCGACTGAAAAATGGTTTATTCCTACTTCATACAATACCATAAAAGCTTCTTTTGACTCCATTGCCAAAGAGCACAATGATATCAAAACATTAAGAGATGCTTTGACAAACATCTTTGATGATGAAATCTTTACAGTGGATTTATATCCAATGTTGCAGAGATTTAGAGGTGATTACAGCTCCGCTTTTAAGCGAATTTTCTCATCTGGATATAAAAGAGATCTTGCAGAATTAAAACGCTATATGCGTAGCGGAGATAAATTATCGTATGATAACTCTTTGCAATATTTAACTCGCATCAAAGAATATGTGGATAAGGTAGGCAAACTTAATACAGAAGACTATCGAGCGAATTTTGGTGAGTATTATGCTGGTTTAGACACAAACTGGGATAATATAACTGAAGCGCTTGTTGTTTTTGATGCGACAACTAAGTATAAGGACTTTATTACAAACAAACTTAAAAGTTCTTGGACACATAGAAGTATTGATATTAGTGCTTTAGTTGAAAAAATCAGCTCATATAAGAGTCTGAAACTAACAGATGACTTGACGAATATCAATATCTATTTAACAAGCAAGTTCGGGAATAGAGCAACTATCTCTGTGGTTGTACAAGAAGTTGTGTCTTTGTATAACAGTATTACATCTTTCTGTGAGAAGTTTACAAATGACATTACTACAATAAATGCTTATGCAAAGTCTGAAAACGAAGCCTCCATTATTGAGTATAATAATTTACTTGTCAAGATTTGTGAACTTCAAAAGATTCTCAAAGATATAGCATTAGATGAAGATACATATAAAAAGTATTCATCAAGATATGGAATATATTATAAGGGTATAGACACAGATTGGAATATATGCAATGATGCGATTTCAACATATCAAGAGCTTAGAGGTAAATTCGACAAAATACCAACTTTGTTGAGAAATAGGTTACTTGATGGAACAATTCCTTCTGCGACTATCAACAGGTATATGTCCTCGTTTGAAAATTGCAATTATAATCAAATATACTCTACATTAAATAGTGAGTTCTCTTTTGAAGTGAATTGTAGTACTAGCTACGAATACATGACGCAAATTCACACAAAGTTGCAAACTGTCTTTTCTCAATTCGATGAATTGTATGGTTGCATATGTTGCATGCGTGAACAGCCAGGAGATTATGAGACTATCATTGAGGATCTAAAGATATTGATTGAGATTCAAAATCGAGAGAAAGAGTTGCAGTCTATAAAAAGTGCAATTGTCTCGAAGTATGGCAATTATTATAATGAATTAGACACCAATTGGGACAACCTATATTCAGCCTTGCAATTTGCTGATGAATTTAAGGATTTTATAACTACTTACTCTTTGCCACAATCGTTTGTTGAGTCGATATGTACAGATAAAAAGATTGTTAACTATTGCTATGAGAGGTATGATGAATTGCAGGGACTTATTCATATACTTGAAACTCCATATGATTGGTTTAAATCTTTATTCGAGCAGCCTAACACTTTTGATGATTATATCTTCGGGGATTTAATGGATCGCCTCACTAATTGTCGAAACAAGAAACATCTTTTGGAAGAATGGGTTGATTATTGTTCAAATAGAGAGAAATGTCAAAAGGCTGGTTTAGGGGCATATATTGCTCAGATTGACAACATATCCATTAAGGATGAGTATATAGTTGATGCATACCTTAAGCGTTTCTACCATTTGTGGTTAGATGCAGTGTTGCCCAACTTCCCTGCGGTACAGAATTTCAGAGGTAGAATACAAAATCAAACCATCAATGAGTTCTGTGAACTCGACAAGGGCCAGTTCAAGATAGCACAAGCGAGAGTAAGAGAGCGTGCGTTGAGTAGAATCCCTGATTTTAACTCAATAAATGGAGCGAGGGATGAGATTGCCATATTAAAGCGAGAGCTTAACAAGCAAAGACGATTGATGCCTTTGCGTAAACTCTTTATGGCAATACCTAATCTTGTGACATCATTACGCCCTTGCTTTATGATGTCGCCCTTGTCGGTGAGTGTATTCCTTGAAGCACAGAGTTACGACTTTGACTTGGTAATCTTTGATGAGGCTTCGCAGGTACACACTGAAGATGCAATTGGTGCAATTATGCGTGGCAAGCAGGTAATTATTGTAGGTGATACCAAGCAGTTGCCACCAACAAGTTTCTTCTCGACATCGCTTAACGATGAAGATTTTGATGTAGATTCTGATGATGCTATTGAAGATAATGATGCGGGAGCATATGAATCCATTTTGGATGAAGCTGTATCAGTTCTGCCAGAACGCAGTTTAAGATGGCACTACCGAAGTCGTCATGAACACCTTATAGCATTCTCTAATATCAAGATATACAATAGCCAACTTATCACTTTCCCATCATCAACCGAAAGTGCACCAGATTGCGGTGTTGAGTATGTTTATGTAAAGGATGGTGTATATGACAGAGGCGGTAAGAAGAATAATATTATCGAGGCAAGAAAGGTTGCAGATTTAGTATTTGAACATTTCAAGAAGCATCCTAATCGTTCTCTTGGTGTAGTTACATTTAGTGAGGCTCAACAAAATGCCGTTGATGCAGCTATCAGCCAAAAGAGATTACAGAATCCCCGCTTTGACAAGTTCTTTATCGAGGACAAAGAAGAGCCATTCTTCATTAAGAACCTTGAGAATGTACAGGGTGATGAGCGAGATACAATTATCTTTAGTATTGGTTATGCAAAGGATAACAAGGGCATAATGTATATGAATTTCGGACCATTAAGTCGTGAGGGCGGTTATCGCCGACTTAATGTCGCTATTACACGAGCCAAACATAATGTGAAATTAGTTGGCTCCATTGTGCCGACTGACATTGATTTGGAGAAGGTATCTTCGGAAGGTGTAAAGATGTTGCGTTCATATATTGAGTTTGCTCAACAGGGAATCGTAGCGTTAGAAAAAGAACTTACCTTTAACTACGATTTGGACTTTGACTCACCATTTGAAGAGGCTGTATATGACTTCCTACAATCAAAGGGTTACAATGTTGTGACACAGGTAGGTTGTTCGGGATTCCGCATTGATATGGCTGTTAAGCACCCAACAAAAAGCGGTAAATTTGCTATCGGCATAGAGTGCGATGGTGCAGCATATCATAGTTCTCGCACTGCTCGTGAACGAGATCGTTTGCGTCAAGCCGTGCTTGAAGATATGGGCTGGACTATTTATCGTATTTGGTCAACTGATTGGATAAAAGACCAAAAGACGGAAGAAGAGAAACTCATAAATGCAGTTGAAAAGGCACTTGGTCGCGCAGTTATTGAATCTGAGGATAACGCAGTCTCAGATAGTAGTGACAGCAATGCAGATGCAGTAATACCAATTATCGAAATCGAGGAGAAGATTGAACCATCTGAGATTGGTGATAAGGGTTATGGTTTTGATTTGTATAAGCGGGCATATCCCCTAAACATTATTGATGAGAACGGAAATACCAGAGAGGGATATGATATAGCGTGGGACATCATATCATTGGAACAGCCTATTCATTTTGAAGAGTTGTGTAGGCGTATTGCTCCTGCATATGGTCGTCAGAAAGCTACATCTGTTGTTCGTGATGAAGTAAAATACATCTTCCGGAATCACCTAAAAGGAATGATAATAGAGGATAAAAATGAGTTCGTAAGGATAAAAGACTTTGTAGATGTAAAGGTGCGTGTTCCTAATCCAGATGATGACTATTTGCGTCCTATCGCATATATATGTGATAAAGAGTTGGCATTAGCTATGAAGACTATTGCTCTGCATAGTTTTGGCATTACACCTGACGATCTATTTATCGTTACCGCTCGTGAGTTTGGCTTTAAGCGTACAGGCGAGAATATTATCTATTCGCTTCGCAAAGTGTACCAACAGATGCTCAAAAATGGTGAAGTTACAGAGGTGGATGGCAAGGTGCAGGTCATATCGTGAGCTGCACAACAGACTTCTACCCACTTATAATCTATTCTACCAAATGTAAGAAAAGAGCCTGTCCTCGAATTGTTGGACAGGCTCACATTATATCGTATAAAAGAATATTCTAAGCCGGGATTCGAACCCGGGACTATCCCTTTAGTCATAAGGGCGTTCTATCCACTGAACTACTTAGCCGATGCAAATATAGAAAATTTTCTGTAGAGAATCAAAGATTAGAAAAATTATAATTAACTTTGTGTGAGTTTTGTAAACGAAGCTATTATATATGAGGAAACTACTATTGTTTTTTACAAATCCTATTGTTGGTGGTGCATTGTCTCTAATAGGATTATTGGAGATACTATTTAGCATCCCATCATCATATTTGACATATCAAATCTCGTTGTGGATAATTGTATTAGTTGTAGGAGTGCTTATCTTGCTACACTATTTGAGGAGACGAATAAAGATCCTATATTACATTAAAACATACACCTCTGATTCATTCGGGGGATCTCATATGTACAAGTGGTGTTGGATAAAGACTTCATTTTATACAAATGTTTATGGGTACTTTCCTGACCGTATTGATGTTATGGAGACTACCAAACTAAATTCAAATGTTCCCGTAATTGACTGTGCTCATCATTATATTCAGAACAAGGATTTGTTACAGGAATATATTATGCTAAGTTTGTACGATAAGGTGGAGAACACCAAACAGACAAACTTATTTATGCAACAATTGCATAGCTTGGAGGCTCATTACTCAAAACAAAGAAAATCATCAACTTTGTAGTTTAAGATTATAACATACAGATTTATGAAATTTCCCAAGCGATATATAGATGTATTTGAATATCAGAGTGAAATTAAAGCCTTATTAGGAGATAATGATTGTGCAATATTCATAGACACAAATATTATTTCTCAATTGTATCGTCTAAATGTAAGCATTCGAAGAAATGCACCTTTTACACTTTGAGGTTTGGTTGTAGCTTTG
>ENA-OOXJ01000986-OOXJ01000986.1-human-gut-metagenome-genome-assembly--contig:-NODE-986-length-20439-cov-11.053424_pt1 | contig 20439 bp, 17 predicted proteins | sample MGYA00241587_ERZ501343 | MGnify/ENA primary metagenome ERZ501343 (study PRJEB25962, sample SAMEA2042918) | human gut metagenome | biome: human gut; feature: human-associated habitat; material: faeces... | reverse complement strand
CGTAACCGCAGTTGCGGCACTGCCAGTAGATCTCGCCGTCGCGCTCGAAGAAGCGTCCGCTCTCGACTCTCTCGAGGAGCTTGCGGTAGCGTGCCTCATGCTCTGCTTCTACGCGGGCGATCATCTCGAAAGCCACGGCAATCTCGATGAAGCCTTCCTCGCGGGCCACCTTGGCGGCTTCGGGATAGAGGACGGTCCACTCCTCGTTTTCCCCTTCGGCAGCGGCGCGGAGGTTCTCGAGTGTAGTGGAAATGATGCCTGCAGGGTAGGTGGATGTGATTTCTACCATGCCGCCCTCAAGGAACTTGAAGAATTTCTTCGCATGTTCCTTCTCCTGTTCGGCTGTCTCGAGGAAAATAGCTGCTATCTGTTCGTAACCCTCTTTCTTTGCCACGCTTGCAAAGTAGGTGTAGCGGCCTCTGGCCTGTGATTCGCCTGCGAAGGAGGCGAGCAGATTCTTTTCGGTTCTGGTGCCTTTGATTGATGCCATAGTAAGTAGTGTTTTTGAGATTAATATCTTGCAAAGATAGCGAATTTTATTTTATTTTTGCGGCCAATGACAAATAAGGGAATAGGAATGCAGCAGAAGCACAATAGATATGCTCTCGTTACAGGCGGCTCCTCCGGAATGGGACTGGAGTACGTGAGGATGCTTGCCTCCAGAGGCTACAATGTCATTATCGTGGCCCTCTTCCAGAACGAGACCGATGAGGTGGCGGCGAGAATGTCCGCCGAGCACCCGGATCTGGACTTTCTCTCCATAGGCATGGACCTGTCTGATGCGCAGGCTCCAGGAAAGGTGTACGATATAGTGTCCCGGCAGCGTCCTGAAGCCGAGGTGGAGGTTCTGATCAACAATGCCGGAATGCTCCATGCCATGCATTTCCGCAATATGGCTCTCGAGAAGATAAGCAGCATAATAATGGTGCACAATCATGCGACAGCCATGCTCTGCCGCTATTTCCTGCCGGCCATGCTGGAACGTCGCAGGGGATATATCCTGAACATATCTTCTCTGGCGGCCTGGTTTCCCTTCCCGTTCCTGACTACATACGCTTCAACCAAGTCGTTTATCAGGATATTCACCCGTGCGCTCAGGACCGAGTGCCAGAAGACCGGTGTCAAGGTCTGCTCAATCTATTTCGGCGCTGTCGATACGCCTCTTATCGGTCTGCCGCCTAAACTCAGCCGCCTGGCACGTCACATAGGGGTGATGATACGTCCTGAGACTGCGGCTAAAAAGGCCCTGGATATGATGTTCCGCGGCAGAAGCGGCAGAATTCCCGGCTTTGTAAACAAGATCGGCTGGCTTTTCGCACCTCTGATCCGTCCGTGGATATTCGGTCCTATTGAGAGGAAGGTGACGAAAAAGTGGAATCTCAGGTAGAATGACCGGAAAGGAGTTCGGAACACGCAGCAGGGCGGCCGTGAAAAGATGTCTGCCCTCCACGAAGAAGACAGCCATATGGATGATAAAGATTACCGTGGCGGTCTCCTTCGCAATCATGCTGCTCGGACATTTCGGCGTGATAGAATGGATTTCGGTGGCTCTCTCACCGGTATTCGTGCATTTCGGTCTGCCCGGAGAGGCTGCGCTTGCCTATGTCTCCGGTTACTTTGTCAATATGTACTCGGCGATAGCCGCTGCAGTGACCCTCGACCTCGATCCGAGGGCGGTGACGATACTCGGAGTGATGGCGCTCTGTTCGCACAACATGATAGTGGAGAGCGCAGTACAGCACAGAACCGGCAGCTCCACGGTGAGGGTGGTCCTCGTCCGTACGCTTTCGGGAATAATTCTTGCATACCTGCTGAATATGATACTGCCCGGGGAGTCTCCCTCCATAGGAGGAACTGCTGCGGAGGCTGTCAGGCACGATTTCGGAACTGAACTGACGGAGTGGTTGAAGAATACAGGGGTGCTTGTCCCCAAGATGCTGCTGATCATCTTTGCGCTCAATATCCTTCAGGCGCTGATGTCTGAATTCGGGATAATCCGTGTCATATCCCGCGCCTTGCGTCCGGTGATGCATGTCTTCGGCCTGTCATCCCGGTGTGCAGTGCTCTGGATCATAGCGAATACGCTGGGACTGGCCTACGGAGCCGCGGCGATGATAGACGAGGCCTCTACCGGTAAGCTGCGCAAGGAAGACATAGACGGGCTGAACATGCATATCGGTATCAGTCACAGTAACCTGGAAGACGTGATCCTTCTTGCGTCCGTAGGTGCGGTGTGGTGGGTCCTGTTAGTGTCCAGATGGGCATGGGCGATGATATTGGTCTGGGGATACAGATTGGAAGTGTATATTAGAAAGAAATATTGTATCTTTGTAAGTTCGGAAAGAAATGATTGAGAATTTGAAGATGAAGAAGATTAAGAAGACGTCCATACATCCTGCGGCCGCTCTGCTGTCTCTGGCGGTGCTGCTGCTGTCTGTATCCTGCAAGACGCAGTACGACCTTATGCTTGAGAGCAACGACGTGCCGGCCAAGTACAAGATGGCCTTTGACCTTTTCGATGCCGGCAAGTATTCCAAGTCCGCATCCATGTTCGAGTCCCTGAAGATAGCAGTGAAGGGCACACTCCAGGAGGATACCGTAGAGTATTACACCGCCTACTCGCACTACTGTTTCGGAGACATGACAGCGGCCGAACAGGCATTCGATTCCTTTATCAGTACCTTTCCCCGCAGTCCTTTCGCGGACAAGGCCCGTTTCATGTATCTGGACTGTCTCTATCAGGGGACTTACCGTTATGAACTGGACCAGAATCCTACCTACAAGGCCCTGGCAGCCATTAACGAGTATCTTATAGACTATCCCGAAAATGATTACACGGCACAGTGCCGCGCCATGATCGAGGATCTTGAGGAAAGGCTCGACCGCAAGGACTACGAGTCGGCCAAGCTCTACTACACCATTGAGGACTACAAGGCCGCCCACTATGCCCTGAAGCTGGTACTCAAGGAGGACGCCAACAATCTGTACAGGGAAGACATCATGTACTACACGGCCCTTTCAGCATACAAGTATGCCCTGAACAGCATACCGGCCAAACAGAGAGAAAGATACGTGACATTTACCGATGACTATTTTTCCTTTGTCAGCGAATACCCCGAGTCGGACTACCGCAAGGAACTGGATGGTCTGGCCGCAAAAGCACAGAATTTTTTAAGCAAGCATTAGAATATGGAAATCAAACAGGTACCTACCAACACCATTACCCGCAATCTTTCGGAACTGGCGAAACCCACAGGCAACATTTATGAGACAGTCATGATCATCGCCAAGAGGGCAAACCAGATCTCCGCCAACGTAAAGCAGGAGCTCAGCCAGAAGCTGGAGGAGTTCTCCAACTATGCAGACACCTTAGAGGAGACATTCGAGAACCGTGAGCAGATCGAGATCTCCAAGCATTACGAGAGACTTCCCAAGCCGACTCTCGTAGCCATCGAGGAGTTCCGCAACAATGAGATCTACTACCGCAAGGTCGAGGACCAGCAGTAGCCAACCCTCCGTCATGCTGAAAGGCAAACATATACTTTTAGGCATAACAGGGAGCATTGCAGCCTATAAAGCTGCCGGTCTTGTGCGCCTGCTCGTCAAGGAAGGGGCTGAGGTACGGGTCGTCATGACAGCGGCCGCAAAACAGTTCATCACCCCCCTGACCATGGCCACTCTCTCGCGCAACCCGATTCTCGTGGAGTTTTTTGACCCCGAGAACGGCCAGTGGAACAGCCATGTCTCCCTCGGTCTCTGGGCCGATCTCTACCTCATTGCCCCGGCTTCGGCAAACACCCTGTCGAAGATGGCCCACGGCATTGCCGACAATCTGCTGCTGACCACCTACCTTTCTGCAAAGTGTCCGGTCATGGCCGCTCCGGCGATGGACCTCGACATGTACGCCCATCCTGCGACACAGGAGTCTCTCAGAATATTGAGGGAGAGGGGAGTACGGATAATCGAGGCGGCTTCCGGGGAACTGGCCAGCGGCCTTGAGGGCAAAGGCAGGATGGAGGAGCCGGAGAAAATACTCTCTGTTGTCCGTGCTTTCCTGCAGTCCCGTCCTCAGACCCTCGCGGGCCGAAGGGCTGTAGTGACATCCGGACCCACCCGCGAGGCCATTGATCCGGTCCGTTTTATATCAAACCATTCCTCAGGGAAAATGGCATCGGCCATTGCCGACGAACTTTCCGGCCGGGGAGCACAGGTGACAGTGATATCCGGCCCGGCGGCTGTCTATCCGTCGAGTCCTGGCGTGGAAGTCAGGAAAGTCGTCTCGGCCGCCGAGATGTATGAGGCTACGGTAGCCGAGTATGACAGGGGGTGCGACATTACCGTGCTGTGCGCGGCTGTGGCGGATTTTACCCCTGCCTCGCCAAGTGAGACGAAGATCAAGAAGGACGGCAGTGTCATGACACTTGAACTGCGGCCTACCAGGGACATAGCGGCCGCAATCGGTGACCGCCGCCGTTCCGGAGGGGTCATAGCAGGATTCGCACTGGAAACCGACAATGCCAGGGACAATGCCCTGTCCAAGCTCAGACGCAAGAATATGGACATGATAGTACTCAACTCCATGGAGGACAAGGGAGCCGGTTTCGGGGTGGATACCAATAAAGTGACCATTTTCCGCCGTGACGGCAGTTCCCGGGATATTCCTCTGGAGTCCAAGGCCGAAGTCGCAGTGTCCATAGTGGATAATATCGAGGACCTGCTCGGAGGGCAGAAAGGATGCTGAGCCGTCTTTCCATATCCAATTACGCGCTTATCGGCTCTCTGGACATCACTTTCCCGGACGGTCTGGTAATCATTACAGGCGAGACCGGAGCTGGAAAGTCCATTCTCCTCGGGGCGATTTCCCTGCTTTTAGGCAAACGGGCCGATACTTCCGTTTTCAGTGATTCCACCCGCAACTGCGTAGTGGAGGCCGAGTTTTCGTCCGGAAACGGAAAGGAAGAGTATATCCTGCGCCGGGTAATCACCCCGGCCGGCCGCTCCCGCTCGTTTCTCAATGACGAGCCGGTATCCCTTGCGGAACTGACGGCCATATCCAACAGGATAATAGACATACACGAGCAGCACCAGCACCTTCTGCTGACCGACCCTGAATTCCGTCTGTCGGTGATAGACCATTTCGCAGGAACCGGGGAACTGCTCGGACAATATAAGAAAGCATATTCGGAGTATGCGGAGATCGAGAGTGCTATCGTATCTCTCGGGAAATCTGTCGCAGAAGCCGAGAGGGACGCCGGTTACCGTGAGTTCCAGCTTTCCAGGCTCCAGGAGGCCAGGCTTGTCTCCGGAGAGATGGAGGATTTGGAACAGGAGCAGAAAGCTCTGGCCCACGCGGAGGAAATCCGCGGAGGGCTGGAGTCCGCATGGCAGTCTCTCAATATGGAGGAAATGTCCGTGGCCAGGCAGCTCAAGGATGCCGCGGCCCGTCTTTCGAGATATTCCTCCTTCGATTCCCGTCTGCAGCCGTTGGCTGACAGGCTCGAGTCATGCAAGATAGAAGTTTCGGACATAGAAAGGGAGATAGAGGAGATATCTTCCGGTATCACTGTCTCTCCGGAAAGACTGCAGGCAGTGGAGGAGCGCATGTCCCTTATCTATTCCCTCCAGCGGAAATACGACTGCCCGGACGTGGATGCCCTTATCGCCTTGCGCGATTCGCTTGCGGAGACAGAGGCCGGGACGGAGCAGATGCAGCAGCGTCTGGAAGTCCTGAGGAAGGAGCTTAAAGATGCCGGAAGAAAGCGTTCGGAACTGGCGGCACGGCTCTCTGCGGCGCGTCAGGCCGCATCCGCATCCCTGTCTGGGGAACTTCAGGAGGCGATACGGTCTCTGGAAATGCCTCATGCGGTGTTCATGGCAGCAGTATCTCCCAAAGAGAACCTTACTGCCACTGGAGGAGACAGTCTGGACTTCCTGTTCTCTGCCAACGGCTCCTCCTCCCTGCGGGACATATCGAAGGTGGCCTCCGGCGGAGAGCTTTCCCGTGTGATGCTCGCGCTGAAGGGACTCCTTGCCCGTTATACGTCCCTCCCTACGATGATATTCGATGAGATAGATACAGGTGTTTCGGGCAGGACAGCAGACAAGATGGGCGATATGATAGGCCGGATGGGGGAGAGGATGCAGATATTTGCCATATCCCACCTGCCCCAGATAGCATCAAAGCGCGGGGCGCATTATCTCGTGTATAAGGAGTTCGGTCCCGACGGCAAGGCCTCGACAGGAATCCGCCGCCTTGAAGGGGAGGAAAGGGTCATGGAGGTGGCCCGTATGCTCAGCGGTTCGGAACTCACTCCCGCAGCTGTGGAGAATGCGAGAGAACTGTTGGCAAAAGCAGGCAATCATTAAAACTAAGATATTCAAATCTATGGAAAGAACCCAGCGAATCGACCTTCTCCGGAAGGTTCTGGCCGAGGATGATATCTCGGCGATGATAATACCTTCTACCGACCCGCATTTCGGAGAGTACATACCTGCACATTACAAGATACTCGAGTGGCTCTCGGGCTTTACCGGCGAGGCTGCCACTCTCGCCGTGACCCAGAAGGAGGCAGCACTGTGGGTGGATTCCCGTTTCTTCATACAGGCGGCCAGACAGCTTGAAGGGACAGGCATAAAAATGATGAAACTCCGCGTTGAAGGGACCCCTACAGTAGCCCAGTGGATCAAGGACCGTCTTGGAGATGACGATATAGTAGCGATGGACGAGGACCTTTTCTCCTATTCGGAGTACCAGTCCATGCTTGATTCTCTCGCACCGCTCAACGTGACCCTTATCGAGGATCCTTTCGACCGTATATGGAAGGACCGTCCTGCCCTGCAGTTCAATCCCATACGCTTCATGCCCGACACCGTAAGCGGTGAGAGCGTCAGCTCAAAGCACCGCCGTCTGGTGGAGAAACTGGCCTCTCCCATGAAATTCGCCTATATCGTCACATGCATGGACGAGGTGGCATGGCTGTGCAATATCAGGGGAACCGATATAGAGTACAATCCGCTTCCGCTTTCCTATGCCGTCGTCACAGAAGAGTGCATCACCCTTTTCCTCCGCCAGGAAATGCTGGAACACAGTGCAATGGAGGCCCTGCTCAGGGAAGGTGTGATACTGAAGGACTATGAGGAGTTCGGCCGTTTCCTGAAGGGATTGCCCAAGGACTGTGTACGCATATTCTCGTCCGGCCGTATAACCGCCAAATATTTCTTTGCGGCGATGGACAACATCCATCAGCATTCTCCCTTCCGTCCCTACATCCCGGACCCTACAACCGGAGGGACACTTAATATGATGAAGGCCATCAAAAACAGCGTTGAGGTGGAGGGCTACCGCCGTGCGTTCATAGAGGATGCTAAGGCAATGATGAAGGTCATCGATTGGGTCAAGGAGAACGTCAATGCCGGCATCACAGAGTATGACGTGGCCATGAAGCTTATCGAGGTCCGCAGCGAGTGTCCTGATTATCTGGGCGAGAGCTTCCCGGCAATCGTAGGCTTCGGGGCAAATGCGGCCCTGCCTCACTATGCTCCCACCGAAGAAAGCAGTACGGTGATACGTCCGGAGGGATTCCTGCTCATCGATACAGGAGCACAGTACACTTACGGTACCACAGATACCACCAGGACCATACCTCTCGGCCCTCTGACCCAGATCCAGAAGAACGACTATACGGTTGCACTCAAGGGAATGATAGACCTGAGCATGGCTGTATTCTACAAGGGAATGCGGGGCTGTCTGCTGGATATCCTGGCAAGAGGTCCCATAATGAAGGCCGGACGCATGTACTGGCATGGTACGCAGCACGGAATAGGCCATAATCTGTGTGTTCACGAGGGCCCTCAGAGTGTCAGGATGGAGGAGAACCCTGTGCCTTTGGCCGAGGGAATGGTGATGTCCAATGAGCCGGCGATATATGTTGAGGGAGAGTACGGCATACGTCATGAGAATGCGGTACTGATAGTGTCACGCGAACAGAATGTGTACGGAGAGTTCCTCGCCTTCGAGACTCTGACCGTCACACCCATAGACCTTACTCCTGTCAATTTCGAACTGCTGGACAGTGAGGAGAAGGCATGGATCGAGCAGTACAACAGGCGCTGGACTACTCTTCTGTAACCAGCCAGTTGTCAGTGAAACAGATATCCTTGAAGGCCCGGTTCTCATAGCCGGAGCCGGAAGATACGGGAAGGAAGAGCACATCCGACTGCAGGAGGCTCTTCCTTTCGTTTATTATGCCGGAAGGAAAGTCGGTTCCCCATGTGTTCATGGCGTTGACGAAGAAGGTCATGATGTCGTATCCCTGGAAAGAGAAAGATGACGGCTCCGTATTGAAGGCTGCTCTGTATTTGTTGATGAAGTCCATTACTTCCGGTCTGTTGTAGTCTATGTAATAGGACATGGCCAGACGCAGGTCCAAAGCGTGGAAGTAATCCTGCTCGATCGTCTCGAAACTTTTCCACCTGCTCAGTCCGTAGACTTCGATATTGTAGCCCATTCCGCTCTTGATCAGATTCAGGTTGCGCAGGGCATCTGTAATGAAGGCCTCGCTCATGGACGGGATTATCACCTTGTTGAGAGTAAGCGAATCCAAGGAGCGGCTCATGAGCGTGTCTATTCCGCGGCCGCTGAGGAAGTCATACTTGAAGGTCCTGAACTTTACACCTCTTTCATTCAGTCCTGCGAAAGTTCCGGTAACCTCATCAGAGCGGTCGTAACCCTGCTCATATATCACAGTCACTGACTCTACGGTATCTGCGTCAGAGGTGTCGGCTATCTTGTCGAGCTGATGGGCAAGAGCCAGGTCAGACTGTGGCGGAAAGAGATAGAACCACGGATTGTCCTGTGCCAGGGTTTCGGTACCGAGGTCCAGGGGAGAGACGACAGGTATCTGCCTGCTCCGGGCGTAGGACGCAATGGGCTGCATGTCCCGCTCGGAGATCGGGCCTATGATGAGTTCACTGTCATTCAGGACGTTGTCGGCAATCAGCTCCCAGGCACTTCCATAGCGGCTCAGATCCACCACATTCAGCTCGAAGCCGGAGAAAAGCCCCTTCTCCTTGAGATCGGCTGCTGCTGTAAGGACACCGGCGTAGAAATCAGCTGCATACGCATTGATGTTGTCGGTTCGGCCGCTGGCATTGAACGGCAGTACCAGTGAGATGGTGTAGACTCCGTTTTCCGGTACCGGCTTTTGCTCCGTGACAGGGAAAGTCACAACCGGAATCCTGTCGTCCTCCTCCTCAGCGGTCTCTCCGGTCGTGTCCGGCTGCCCGGTTTCCATGGAACGCATATATTCCTTGTCCGGAATCATGACGGAGCGGATGCGTTTGCCGGAAACTGTGTCGATGTCGTTGAGGGCGATGATGGCCTCGACGGTCACATTGAATTTTACTGCGACATCGTCGAGGGTCTCATACCATTTTACATTATACTTTTTGTATTTCTTTTTGTCCTTTACAACCTTCTTCTGTGGTTTTTCCTTGGTAGGCTGTTCGGTTGTAACGGACGTATTTTCAGGCTGGTCCGCTGTGACTGTACCTGTCGTGGCAGCTTTGTCGGGGATGTAGATGAGCATTCCGGCCTTCAGCCCCTCCGAAAGGGAGGGGTTGGCGGCCTTTATCTCGTCCACAGATACTCCGTAGGCTTTTGATATGGAATAGAGGGTGTGGCCTTTCAGCACTTTATGCAGCCAGTAGACAGTACCTTTTACGTTGACCTTGTCTGTGGATATCTCCACGGGTGTGGCTACAAATCCCTGGGCTGCGGCCTGATACCCAACCGGGCCTATAAGTGCCAGGCACAGAATCACAGTCGGCAGAAGTCTCATACAAGTCTTGCAAGGATGTTGTTGATGTTGTTCTCGATACGGGCGTAGGGATCCTCACCGTATTCGGCGGGCTGGAATTTCTCTCCCGTTATATGCTCGAACAGCTCGATGTAGCGGTCGGAAATGCTGCCTACGATCTCGTCGGTCATCTCCGGTACCTTCTGTCCGGCCTGGCCGCTGAAACCGTTGGCCATCAGCCATTCACGGACAAATTCCTTGGACAGCTGCCTCTGGGGTTCGCCTTTCGCGAAACGCTCTTCGTAGCCGTCAGCATAGAAGTAGCGGGAAGAGTCGGGGGTATGTATCTCGTCGATGAGATAGATCTCTCCGTTGCGCATTCCGAATTCGTACTTCGTGTCGACGAGTATGAGACCTCTTTTGGCCGCCATCTCGCTGCCTCTCTGGAACAGTCTGAGGGCATAGTCCTCGATCTTGGCATAGTCTTCCGCTGATACCAGACCGCGGCTGATAATCTCCTCTTTGGAGATGTCCTCGTCATGTGTCCCGATTTCGGCCTTTGTGGTCGGGGTGATGATGGGATGCTCGAACTTCTGGTGCTCGCGCATACCGTCGGGGATGGGCACTCCGCAGATCTCGCGTGCTCCGTTTTTGTATGCCCTCCATGAGCTTCCGGTAAGGTAGCCTCTGACTATCATTTCGACAGGGAGTCCCTTGCATTTGTAGCCTACAGTGACCATGGGATCTGGCGAGGCAATCTTCCAGTTCTGGACGATATCCGCGGTAGCATCCAGGAACATGGAGGCTATCTGGTTCAGGACCTGGCCTTTGTATGGTATGCCTTTAGGCAGGATCACGTCGAATGCGGAAATCCTGTCTGTGGCTATCATCACGATATAGTCGTCGTTTATGGTGTAAACATCGCGGACTTTCCCTTCGTACTTGCCCGTCTGATGGCTGAAGTTGAACGCTGTTTGGGTAATTGCTTTCATGATATCGTGTGTTTTAAAGTCTTTCGTAAAAATCTAACAGGTTGGTGCAGAAGCGGGACCAGGACAGGCGGTCCTTCTCACGCGCTATGGCCTCCTTGCAGCCTGCCTGTATGCTTTCGTCTGCAAAGAAACGTTCTACTGCCTCCCGGACTGCCTCCGGGGTGATGCTTTCCGTTACAATTCCCGTGCCTGATTCTCCTATCATTTCCTTCAGGCCTCCTACGGCTGTAGTTACCATCGGCAGACCGAAATGGTAGGATATGGAACTTATGCCGCTTTGGGTGGCCGAGCGGTATGGCAGTACGCAAAGGTCGCTGGCGCAGAAAAAACCGGCAACCTCCCCGTCGCTGATGAACCTGTCGAAGAGATGGATGCGGCTGCGGTTGGGCGATGCATCGATGAGTTTCCGGTATTTTTCGAATGATCCGTACGGCTCTCCTGCAATGACGAGCTGGTATGATCCGTCCAGGCCGGAGAATGCTTCGAGAAGGATATCGAGTCCTTTGTATTCGCGTATCAGACCGAAGAACAGCAGGGTCTTTTTATGAGGGTCGAGACCGAGGAGTTTCCTGGCACTGTCCTGCGGGACCATGTCTCCGAAGTTGGAGTAGATAGGGTGGGGCGAGACGATGTATCGGGCATCCGGTTTCAGGCGCAGGAGGTCGTCACGGACGGCATTGCACAGCACGACGAATCCGTCATGCCCCTTGAGGTAATACGACGTGAGGGGCTTGTCGAAAAAGCGGTGTTCGTGCGGTATGACGTTGTCCAGTATGGATATTACCTTGCATCCCGGAAGCATGTGCCGTGCTACGTAGCCCTGTGACGGGGCGAAGTATGGCATCCAGTACCGCATCAGAAGCAGGTCAGGACGCCATTTCCGGATGGCTCTGACCGTGCTGATATAGGAAAAGGGATTGGCGGTATCGAGGACACGGACGGCCTCGAAGGGAGGCCGTGTGCCGTCGGAAATATACTGGGTCTTGCCCGGAAACAGGAATTCCGGATACTGTCTCTTGAAATTGAATGCCTCTACCGTGCAGCTCTGTGACAACTCCTGGTACAGGGAGGTGTTGAACTGGGAAATCCCTCCGCGGTAGGGGGGAAAACACGATAGGATGGCTATTCTCAATTGCTTACTTGTTTCTGTTCTTGATGTACTCCGCGTTGAGACCGTTTACGATCTCCTCTGTGATGTTGAGGCCGCTGTTACCGTTGATCACTGTTGTAGTGGCGGCTGTGGTGGTGAGTATCAGGGAGTATTGCTTGTCCTTATTGTAGTTCTCAACGTACGTGGTGATGGCGTCCATGACTTTGTTGTACATCACGCTTTCCTCTTCAGCCATCTCCATCTGTTTCTGCTGGGTAAGGTTTCTCAGTTCCTGGTCGCGCTGTGCAAGGTCATTGTTCATGCTTTCGGCCTGGGAGCGGGTCAGAAGGCCCTTCTGCATTTTTTCCTGGAAGCTCTTGATGTCATTCTCGAGGGCTCTTCCCTGCTTGTTGATGTCATTCTCTATCGCGCTGACTTTGCCCTGGAGTTCCGACCTGAGGTCGTTGTACATGTCGTACTGGTTCACAAGAGTGTCGAGGTTTATGTAGACGATGTCTCCCTTTACGGCTGTGACGCTTTCGCTTCCGGAGGCCTGTGATGAAGACTGCTTGCCTGCACCGGTGAAGTGCAGGATATACAAGGCTGCCACTGCAAGAATCAGTACGATGTTGAGAATAATATTGACTTTCTTCATGTCTGTGATAAAAAGTTGTTGTGTAGTGTGTGAATTCAAAAATCGTACAAAGCTACAAAAAATCCACATAAAAGTAAGCAATATCAAAATAAAATCACAATATTTGCACCTTGGATTTATTTTCGAACACTGAGAAGATGCATTTCGCCCTCTATGGCCGGCATTTCGGCCCGGATGCTGAAAATAGGATACAGACACTGCTGAGGCACCTTTCCGATAAAGGCGCCAGGGTGACTTTCTGCCAGGATCCGGCGGCGGGCGTCCCTGAAGATGTGGACATTTTCCTGTCCTTAGGAGGAGACGGGACTTTCCTCAATTCTCTGACGATGGTGCGGGACAGCGGAATCCCCGTAGCAGGCATCAATTTCGGGCGTCTCGGATTCCTGACTTCCGCCGGCAGCGGTGATTCCGGATGTGCGGTGCTCGACAGGATGCTGGAAAGAAGCTACAGTGTGGAAAAAAGGACTCTGCTCGAGGTGTCTTACGGCGGCTTTCCGGAAGGTTTCTATCCGTACGCCCTGAACGAGGTGGCAATACAGAGGGGTGACCCTAATATGATAGGTATAGAGGTGCGGATAGACGGCATGAGCATACCGACATATTGGGCGGACGGACTGCTGATAGCCACGGCGACAGGCTCTACAGCCTACTCCCTGAGTTTCGGAGGTCCTGTGGCCGTACCTGACTCCTCCGTGTTCATCGTGACCCCGATGGCCCCGCACAACCTCAACGTACGTCCTCTGATCGTCCCCGACACATCGGAGATAGAGGTGGTGTTGCGGACAGGCGGACGGCGGGCGCTCCTTTCGGCCGACAACCGTTCGGTAGACGTGGACGGGGACAGGGTCATCAGGGTACGGAAAGCCGGTTTCGCCCTGTCCTGCGTATCTTTCGGCAGGGACAGTTTCTTCCAGGCCCTGCACGAGAAGCTACTCTGGGGAGAGGACCGCAGGAACGACAGGGGCTGCAGCAGTTTAATGAAAAAATAGAAAATGATATGATACCAAAGCATGTCGCGATAATAATGGACGGCAACGGGCGCTGGGCCAGGATGCGCGGAAAGGAGAGGATATACGGACATTACGAGGGAACTGAGAGCGTCAGGGTCTGCTGTGAGTTTGCGGTGGAGGCCGGAGTGGAGTATCTCAGCCTGTTTGCCTTCTCCGAGGAGAACTGGGCCCGTCCGGAGGATGAGGTGACAGGGCTGATGCATCTTATGGCCAGATCCATGCTCAACGAGCGTCCGACATTCCGGAAGAACAACATAAGATTTGTGGTCATAGGCAACCGCAGCCGCCTGTCCGAGGAACTGAACAGGGATATCGATACGGCGATGGAGGAAACCTCCGGCAATACCGGTCTGACACTTATTGTGTTCCTGAGCTACAGCGGCAGGTGGGACATAGAGCAGGCTGCAGGGCGCTTTGTGGCAGCAGGAGCGCCTGAGGGTAAATTCAGCACTTTCCTGGCCACAGCGGACATTCCGGATCCCGACCTGCTGATACGTACCAGCGGAGAGAAGAGAATCAGCAACTTCCTTCTCTGGCAATGCGCCTATACCGAATTTTATTTCACCAATACTCTTTGGCCCGATTTTCGCAAAAACGAGTTCCGTCAAGCACTCGACGATTTCGCCTCCCGCCAGAGACGTTTCGGAAAGACAGGAGACCAGATATGAGAAAGATACTTTTTCCGATACTGATGCTCTTCGCTGTCTGCGCCGTTGCAGGTGCACAGCAGAACACATCCGGTATAACGGTTGACTATGAGCATCCCCGAAAATACGTCCTTGGCGGCATCAGCGTCGAGGGCATAAAATATCTTGGAGAGCAGCAGATCATCGCTCTCACAGGCTTGCGGGAAGGCATGGACGTGACCATCCCCAGCGAGCAGACATCCTCCATCGTCAGCAGGATATGGGGACAGAGGCACTTTTCGGAAGTGGCTCTTACCATAGACTCCCTTTCGTCATCCGGAGATACCGCGTGGCTGGTCCTGCACCTGCAGGAGAGACCCAGGGTGTCGAGGTGGAACTTCCAGGGTATCAAGAACTCCGAGCAAAGCGAACTCCAGGACAGGCTCAGTCTCCGCAGGGGAGTTCCGCTGTCGGACTATGTGCTGCGTTCCTCTGTCAACATCATCAAGAACTATTTCAAGGAGAAAGGTTTCATCAACGCCGAGGTGGACGTGCTCCAGGTCCGCGATACAGTGGTCAAGAATGCAGTCCGCGTGACCTTCAAGGTGGACCGCAAGCAGAAGGTGAAGATCAAGACCATAACCTTCGAGGGCAATGACCATGTTCCGGAAAAGAAACTCGTGGGCTCCATGGCGAAGACCAGGGACATGCGTCTGAGGAACCTCTTCAAGAACAAGAAATTCAACGAGAAGGAATACGAGAATGACAAACTGTCCCTGATAAGCGCCTTCAATGAGGCTGGATTCCGGGATGCCCGCATCGTAAAGGATTCCATATATTATATAGAGGAGGACCGGCTCGGCATCAAGTTCGTGATAGACGAAGGAAAGCGCTATTATTTCCGCAATATCACCTGGACCGGCAACTCCCTCTACACTGCGGACCAGCTCAACGCCATCCTGATGATCAAGAAAGGGGATGTCTATGACGTGGTGAATATGGAGAAGAGGCTCTTCGGTGATCCCAAGAAGGAGTTTATGGACATCCACACACTGTATGCCGACCAGGGCTACATCTTCTTCAACATAGTGCCGGTGGAGACCAACATTGTAGGGGACTCCGTGGATGTGGAGCTGCGTATGGTGGAAGGCAAGCCCGCCACTTTCAACAAGATCATCATCAGCGGAAATACCATCACCCATGAGAAGGTAGTCCGCAGGCAGATATTCACAAAACCCGGATATCTCTACAGCCAGTCCATGCTCGAGCGCTCTCTCAGGGAGATCGCGTCCATGGGCAACTTCGATCCGGAGCAGGCCCTGGACCATACCAGAGGCTATTCCGTGATTCCCAACCAGATGAACAATACGGTGGACATCTCATACAATGTGGCTGAAAAGCCTAATTCGCAGTTTGAGCTTTCCGGAGGATGGGGAGGATACTCTTTTGTAGGAACCATTGGAGTCAGCTTCAACAACTTCTCGATAAAGCGTCTTTTCAAGAAGGGAGCATGGAGGCCCGTTCCGCTGGGAGACGCCCAGACCCTCTCGCTGAGATTCCAGACCAACGGTACCTATTACACTGCCGGATCCATCAACTTCATCGAGCCATGGCTCTTCGGCAAGAAGCCTACCTCATTCAACCTGGCCGGATACTATACCCGCCAGACCAACTCCTACTACTTCTACCAGAACACGGACGAATATTATGAAGTCTACGGTATTGCGGCATCGCTCGGAAGCCGTCTCAAGTGGCCGGACAACTACTTCGTCCTCTACCACGAGCTGAGCTGGCAGACCTACAATCTGCACAACTGGCGCTACAACTTCCTGTTCGATACCGGTAAGTCCAATAACATAAGCTATAAGATAACCCTGGCCCGAAACTCTACCGACCAGGCGGTATATCCCCGCGAAGGTTCCGATTTCCTCGTCTCCCTCCAGCTGACGCCTCCGTATTCGGCCTTCAGGGACAAGAATACCGATTACGCGTCCATGACTGACCAGGAACGCTACCGTTGGATCGAGTACCACAAGTGGACCTTCAAGGGCTCCCTGTATGTCCGTCTGGTAGGAGACCTTGTGCTCATGACAAGGGCCCAGTTCGGATATTTGGGATACTACAACCGCAATCTCGGCTACTCCCCGTTCGAGGGCTACCAGGTCGGCGGTGACGGTATGTCGGGATACAATACGTACGGTTCGGAAATCATCTCCCTCCGAGGCTATTCCAACTACTCCCTTACCCCTATGAATGACGAAGGCATATATGTCGGCCACGTCTACGACAAATTCACAGTCGAGCTGCGATATCCTGTCGTGCTCCAGCCCCAGTCCACGATATTCGTGCTGGCCTTCCTCGAGGGAGGTAACTGCTGGGAGAACATCCAGGACTTCAATCCCTTCGAAATCAAGCGTTCGGCAGGTATAGGCGTGAGAATCATGCTGCCTATGATCGGTCTGCTCGGAGTAGACTGGGGATGGGGATTCGATCCTGTACTCGACCAGGACCGCGGCGGTTCCAACTTCCACTTCGTGATAGGCCAGCAGTTCTAACAATAGAAATATTTACTACATTTGCAGAAATAAGACAAAGAACAACTAACGACATGAGAAAAATTACTTTAATCGCCTTGAGCGTATTCGCGACTGCATGCATCGCTTCGGCCCAGACTCCCAAGTTCGGGCACATCAATATGCAGGAAGTTGTATTCCTGATGGATGAGATGGATTCCGCACGCGTGGAACTTGAAAAATTCAACACGGATATCCAGACCACCTACAATGCAATGATAGAGGAGTACAATACGAAGATATCCACCTACGAGCAGATGAGCGCCAACTGGACCCCTTCGGTACTGGCGACAAAGCAGCAGGAAATCCAGGATCTTCAGAACCGCCTCCAGCAGTATCAGCAGAACGCCCAGATGGACATGAACAACCTTCAGCAGCAGCTGATGGCTCCTATCTCCCAGAAGGCAAACGAGGCTGTCGCAAAAGTGGGCAAGGCCAACGGTCTGGTCTATGTATTCGACCTTTCTTCCGGTGCAATACCTTATTTCGACGCTGCCCAGAGCATGGACATTACAGCTCAGGTGAAGTCCGAACTCGGTATCTCCCCTGACAAGAAGCTCCCTGTGCAGGGCCAGCCCCAGCAGTAGGCGACAGACAATATAATAAAGTCATACAGAGGGCCGTTCCGATATTCCGGAGCGGCCCTTTCATTTTTTACAAAATTGTTTTAAAATAAATTACGTTTGTAAGGAAATATCATTACATTTGTCTAAAATTCTTAACCCATATGCAACACAAGATTATTGATATTGAAGATGTCGTTATCAGGTTCGCGGGAGACTCCGGCGACGGAATGCAGCTTACAGGTACCCTGTTCGCTGACTCTTCTGCTCTTTTCGGTAACGAGATTTCTACTTTCCCGGACTATCCTGCAGAGATACGTGCCCCTCAGGGTACTGTTTCAGGTGTGTCGGGGTTCCAGGTACACATCGGTTCAGTTGAGATCAACACCCCGGGAGACTTCTGCGATGTTCTTGTCGCTATGAACCCGGCAGCGCTCATGGCCAATGCCAAATGGGCAAAACCTACGGCCACGATCATTCTCGACGAAGACGCATTCGACGAGAAGGGTATTCAGAAAGCAGGCTTCAAGACCATGAATCCTATCGAGGAGCTCAATATCGGCGACCGCAACATCATTGTCTCTCCCATAACCACCCTTACCAAGGAGAGCCTCAAGGACAGCGGTCTGGACCTGAAGGCTATCGTGAGATGCAAGAACATGTTCACCCTCGGCATGTGTTTCTTCATGTTCAATAAGGAACTTGACCATACCTTCGAATATCTCGAACGCAAGTTCAAGAAGAAACCCGCCCTTATCGAGACCAACAAGAAAGTCCTGAAGGACGGTTTCAACTACGCTTCCAACATACATGCAATAGCCAACACCTATTACGTGCAGCCTGCAAAGCAGGAAAAAGGCACCTACCGCAACATCAACGGCAACCAGGCCACAGCATGGGGTCTGCTCGCCGCCTCCGAGAAGTCCGGAGTGCCCCTCTTCTGCGGTTCTTATCCCATTACCCCCGCCACAGCTATCTTAGAGGAGCTTGCCATTCACAAGGAACTCAAGGCCAAGACACTTCAGTGCGAGGATGAGATAGCAGGCATCTGCACTGCAATCGGAGCCGCCTACGCAGGCAATTTCGCCGTGACCACCACCTCCGGTCCCGGTCTGTCCCTGAAGTCCGAGGCCCTCGGTCTGGCAATGATCACCGAGCTGCCCCTCGTTCTTGTGGATGTACAGCGCAGCGGTCCGTCCACAGGTATCCCTACCAAGACAGAGCAGACCGACCTCAACCAGGCTCTCTACGGCCGCAACGGCGAGTGTCCCATCATGGTGATGGCCGCCCATTCCCCTTCGGACTGCTTCGAGAAAGCATTTTACGCAGGTAAGTTCGCCATGGAGCACATGATGCCTGTGATCCTCCTTACTGAGGGCTTCCTCGGCAACGGCTCCGAACCCTGGCGTATCCCTTCCATGAAGGATCTGCCCGAGATACATCCTCCTTTCATCAAGGATGCCTCGGAGTGCGGCGGTAAATTCTGCCCCTTCGAAAGAGACCCCGAGACATATGTCCGCAGATGGGCCCTGCCCGGCACACCCGGTCTGGAGCATCGCGTAGGCGGTCTGGAGAAGAATCCTGCAGGAGTCATTTCCTCCGATCCCCAGAATCACCAGTACATGGTGGAGATGAGGGCCAAAAAGGTTGCCCGCACCGCAGTGGACATACCTCCCCTCAAAGTCATCGGAGAAGAGAGCGGAGAAGTCCTTATCGTAGGATGGGGCGGAACTTTCGGACACCTCTATACGGCTGTCAAGGAGTTCCACAAACAGGGAAAGAGCGTCTCCCTCGCGCATTTCGACTACATCAATCCCCTTCCCCTCAATACAGAGGAAGTCTTCTCGAAATTCAGGAAGATTATCGTATGCGAGCTCAACTCCGGTCAGTTCGCCGACTATCTGAGGGCAAAGCATCAGAAATTCCACTATTATCAGCTCAACAAGGTGCAGGGACAGCCCTTCATCGTGAAGGATGTGGTGGACGCAGTCAACAATTTATTATAGGAGGACAGACATCATGAAATATACAGCACAGGATTTCAAAAGCAATCAGGAAGTAAGATGGTGCCCCGGCTGCGGTGACCACTCCGTACTTGCCTCACTTCAGAGGGCACTGCCCCAGGTGGCGGAAGACCTCGGATATTCGATGGAGCGCTTTGTGTTCGTCTCCGGTATCGGCTGCTCGTCACGACTGCCGTACTACATGAACACATACGGTTTCCATGGTATTCACGGGCGTGCGACAGCCATATCGACCGGTATGAAGGTTGCCAACCCCACTCTGTCAATCTGGCAGGCGACTGGTGACGGCGATGCCCTCGCTATCGGCGGAAACCACTTCATACATGCCATCAGACGTAACATCGATATCAATATCGTCCTTTTCAACAACCGTATCTACGGACTGACAAAAGGTCAGTATTCTCCGACATCCCCTCTCGGCAAGATCACCAAAACATCCCCTTACGGAACAGTGGAGCATCCCTTCAATCCGGGAGCTCTCGTAATGGGTGCACGCGGCACATTTTTTGCCCGCAGCATAGATTCGGAGCTGAAACTGAATCAGGAGATTTTCGTGGCCTCCGCCAAGCATGACGGATGTGCAGTGACCGAGATGCTCGTCAACTGTGTCATCTACAATGACGGTTCGCACCGCGAGATTTCCGACAAGGAAGTGAAGGCCGACCGTACGATAGTTCTCAGACATGGTGAGAGGATGATTTTCGGTAAGGACCGCAACAAGGGACTTGTTCTCGTGAACAAGGAACTGAAGGTGGTGACCATAGGCGAGGGAGGAGTTACCGAGGACGATATCCTGGTACATGACGCCCACACCGCCGACATGGGTATGCACAGCATGCTCATCGACATGAAGTGGCCCGAGTACCCTGTAGCTCTCGGAGTCATCAGGGACGTGCCCGACAAGACCTACGACGACAACGTAAGGGACCAGCTCGAGGAAGTAAGGGCCCACTCTACCATCCACAACATGGAAGAACTGCTGCACAGCGGGTCGACATGGGAAGTTAAATAGAACAACATTGAAGAACCATTTAATAAACTACTAAAAACACTGTAATATGAAAGTTTCAGAAATCATGGCCAAACTTGAGGCCAAGTATGGAAATGAG